>Ga0209534_10006688_pt1 | contig 9942 bp, 15 predicted proteins | sample COG_07_FD_184751 | JGI IMG/M metagenome (GOLD analysis project Ga0209534, IMG submission 184751) | Pelagic Microbial community sample from North Sea - COGITO 998_met_07 (SPAdes) (version 2) | ecosystem: Environmental > Aquatic > Marine > Neritic zone/Coastal water | place: Helgoland, sampling... | reverse complement strand
GAATGGTATACAACATTAAATCAAGCACCATGGACTCCTCCAGGCTTTATATTTGGACTTGCTTGGACAACTATTGCAATCACTTTCTCTTTATTAATGACTTCTTCGTATTTAAAAAATAGTACTAGATCTTTGAAACTATTTATACCTGCTCTAATTTTAAATATTTTATGGAATCCTATATTCTTTGGTTTAAAATGGGTATGGACAGGTCTGTTTGTTTTAATATTATTATCATACTTTATATACTCTTTAATTGATTTAAATCGCAAAATGCATGGTTGGAAATATGCATGGCTAGGACTACCCTACTTCATATGGCTGATGGTTGCTGCATCACTTGACATGTATATTTCAATAATGAATTAAATCAATAAGTAATCCAACATTATTTTTTCGTTTTTTTATTTAGTTTTTTCAATTCTCTTTTTTGTTTTTTAAATCTTTAAAAAGTTCTGGAACATCTTTCCATAGGTGCTTGTACTGTAAGGCAATAATAAAACCAAATAATATTAAACCTAATAAAAGAAATATCGTTTTCATACATGACAATATACAACAAAACATTCAATAAAGAATGTATAATATTTTAATTCATTAATCTATCCGCTTTGTATAGTGCTATGTTTTTGTATAAAACAGGTCTTTTGTAGCTGGTTATTATAGATTGTCTTGGATTATTTTCTTTTAATATCATATATTTAATTTATGGAAAAATTAGAAAAATTTATATACTCTGTCAAGTATCTTCCTCAAATACTATACTTTGGTTCTGTTGGATTGATTGGATATGACTTTTATTGTGATATAATTAATGATACAGAATTTATTAGTAATTCTTTTGTATCAGGTTTGCTAACATTTGTGTTTTTTTATATGACTTATTTGGGTATAAAAAAATATCAAAAAAAATAAAGCATAGTTTATGAAAAAATTAAAATATGTAAAATCTTTAGTTATAGCTTCATTGATTGTCTCATTAGCATCAGTATTATTTGGAATATATCAGCTAATTAATAATGAGTATTTGTTTGGTTTAGCATTTCTTTTTGGAGGTATTGCTATGGGTTGGGATGATTGTAAAACCTTTTTAACTAAAAATAAACCATAGTTTATGATGTACGGTGGTTTTGATAACAATCCAACTGACTTTGAAAAAAAAATATCAAAGAAACAAGCAAAGTGGATTGTTATTCTTATAGTGGTAATTCTTATATCCTTGATTTTATTTGGTTTATGAAAAATTTTTTAAATAAAGATGGTCGTGAATTCTTTAGTAAAAATTCAAACACCTTCATATTTGTCATATTTATTATTATTACATATTTATTTTTTGGTGTTGATGAAGAAAATATTTTGATGGATTTTCTTAAATATTTTACAGATATTTTAAACATATTTTGATTATTATGAAGATGTAGATTTTAAGACGGTTTTTAGACGTTTTAAACTCACTTTTCCCTCAGTTGATAAAGGTTAAGCGATTTATTCTTTTAGGCATTCTGGAGCAATAGAAATCTTTAAGCGGACAAGGTCATTAACCAAGCTACAAAAAGCTATGGGGCATTCAAGTTTAAATGTTAGTTTAACCTACTTACGTGGATTAGAAGTTGCTGAATTAAAAGAAGAAGATATGCCTATGGTTTAGAATTTTTATACCTTTTAATTTCTCTTCTTCTCATTTCTTTAAATAATACATCCTCTTTATAATCAACCTCAAATCTTTCTCCATTTTTTAATTCTTTTATATCACCATTAAGATAAAATTTTGGGGTTATATAATTTATTTCAATATCTGAGGATTTTATATTATTAAGAGATTTCCCCTCAATGGTTTTAAATGAATAGAGACTTAAATACAGTCTATATCTTTCTCTTGAATCGTATTTAGCTAATTCTCCAAGTTTTGTTTGCGGGAAAACTAATTGTCCAATTTTTACATTTATTTGATTATACCCGAATCCTTTATATGATGCTATAGAACCATCTTTGTGTTCTATCTCAATAGAATTTTTTTCACTATAATAAGAATAAACTTTATCGCTTTTAGATTTAAATTTATTAATAACTTCTACTACAATCCCCTTTCTAACTGCCCTGACGATTTCAGGGTTTTTAAATTCAAAACTGTAAGATTTCCAATTTTTGGGTAAGTCTTTTTTTAAATAAGCTTTTTCTAATGAGTAAAGTTCATTTGCAAAATTAGTTTTACCCTTATCAAATGGTAAAATATAGGGATAATCATAATGAATTTTAGAATTTAAATTACCCTTATAATACTTAAATGTGTACCGAAATCCTATTCCTTCGTCTGGATTTGTAGGCTTTAATTTTGTTAAAGAGCCTGAAGGACTATTGATTACCCTTTTAAAAGTATTAGCTCTTGTGTTATTTAAGCTATTAAACTCTAAAATTAAAAAATAACTTCCAGGACTATTTTTTTTATAATTAAAACTAACAGATTTATCAGTGTTAATAACATAATCTATCTCAATAATATCTCTTTGCCCAAAACTCACAAGCGGAATAAACAGTAATATTAGAAGGAGTTTTTTCATTTTCTTATAAATCTAAAATAGCAATATATCAATACAACTATGGCAATTACCAAAAGTTCTTCTAATGTCCAGTTTCTTAAAGCTCGTCCTTTGGGAAACCCTTGATATATTAAATTAAACACAAACTAAATATAAGAATTATAGAGACAAAAAAACCCCCGAAATCTCGAGGGCTTACTTTTGGGTGGAAGACCGGATTCGAACCGGCGACCTCCTGAACCACAATCAGGCGTTCTAACCAACTGAACTACAACCACCATTTAATCAGGCGCAAATTTATATTATTTTATCTAATATTTCTAATAAAATACTTGATATTAAAAGTTAGAAAAAAAATTCTTAAATAAGATGTATTTAATATTTATTATATTCAATATCAAATAATTATCTGTTTATGGATTTAAACTCTATATCTCTATGTTTGATGATTTTTTTTTACTTATTCGCAGGAATTAGTCATTTTAAAAATCCTAAATTTTTTCTAAAAATAACACCAAAATGGGTTTACAGACCTGATTTAGTGAACATTATAATTGGCATTATTGAAATAGGACTAGCACTTGGTCTTGTTTTAAAAACAACAAGATCAATATCTGCCATTGGAATAATATTATTATTAATAATAGTATTTCCCGCAAACTTATATCATTTACAAATTTCAATTAAAAAGAAAAAAAATATAATTGGAACAATAATTCGATTACCAATTCAGGGATTACTAATTTATTGGGCTTATATATTTATATAAGACTTTGCAGATCGTTTATCCCAATTGACTTATTAGATGTAAAACCTTCAGCATGATCTACATTTATTAACCTGCCTAAATCAGCAGATCTGTTGATCACGTTATTAATAAAATTTTTACTGCTAATCAATGTTTCAGGCTCATTACTATTTGGGTCAAAAAACTGACTGGAATATGATTTTATAGCATTAGTCTTAGTATCAATATGTCCAGAAATGTCTACTAAAAAATCAGGAATAGAATTTTTCCACTGAATGTAATGATAAACGTTTTTTGGACGCCACTCCGTTTGAGACAAACCGTTAAGTTTAGTTACAACTTTTCTTAAACCACTTAGAAAGCAAGCATTACTTACTAGATTTGCTCCTTTTGGGTGGTCAATATGCCGATCATCTTGTGCATTACACAAAACTATCTCTGGTCTGTATTTTCTTAAAATCTTAATTATTTCTAGCTGATGAAACTCATCATTAATAAAGAAACCATCTCTAAAATTTAAATTCTCTCTTGTTTCAACTCCAAGTATTTTTGAAGCAGCATTAGATTCAGAATCTCTTGTTTGAACATCTCCTCTTGTTCCTAATTCACCTCTAGTTAAGTCAATAATTCCTACTTTCTTTCCGTTGTGAATCTCCTTGGCTATTGTACCACCACATCCAAGCTCTACATCATCAGGATGAGCACCAAACGCAAGTATATCTAATTTTATATCTTTCATATTTTTTCAAAAGCTTGATTAAGATCGGCAATAATGTCTTTAGAATCTTCAATTCCAACTGAAAATCTTAACAAACCATCAAAAATACCTAAATTTTCTCTCTCTGCTTTTGTGATTTTTGAATGAGAAGTTAGTGAAGGAGAACATAATGTAGATTCTACTCCACCAAGACTCATTGCAGATTTTACTAATTTTAATTTTCTAGTAAATAATATTGCAGTATTTAAATCTGATAATTCAAAGGATAGCATTCCACCAAAACCTCTCATTTGTTTCTTAGAAAGTTCATAATCAGGATGAGATTTTAAACCAGGGTAAAAAACTGATTTAACCTTATCTACTTTAGAAAGATGTTCTGCAACAAGAGCAGCATTTTCATTTTGTTTATTTACTCTTAGAGATAATGTTTTAATACTTCTCTCCAAAAGCCAAACTGTATACTCACTTAAATTTCCACCATAATTGATTGAAGATTCAACTATTTTATTAATATTTGATTGACTTGAAGCTAATGCACCGGCTAATATATCACTGTGTCCACCCAGATATTTTGTTGCACTATGGATAACTATATTTATACCATAATCTGCTGGGTTTTGATTAATTGGACTAGAAAATGTATTATCAATTATAGAAATAAGATCGTATTTTATTGAAAGATTTGAAATAGCTTTTAGATCCATAACTTTCAAAAGAGGATTACTTGGAGATTCAATAAAAATTATTTTAGTATTATCTTTAATTTCAGTCTCATAATCATCAATTAAAAAACTATCTACAAGACTGTATTCAATATTAAACTTGTTAAATTCTTTTATAACTAAGTTTAATGTACCACCATATATTGAAGATTGAAAAATTACATGGTCACCTGATTTTATAAAACTAAACAAGGACGTATAAATTGCTGCTATTCCTGAACTAAACAACAGAGCTGATTCACAATTTTCAAGATCAGCAATTTTTTTTGATAAAGCTATTTGATTTGGAGTGTTAAAGTATCTTGGATACTTATCATCCTCGACGTCTACAAAATCGTAAGCCGTTGAGGGGAAAAGTGGAGATGTTGCACCCTTAAATCGATCGTCAATTAATTCTCCTGAATGAACACATTTTGTACTTACTCCATTTTTATTTTTCATTTAACTAAGTTTTAATCCACTGGATAACCGAGGGATCATCTGGCTTTGTCCTTGGTGAAATTATTTTTTCAAGGTAACCATTTTCATTAATTAAATATTTTTGAAAATTCCATTTTACAGAGGAATCTTTATAACCATTTTTATTCTTGCTAGTTAAAAATTTATATAATGGATGCATGTCAGATCCTTTAACAGAGATTTTTTCCATCATTGGAAATGATACTCCATAATTTTTTTCGCAAAATGCTGCAATTTCATCATTCGAACCAGGTTCTTGCCATAAAAAATTATTTGCTGGAAAACCAATAATTACAAAATTGTCTGATTTATATTCATTATACATTTTTTCAAGAATTTCATATTGATATGTTAAACCACACTTCGAAGCAGTATTAACTACCATAACTTTCTTTCCTTTTAAGCTAGACATGCTGAAAGTATTTCCGTTTAAATCAGTTAATTTAAATTGATGAATAGTTTCTTTGACAGAATTAGCTGAAGGTTCCTGAGCATTGCAAGAAAACGTAAAAAGTCCCATAAATAAAAAAATTAATTTTTTCATATAATATATCTCACAAAACTCATGCCATAATGATATTATACTATTTCTGCTGATAGACCAGCTTGTAATAATTTAGTACACATAGGTTTTAAATCAGAGTATGAACCAGATTTTACACTACATTTACCTTTATAATGTACAATTAAAGAACACTGTTCGGCTTGTTCTAAAGTATGATCACAAACACTTATTAAGGTATTAATAACATGATCAAATGTGTTTACATCGTCATTGTAAAGAATGATTTCATTTTCATGCATTAAATCAGTCTCAGAAAGATGTTTTTCAGAAATTTTTTCTTTTGTTCCCAAAATCACTCTAATTTACAAAATAAATAACTTAGCTATTAGCTTTTATTATTTCAATAAAATCGTTTGCATTTAAAGCTGCTCCTCCAATAAGACCACCATCTACATCTTTTTTATTAAAAATTTCAACTGCATTTGATGGTTTTACACTTCCTCCATATAATATGGATACACTATTAGCTATTTCTCGACTAAACTTTTCTGAAATATAATTCCTAACAAACTCGTGTATCTCCTGAGCTTGATCTGCTGATGCTGTTTCTCCTGTTCCAATGGCCCAAACTGGTTCATATGCTAAAACAATTTTGTTTAAAGATTTTGAATTCAATTTCATGACTGTGTTGTCAAGTTGGCTTTTAACAACTTGAAAATGAGAGTTAGATTTTCTGTCTTTTAATTCTTCACCAAAACAAAAAATTACATCCATATTGCACTCTAATGCTAAATTAATTTTTTTCAAAAGCAGTTCATCATCTTCGTTATAGTATGCTCTTCTTTCAGAATGGCCAATTAAAGTAGAATCTACTCCTATACTTTTCAACATATCTATTGAAACCTCACCTGTAAAAGCTCCAGATTTATTATCATTAATGTTTTGAGCTATAACCTCAATATTTAAGTCCTTTAATTGATCAACTGCCGTTTTTAAAAATGGAAAAGATGGAGCAATCATAACTTTCACATCACTACTAACTATATTTTGTTTTAAATCATTAATTAAATTAATTGTATCATTTAAGGTATTGTTCATTTTCCAATTTCCTGCAACTATTTTTTTTCTCATTATTTAATTTTAAAAATTATTTTTTGTTCTTGGGTCAAGCCAAGTATAAATTATATCAACAAATATATTGATCATTATGAATATTATCGAAATGGTAAGAACAGATCCAATTAAGACTGGAACATCTAATTTATTCAAAGCATCAACAATTTCCTTACCTAAACCATTCCATCCAAAAATGTATTCTACAAAAACAGAACCAGCTAACATACTTGCAAACCATCCTGATAATGCAGTTATGACAGGATTTAAAGAATTTTTAATAGCATGATTTTTTACAACATTAAATCTTGATAATCCTTTAGCATATGCTGTTTTAATATAATTTTTGGAAAGTACTTTTAACAGAGAATTTCTCATCATTTGAGAAATTACAGCAATTGGTCTAATTCCTAAAACAAGCGAGGGCAGAATAAGGTTTTTTAGCTGTAATTTCATATTTTCACCATAATCATCTAGTTCATACAAACTTCCTGTCATATTTAATCCGGTAAATTCATTTAAAACATATCCAAAAAACCAAGCAAATACAATTGCACTAAAAAAAGAAGGCACACTCATTCCAAGTGTACTCAATAGTTGAATTGAATAATCAATCCAAGTATTTTTATTTAATGCTGAAATAATACCAAAAAATAATCCCAAGAATACGGCAATTAAAATTGAAGCAAAAGCCAAAACAAACGTATTTGGTAATGTATTACTAATAATTTCTATTACAGAAACTCCATTTTTTTGATAAGAATCTCTTAAATAAGGTGTTTTTACAACAATAAATGAATTTTTGTTTTCAAAAAGGCTAAAGTAATTGTACTTATTTTCTTTTAAAAAAGAGATATTCTCCGGATTCTTTGAATGATAAGACACTAAAGATAAATCATTCAAATAATATAAGTACTGAGTAAAAACAGGCTTATCAAATCCATATTTTTTTTTCAAAACAATTAATTGTTCTGAATTTTCGTTTTGACCTAGCATCATCTGGGTAGGATCGCCAGGCAAAATATTGAATAGAAAAAAGATTACAGTAACTACTCCAAAAAGAGTAATTAATATGTTACCTAATTTTTTCCAAAACCAAAACATAATTATTTATTTGCTTTGCAAGTGAATAAGAGCAAAAACAGAATAGTTTATCATGTCTTGATAATTTGCATCTATTCCTTCACTTACAAGAGTTTTTCCATTATTATCTTCAATTTGCTTAATTCTCAATATTTTTTGGATAATTAAATCTGTTAGTGAACTTACTCTCATCTCTCTCCATGCTTCACCATAATCGTGGTTCTTATTTTCCATTAAACTTTTGGTTTCTGAAAAGTTAAAATCATAAAGTTCAAGGGCCTGTTCAGTACTTAAATCAGGTGATTCAACGACCCCTTTTTCAATTTGAATTAAAGACATTACAGAATAATTAATGATTCCTATAAACTCTGAAGACTGACCTTCATCAACTTTTCTTTCAATATTTGTTTGAAGACCTCTTATTCTTTGAGCTTTTATAAAAATTTGATCTGTTAAAGATGTTAATCTTAATATTCTCCACGCACTTCCATAATCTGTCATTTTTTTCTTAAAAAGATCTCTACAGATTGAAGCAATATGATCGTATTGAGTTGAAGTATTTGTAGCCAATTATTTTTTTGTATAAATTTCGTTGAAAAAATTGAATTAGGTAGATTACTTTTGTAAAAAGTTATTAAAAATCATGATTTTAAATATTAATGGAGGAGTTTTTGACTTATCAAGTCCTAAAATCATGGGTGTTTTAAATGTTACCCCAGATTCATTTTACGATGGAGGAGTTTTTTCAAACGAAAAAAAAATATTAGCCCAGGTTGAAAAAATGATTTTAGATGGTGCAGACATTATTGATATTGGAGGTTTCAGCTCAAAACCAGGAGCAAAAACAATATCTTTAAAAGAAGAAGAAAAAAGAGTAATTCCAATCATAAAACTAATTAATAAAACATTTAATAAAATTATTATTTCAGTTGATACTTTTAGAAGTGAAATTGCAGAAAAATCATTAAATGAGGGGGCTTCAATAATAAATGATATTTCAGGCGGTGATTTAGATAAAAACATTTATCAAATATCATATAAATATAAGGCACCATACATAATGATGCATATGAACGGAGTTCCTTCAAACATGCAAAACAATCCAAAATATGAAAATATTAATCACGATATAATAAAAGATTTTACATCTAAGATAGATTCTGCAGAAAAAAAAGGAGTTTGTGATATTATAATAGATCCTGGTTTTGGGTTTGGCAAAACAATTCAACACAATTATCAAATATTAAATAATCTTAAACTTTATACCGTTTTAAAGAAACCAATATTAGTTGGTATTTCCAGAAAATCGATGATTTATAAGCTCTTAAAAACAGACCCGTCAAAAGCTTTAAATGGAACAACTAGCTTAAATACAATAGCATTAATTAATGGAGCTAACATATTAAGAGTTCATGATGTTAAGGAGGCAAAAGAAGTAATTAAGCTTTATAGTTTTTTAAAAGAAAACGTTTAAAACAATTTTAACTAATTTTGTAGAGATTTGGAAGACATCTTAAACATAACTCATAATTATATAATACCATTTATTGATATTATTTTAGTTGGAATAATGCTCTACTATGCATATAAATTAGTTAGAGGCACTGCAGCGATTAATATTTTTTTAGGATTTGTTATAATATATATAATTTGGTGGTTAACTGAATTAGTTAATATGCCAATTTTAAGTAATATACTTGGAGGCTTCATAAGTGTAGGAGTAATTGCGCTAATTGTAGTGTTTCAACAAGAAATAAGAAAATTTCTTCTTTTACTAGGATCTTCTAATATTACTAATAACAAGAATATTTTAAAAAAATTCAATTTATTCTTTAAAATTTCAAGCGAACAAACTGAAATGGACTTGGATGAATTTATTAAAGCTTGTGAAAATTTAAAAAGTAATAAAACAGGAGCCCTCTTTGTGATAGAAAGAAACAACAGTCTAGATTTCATAAGAACCACTGGAGATGAGTTAAGCGCAACAATCTCTAGTCCGATAATTGAAAGTATTTTTTACAAAAACAGTCCCCTTCACGATGGTGCTGTGATTATAG
>Ga0209534_10006684_pt1 | contig 9944 bp, 9 predicted proteins | sample COG_07_FD_184751 | JGI IMG/M metagenome (GOLD analysis project Ga0209534, IMG submission 184751) | Pelagic Microbial community sample from North Sea - COGITO 998_met_07 (SPAdes) (version 2) | ecosystem: Environmental > Aquatic > Marine > Neritic zone/Coastal water | place: Helgoland, sampling... | reverse complement strand
CTGTCGGCCATGATTTCAACCAAAACTTCGCCAATAACCACGACTTTCTTCATGCGGTTTGCCTCTGGCAGGTACCCTTTGAATGTGCACGTCGCACGCGCGGGCACGTCAGCTCATCCATTGGCCGCCGTCGACATTATAGGTTTGCGCGACGATGTAATCGGAATCCGAGGACGCCAGAAAAATTGCCATCGGCGCAAGATCTTCCGGCACCGCAAATCGGCCTGCGGGTACACTTGCGGCGACTTCGGCCTTTTTCTGGCCAAGCTTTTTGTTTTCAAGTTTCGCGAACATGGAATCGACATGGATCCAATGGTCGCCGTCAACGACGCCGGGCGCGATGGCGTTTACATTAATGCCGTGATTGATGAGATTCAGACCTGCCGATTGGGTCATTGAAATCACCGCAGCCTTGGTAGAACAGTAGACCAGAACCAGGCCTTCCCCCCGCCGACCAGCTTGACTGGCCATGTTGATGATCTTACCGCCATGGCCTTGCTCGATCATCTGCCGGGCTGCCGCTTGCATGGTGAACAGAGTTCCCGCCACGTTCACAGAATAGAGTTTGTCGTAGCTCGCCCGCGTGATGTCGACCGTCTCTGCGGCATCGAACAGGGCGGCATTGTTGACGAGGATATCAAGCTTGCCTGCCTTGGCCACGACGGCTTCGATAGCCGCATCGATACTTGCCTGATCACTGACGTCAATGTGCACGGGATAGGCCATATCGCCAAGCTCTGCCGCAGTCTGTGATGCGGTTTCCAGATTGATATCGGCGATGGCGACCGTCGCGCCCTCGCGGATGTAAGCTTCGGCAAAACCACGGCCGATCCCTCGGGCCGCGCCGGTGATTAGGGCGGACTTTCCTTCGAGGCGATTCATGTGATGGTTCTCCTTGTGTGGCGTAACTGCGGATTTGTGAGTGTTCTGGTTCATGTGGGCGGCAGCGCGGCGACTTTGATAGTTGTCGTTACATTCCAGGCGCTCGGCCCACGTTTTTAGTCAGGATCAGCGGGTTGTGTAGCCGCCATCGATCACCAGGACATCTCCGGTGACGTAACTGGAGGCCGGTGACGCGAGAAACAGAATTGCTGAAGCGACTTCGTCCGGTTGTCCGACGCGGCCCATCGGCGTCATATCGCGCCATATTGGGAACCATTCCGGGTTGGCGATTCCACCGCGCGACATGTCGGTCTCGATATAGCCCGGGGCAACGGCATTGACCCGAATATTTCGATCCGCAAACTCGCTGGCAAGGCTCTTGGTCATCATGTGAACCGCCGCCTTGGAGCTGTTATAGGCGACCTGATTTTGCGGAATATTGGATGCAATGCCAGACATGGATCCGACATTCACAATCGTTCCGCCCCCGGTGGCCAGCATCGATCGAACCACGGCCTGGGTGCACCAAAAGACGGCGTCAACATTCAGGTCAATGAGCTTTCGCCAATTTTCCTCGGAAAAATCGGGCGTGTCTCCGTGTATCGCTGTGCCTGCATTATTGATAAGTATATTGATCTGGCCTGCTTGCTCGATCACTTTAGCAACGAGATCGCCCGCCGCGTCGCGACTGGACAGGTCTGCCGAAATGAATGTTACATCGTAGCCGGCTTCAAGAATTGCGCCACCGTCTTCGTATTGTTCGTTTCTCGCCGAAATAAAGAGCTTCGCTCCGGCCTCGCCCAGTGCGTATGCCGTTGCCAGTCCGATTCCGCGAGTGCCGCCGGTGATTAGGGCTACTTTTCCGTCAAGGCGGAATTTGTCCAAAAAACTAGTCTGCATGGTTGTGAAGCTCCTGTGAAAAATGTTGCTACTTTACGGTCTCGCTCGAAGCCCGATTGATGCTTAGACCCACCGCAAGAACAAGGATCAATCCGAATACGATCTGCTGGGCGAGGACATCCACGCCGACAAAGTTCATACCCGTACGGAACACTGCGATCAGCATCACCCCGAGCAGTGTCCGAAGAACGCTGCCGGTACCGCCGGTCAGGGCGGTTCCACCCAGCACGACGGCCGCAATCGCCGGAAGAAGAAACTCATTGGCAATTGTGGGCGAACCTGCCGCAAGTCGTCCGGCAAGCACGATGCCCGACAACGCGGACATGAAACCGGCAACCATGAAAACCGAAAGCTTGATCCAAAGCAGCCGAATGCCCGCCGCGCGCGCAGCAAATTCGTTGAAACCGACAGCGCGAACCGCCTTGCCGTAAGGTGTTGCCCGTTCGATGACCAACATGACAATAAAGGCTATTGCTGCGACAATGACCTCATTGGGCAAGCCGAATACGTCTCCGATAGCCCAATCGAGCTTGCTGGCTCTGAGTTGGGTGTCGAGTTGGATTGCCCGCTGGTCCGACATGAAGAGGGTCAGGGACGCCGTGATCCCGCCAACCGCCAGGGTCGCTACAAAACTTGGTATCTTAAGGATAGCGAACACCACTCCGGCAATTGCACCTGCGGCCACGCCAGCTATGAGCGCGACCGGAATTGCCAGGTAGCCCCAGCTTGGCAAGAGCAGCGCCAGAACAACAGACGACAAAGCGGCGACGGCTTGCGGAGACAAATCGATACTACCTGTCATGATCACGAATGTCAGTCCCAGTGCCATCAGGAATAGCGTCGACATGTCGGCAAAAAGGTTGATAAGTACGGACGGTTTTAGAAAGGTTGAATCAACCGCGCCGACCAGGCCAACAGAAACGACGAGCGCTGCAAACGGCAGAAAAATTCCTTGAGTATTCAGCTTAATTTTCATCGTATCACACCATGTTTCCTACAAGGTCTAGGGGAGTCACCGCGACATCCGGATCGGTATTGTCAAACCGAGCCGTTTCCTGCCCGTCGCGGAAAACGATAATTCGATGAGACAGCCCTATTGCCTCTTCCAAGGTGTCGGCGATCAGCAGGACAGCAGCGCCATTGCCGCAGATTTCGCGGATTAGATCAAAGACATCTTCTTTTGCGCCGACATCAAGGCCTCGGGTTGGGTGATCCAGTAAGAATAATTTGGCACCGGTATTGTACCATTTCGCCAAAACAACTTTTTGCTGATTGCCACCGCTCAGACTGCTACACGGAGCCAATCTGCTCTCGGCTTTGATCCGCAATGGGCCAAAGAGATGATTTGTCGCCTTTCGGATCTGTGGAAAGTCGATGAGCCCGAAGCGCGTCATTTTCGGCAAGTTCGGAAGCACCACGTTTTCCTCAATCGACATCGGTTCAATGATCCCCTCTGTCTTTCGTTCCCTGGGTACATAACCGATTCCAGCAAAGACGGCCTCGCTACAGGAGGGGTTTGTCATGTCTTTGCCACGAAATTTGACCTGCCCGGAATCGACCGTTTCAAGGCCGTAGATCGACCGCATCACCGGCTCGATTCCCGCACCCTCGGTTCCGACCAGTGCCATAACTTCCCCCGCTTTGAGGTCGAAATTGACTTTCTTGAATTCACCTTCTTTTCCGAGATCTTTGATCTCCAGAACCACTTCGTCCAGAGGCGCGCGGCGTTCGGATTCACGGTAGTATGAGCCTGCCGCGCTACGTCCGACCATTAGCTCATGGATCAGCGGTGGGTTGGCCTCAGCCTTGTCCAGGATCCGGACGGTTTCGCCATCTTTCAGGACAAAAATCTGGTCGGAAACTTCGATAACTTCATCCAATCGATGCGACACGAAAATAATCCCTGCACGGTCGCGGATGCGCCGTATCACCCCGAACAGGATTTCGATTTCTTCCTTTTCCAGTACGGACGTCGGCTCATCGAGAAGGATGTAAAGATCACCGTCGGTCATATCCTGAAGCCTCAGGACCTTGGCCAGTTCAACCATTTGGCGCTGCATGAAACTCAGCGTCCCGGTTTCGGTGAAGGGGTCGATGTCGATTTCGACTTGCTCTAGGAATCGTTGGGCTGCTTTGCCCATCGCCTTCCAATCGATCCTGCCGTAGCGAATAAAGCGATCCTCATTCCCAAGAAACAGGTTCTCGGCAACTGTGAGGATTGGGATCAAGGATTGTTCCTGATAGACCATGCCGATACCGCGTTTGGCGGCGTCACGTGGCCCATTTAAGGCGACCGGCTCACCATTCAGAGTGAATTCTCCGCCGTCGGGCTGATGCACGCCGTTCAGGATCTTCATCAGGGTCGATTTTCCAGCGCCGTTTTCGCCAACCAATCCTACAACCTGGCCAGGTTTGACTGAAAACGTTACATCGCTAAGCGCTTTGAAGGCGCCGAATTCTTTGACTATGTTTTTTAGCTCAAGCATGACAGGCCTATTTCACGAGCGCGGGCACTTTGCCCGACATGTTAATGAGAACGGCGGCTATGATAGCGGCGCCCAAAACGCCTTGTTGTATGTAAGTTGGAAGGCCAACAATGATCATCCCGTTGCTGATCACCATCACGATAAGTACACCAACCAACGTATTGATGACGCCACCTTGACCGCCGGTGAGGGCCGTACCCCCCACGACGACTGCGCTGATCGCTGCGAAGAGTTGACCGGTCCCGATTAGTGCACTTGCGGCACCAAGACGCGCACAAGCGATCACTGCCCCGGTTCCGAAGAACAACCCGGCAATGGCAAATGCCCAAACACGTGTCTTTTCGACATTCACACCACTCACCCGGGCGAGTTCTTCGCCGCCACCGATCGCAACGATATGTCGGCCTAGTTTGGTGTGGTATTGGATCGCCCAAGCAATCGAGAGCGCAAGCATCGCGATAAATACGCTGATTGGCACGTCGGCGATGCGCTGAATGGCGATCGCTCGGACCAAATCGTTTCCAACGGGTACCCGCTCGCCCCCAAGAATGAGGGTGGCAATCCCAATACCGACAAATCCGAGCCCTAGGCTGGCCATAAACGACGGGATTTTCATTTTGACATGCGCATAACCAATTGCGGCTCCGAATGCACCGCCTGCCAAAATGGCGATAGGCACCGATAGTAGCCCTAGATTAAGGGCCGCCTGACTGGATGAGAAACTGACCAGCACTGCACCGCAAAAAGCCAGTGAGCCCTCAATAGACAGATCGATGGATCCCATCATGATGATAAATGTCGCACCCAAGGCGACGACGATTGGCATGGCCGATGATGACGCAATGCGGATCAAGTTGCCAAGGGTTAGAAACCGTGGCTCTACGACGCCAATGCAAATGCAAAGAGCTACCAGAACGATGAGCGGCATCCATCGCCGCACCTGATACATAGTCATACCAATTTCCTTGCGTGACGAGGTCGCGGATTGCACAGAACAGGTCAAACGGATTGAGTTGAAATCGCCCCGGGGACCGCCAGACTGGCAGCCCCCCGAAGCAGGTAGGTGTTCAGAATTAGATCTGACGGTCAAAGCGACCCCAGAGATCATTCCAATCCGGGGCAGGGGGCTCGGACTCGATGTTCGCCGCCCAATATTCCTCGACATCAGCCTGAGTGATCAAGCCGCCCTTGGCGTAGAACTCGCGCTGCTCCCGTGGCAAAGTCGAGGGCGTGATCATCCCGGTCGCCGCCTGATGCGACAGCGATAAGGCGATGCCGCCGATCCAGAACGGATCCCAATCGACTGTTGCCGCCATTTCCCCGGCCCGAACGGCCGCGACGGCATCGCGTGTGCCATCGATACCAGTCACGGGGATTTCACCGGCAAGCCCCTCGATACGAAGCGCTTCGAGTGCGCCGATCGCCATGCCGTCATTCGCGGCCCAAATGCCCTTGATGTCACTCCCGAAACGGGTGATCCATGCAGAGACAACATTGGCCGCCTTGGTGGCATCCCAATCGGCATCCTGGAAGTCCAGAAGCTCGACATTTCCATTTGCAGCGATGGCATCCATGAGGCCGGCCTTGCGCTGAATGGCGGGCGTGTTGGACGGAATGCCGCCCAGTGCAACGATACCGCCCGAGCCGCCCATGGCCTCAAACAGAGAGTTGGCCGTATCTACACCTGCTGGCGTCCCGTCAAAAGACATATGCGCAACATAGTTGTCGCCAAAATCCCAAGGATGCAGATCGTCCGACTTGTTCCAAACCGTGGTAACGAACCCGCCAGCTTCGGCCACGGCCTCAGCAATCGGGCGCGCGTCGGGTGCATCGTTGGGGTCAACACCCAGGATCGACGAACTGCCGTTCTGCGCCAGGAACGCACGAATATCCGCGACGCCCTTCTCACTATTGCCTTCGGTGACCAACGCCGTATGTGGTGCGCTGATGCTATCGGCAAACGCCTCACCACCAGCATTCCAGGCGGAATGGAAGGCGTTTGACAACGAGCGGATTGAGCTCGCAAGTCTAAGTTCGCCCTGAGCGGCGGCCGGCTGCAGGCCCAACCCGGGCACGGCCATTGAGCCAACCCCGACAGCAGAACCAATTAGGAACTGGCGTCGGTCCAGCGACGCGCGTTCAAAGAAGTCTTTAGGTGTCATGTTTTCCTCCAATTTTTGCCCCGCTCTTCAGCGGTTTTCAGTCGCGCGGCCTCCGCCGCGTCGAATCATGAGTATAGCTAAATCGACTTAGCGTCAATGCTGAACCCATTTAGCAATAGTTTAGCTATTGTTTAGCATCCAAATATCTGCCAAGTTATCTTCAATGTAGCGGCGCGGATCTCGGAGAAGTGCGGCGGGAGCGCAAACTTCACAAGGGAAAGGCAAAGCAGTTGAACGACAGTGAAAGAAAAACAACGATCTACGATATCGCTGAAGAGGCCAAAATTTCGGCGTCGACTGTCAGTCTCGTTCTAAACGGCCGATGGAAAAAATACCGAATAAGTAAAAAAACTGCAGAGCGTGTACTGGCATTAGCAAAAGCAAAGGGGTTTACCGTCAACCTTGGCGCCCGGGGACTTCGACTGTCACGCTCTGGCCTATGTGGGATGATCGTTCCGCACTATCGGAACCGATTTTTCGCGTCCTTGGCGGAGGCATTTGAAGCTCAATCCAGAGCACGTGGATTATGTCCTGTTATCGTCAGTGCGCATCGTGAAGATGAAACCGAACGGGAGGCCGCAGCGACGTTGATTTCTCATCAGGTGGAGTTCCTGTTCGTCGCCGGTGTCCGCGACCCAACCGCCATCAACCAGCTATGTGAGGATGCGAACATCCGATCGATTAATGTTGATTTGCCGGGGACTCACGCTCCGTCAGCAATTTCAGACAACCGTGAAGCTGCCCGTCAATTGACCAATAGCCTATTGGATACCTTGGGCCCCGAAAAAGCATTGGATTTCCAATTCTATGGTGGCCACGCAGAGGACAATTCTACTGTCGAACGGATCGACGGCGTCCGACAGGCATACATGGCGCGGGGCCTTGAAGTTCCAGATAGTGCCTATCTGCCTTGCGGCTATAGTCCGCCTGAAATTGCCGAAGCAATTTTTGGACACTTGGAGAAACGGAAGGAGGCGAACCCGCCATCTGCAGTTTTTGCAAATGGCATCACCGCACTGGAGGGGATGCTAATCCTGAGAAATACGCGTGGAGTCGACCTTCTCTCGGACACGTTCATCGGCTGCTACGATTGGGACCCATTTGCTGCAAACCTTCGCCACGACATCAGCTTTGTGCGGCAAGACGTAGAGGGTTTGGTTTCCGCCGGCTTTGAGTTGTTGGATGAGACCAAAAAAGGCGAATACCCGACCATTCGGGTCCCCGCCGAGTTGCGACTTTCAGCCGCGGCATTGGCCCGGAAAAACGATGTGAGCACGACCACGGGAAATCAATGACTAAGATTTTCTTTGCCTCATCGGCAAAAATTCTCGTGCGGCTCGGACACGTTGTTTTTTCCTGTGATGCATGTCGTTGAATTCATCGACGTTCGATTGGCCGCTAGCGACTCACGCCAACCGATATTGCGCCGTTTTGTTCCGCAAGAATGGCAATCCCTTGTCCATTACGGCCTGGAAATTGAGTGCAACCGGGCGCCAGATCGACAACCCGTACCCCTCAAATCAACAAGAGTTTTTCAACAGAATAAGCCCTAAGCGGACATGACCATTTAGAGCAAAGGACGCTAACCGGACCTTCACTGCGGGCGCAGCCGCGCCAACGACAACATCAGAAGCTGTCATTTGAGCCGGTTGCCATGCACTTAAGGGCCGCTTCCTATGAATTCTAACCAATGGATTTTGTCGCAAGGCTCCATCGCATAAACCGCACAATCAGCTTATCGTTGCCTGTATTTTTAAGCTCCCTTTCGGCGGGCTGGACAACAGAATATTGGAGACATCTTCCAGAGGCATACGATGCGACACGAGGCGGCTGATATCTGGACCGAAAGCGGCGATCGTTTCGAGTGCTTGCGGGATGTTGTGGTTCAACGAATGAGAGCCGGCGAATGTCAATTGACGGCGGAACACCTCGAACGGGGACATCTCGATGCGTGTGTCAGATGGGCAGACGCCGAAGAACAGGCCTTTCGCGCCATTGGCCATGTAGTTTACCAGATTGCCCGCGACCGCAGGAACGCCGGTGGCATCCACGACCAGATCAACCCCGTGGTGCAGGGCCGCCAATTGAGAGGATCCAGAGGTCACGAAATTAAAACCAAAACTTGCCGCCAGTTCCAGTCGAGTATCATCAATATCGGTGAACACAATGTCAGGCACATTGCGGGCGCTCAACGCCATGGCCAACAGTAAGCCCATAGGACCGGCCCCGAAAATCAGTGCATTGTCCGTTATTGGGGAACGCACGGCATCAAGCCCATTCAGGACGCATCCCATCGGTTCGCACAAGGCGGCTATGCTGAAGTCCATGTCCCCGATCCGGTGAAGCGCGGATGCTTTGACCCGACTGAACTCGGCAAAGCCTCCGTTTTCGGTTACGCCATATGCGTCGAGGGAGTCGCACAAATGAGCCCAGCCGCGTAGGCAGGCGCGGCACGTGCCACATTCGAGGTTTGGGTCAACAACGACCCGTTCCCCAACGGCAAAACCTGTGACGCCGGGCCCGACATCAGCCACCACGCCAGCGTATTCGTGACCCGGAACCACGGGAAATGCGGACGTTCCGTAATTGGCCTTCAACACTTCGAAATCTGTGTGGCAGAGTCCGCTGGCCTTGACCGCGATCACCACTTCGCCGTTGCCCGCAACGGGATCGGGAAGGCTTGCGTAGGTGACTTCACCACGAGTGGGAAAAATTATTGCTTTGATAGCCGCGTCCTTTTCAGTGATAGCCGTACAAATACTTGTTCAACGAAGCGCTCAAACCATCCGCCCAAATCATCTGCAACCAGCCCTCAAAGGCACCCGCGAAGCGCGGTTCATCGATGAGATTTCCATAAAACTGGCATTGTCCCAGCCACGCGTAGGGATGGTCGCGGGCAGCTTTCGCAACTTTGGTCAGGGAAGAGCGGTCATAGCTTGGGCGCAGGATCGGATCTGGCAGGTCGCGCAGTGTGGCGTTGGATAATTTCATCGCATGGGTTTTCGGTCTGACGATGGCGCGAAGCCAAAGCCACATGCCGCGTAGTATCTTGAAACCGCTTTGCTCACATGAGTGTCCAGAAGCGTGCGGATGTCGCCGGAGGTTTCGTCAAATTCAAGTCCGCCGAAGACCTGCGTGACAAGCCCATTGGGGACGTCTGCTGCGACAAGATTGTTGAGAAGTCGATCAACGGCGTCGCGCACGGGCGCTTCTTGCCAATAATAACGAATCCGATCGCTAAAGCTGAAATGACGTTGCAACGCGATGTCCGCTGGTGTTCCAGCATAGTAGCCGTCCCAGTGCGCGGGCGCATTGTCCATTGCTTCGTCGAGCACGCCGATGATCCCAGATACCGTCTTTGGACAAACCCTGTCCTCGATTGCAGCTAATGCAAAAACCGCCTCGCGAAACCGGAAAGTCAGTTCCGGTCCGACCTTGAGGAAGAAGACGTGACGCTCGACAAGTTGGGCGAGGCTGGATGTGGGCTGATAATCTGTTGAATGACCTTCGAAGG
>Ga0209534_10006671_pt1 | contig 9951 bp, 10 predicted proteins | sample COG_07_FD_184751 | JGI IMG/M metagenome (GOLD analysis project Ga0209534, IMG submission 184751) | Pelagic Microbial community sample from North Sea - COGITO 998_met_07 (SPAdes) (version 2) | ecosystem: Environmental > Aquatic > Marine > Neritic zone/Coastal water | place: Helgoland, sampling... | reverse complement strand
ATTTCTTAATTTTCATACATTAGCAGTGTATGAAATATTTCAAAAATAAAATTGGTTTAATAATATCTTTATTTCTAATTTTTTGCGGATTCAATTTTAGTTCTGAAATTATTTATTTGTCAGAGTTAGTTGTGACGGTCTACAAAATGAAAAGAACTAAAGCAGATATTACAGACTATAAATATTTTGAAAACATAGAGATTTCTAAAAGTAATTCTCCCCAGCCTTGGCCAATTCACAAAAATTATAACATTAAACCCGAAACTCAAAATTTAAAAAAAATTCATACTGAACTTGGAACAGTAGCCTATTTAATAATAAAAAACGATTCCATTTGGCACGAAAAATATTATAAAGGATATAATCAGAATTCTTACAGCAACTCTTTCTCAATGGCAAAAAGTATAGTATCCGCTACAATGGGGAAAGCTATAGGAGATGGCTATTTTGAAAGTTTAGATGATAAGGTCGGGGTTTACGTTGAGGGTTATTCAGAGGGTTATGCTGCAGATTTAACAATAGGAGATTTATCTAGTATGTCTTCAGGATTAGATTGGGACGAGAGCTATTCAGATATTTTCGGAGTTACAGCAAAGTCTTACATCACCAGTCAACTTAACGATTTTATAAAATCTAGGTCTATTATTGAAGAGCCTGGGAAAAGCTTTAAATATTATAGTGCAAGTACACAACTTTTAGCGATGACTATTGAAAAGGCTACTCAAAAAAAAATATCTACTTTAGTACAAGAATGGTTTGTAGAGCCTTTGGGGTTTGAAAACAATGCGCTTTGGCAAATTGACGGTAATACAAATAAAAGCATAAAAGCATATTGTTGTTTTAATTCCAATGCTAGAGATTTTGCAAGATTTGGAAAACTTTATAAAGATTTTGGAAAATGGAATGGGATTCAAATTCTAGACTCTTCTTTTGTAGCTAAATCTATTAATCCCAGATTTGAAAAAAGTCCGGAATATGGTTATGGATTTTGGCTAGGAAAAATTAATGAAAATAATTTTTTTGCTATGAGAGGAATATTGGGTCAATACGTAATTGTTGTTCCAAATAAGAATATTATAGTTGTAAGACTTGGTGAGAAAAATCTTGAAAAAAACAATGATAGACCAAAAGATTTTGATATTTATTTGAAAGAAGCTTTAGTCATGCTCGAAAGTGAAAAATTTGATTATGAATGACCTAATTCTTCTTTCTATCAAAGACCTAACTGTCAAAATAGGTGATCAAATTATTTTATCTAATGTATCTTTTGAAATAAAAAAAAATGAAGTTTTAGGATTAGTTGGAGAATCTGGAAGCGGAAAGTCGTTTACAGCGTTATCTGTTTTGAATCTGATAAACATCAAAAACCTGAAATCTGAAGGAGAAATAATTTTTAACGGAAATAACTTAAATACTTTATCCAATAAAGACTATCAAAAAATTAGAGGAAAAGAAATTTCAATAATTTTTCAAGAACCAATGAGTTCTTTAAATCCAAGCATGAAATGTGGTGATCAAATTTCTGAGATACTTACTACTCATGAAAAAATTAATACTAAAATCGCTAAAAAAAAATCTCTAGAGCTTATCAAAAAGGTTCAATTAAAAAACCCTGAGTTAGTTTTCGAAAAGTATCCTCATCAGCTAAGTGGCGGGCAACAGCAAAGGATTATGATTGCAATAGCAATCGCCTGCAAACCCAAACTATTAATTGCTGACGAACCTACTACCTCATTAGATAGTCTTGTAAAAAATGATATTATCGCATTAATTAAATCTTTACAAAATGAGTATGAAATGAGTGTTCTATTTATATCTCACGATTTAAAATTAGTTTCAAAATTTGTTGATAATTTGATTATTTTGAAAAAAGGTTTAGTAGTTGAATACGGAAATTCTTATGAAATTTTTAATTCACCTAAAGAAAGGTACACTCAGCATTTAATAAACTCATCTCCGCCTAAAAACAATAGACCAAATAGACTAATCACTTATAAAACAAGTAAAAACAAGATAATATCAAAAGTCGAAAGAGAGAGCGCTCATTTAAAAATTTACAGTAAAAAACCTGTTTTAAAGATTAATAGACTAGCGGTCTCATATGAAAATCAGAAGATTCTAAATGATATTTCATTTGATCTTTACAAAGGTGAAACGCTGGGAATTGTAGGAGAATCTGGATCTGGAAAATCTACAATAGCTAAATCTATTTTAGGGCTTATTAAAATTGACGATGGAGAGGTTTTTTTTAAAAATAAAAATATAAAGCAAATTCCTAATTCTGTATTTAGAAAAAAAATTCAATTAATATTTCAAGACCCCTACTCATCATTAAATTCGGAAATGTCAATAGGAAATTCAATAATAGAACCTATGATTTCACACCAAGTTTTTAATTCTAAAAACGAAATGAAATTTAGAGCGCTAGAACTTTTAAATCAGGTAGGTTTATCCGAAAGTGATTACAATAAATTTCCTAATCAGTTTTCTGGTGGCCAAAGACAAAGAATTGTTATTGCAAGGGCTTTAGCCTTAAATCCCGAAATTATAATATGTGATGAATCTGTTTCTGCATTGGACGTTTCAATTCAAGCTCAAATTTTAAATTTGCTCAGTGACTTGAAAGAGAAATACCACTTTACGTTTATATTTATATCACACGACATATCGGTAATAAAATATTTTACAGATAGATTAATTATATTAAAAAAGGGAGAAATTATAGAGCTTAATGAAACTGATTTTTTATTTCAACATCCTGAAAATGATTATACAAAATCTTTATTGAAAGCGAGTGATTTTTAAATACATATTTAAAAGAATAAATAAAATACTATGAGTCTTGATTTAATTTTTGAATGGGTTTTACAATTACATTCATTATGGGCTATTTTAACAATTACAATTATATTTTATACTATTCTAAGATCTTTCTTTAGCGCTTACTTAAACAAGATCTTTAAACCTTTAGACTTAAGGATAACATTATTTGCACTAATATTTTCACACATACAATTTGCAATTGGGATTATATTGTATTTTGTATCTCCTAAATTTAAATGGTGGAACAACGGATTTGAGGAAATAATTCAAAATGATCAATATTTTTTTTATTTACTTCAGCATCCTTTGTTAAATATTTTGGGAGTACTTTCTATTACAATTGGATGGTCTCTATTCAAAAAAGCAAAAACTAATCATAAAAGATTTATTAGAATAGGAGTATTTTACTCAATTGGATTATTATTAATATTGTTTTCAATCCCTTTTGAAATTTGGTTATAAAAAACGCTCCCTTAAAACCAAGAGAGCGTAAACCAAATTATTAAAAATTTAACCTTATTATTTAATAAATTTAATTTTAAATTAAGTAGTGAGTTCACAAAATTTTGTTAATCTTTATAATATGAATAATAAATATGCTGTACTTGGTGGGGGTAGTTGGGGAACCGCAATAGTTAAGATGCTCTGTGAAAATAATAATATAGTTAACTGGTATATAAGAAATGAAGAGGATGTCCTTTATTTAAAAAAAAAAGGTAGAAATTCCAAATATTTAAGATCTGTAGTTTTTGATAAATCAAAAATAAATCCAAGTTCTTCAATAAGAGAAACAGCTTCTAAATCTGATATTATCATTTTAGCGATACCATCTCCTTTTTTAGATACAGAATTAAAGAAAATAAGTGATCTTATTAAAGGAAAAATACTTTTTTCAGCACTCAAAGGTGTTATCCCAGAATCCCACTTAATCGTTAGTGAGCATTTAAATAAATTTTACGAAATTTCTTTTTCAAAGATTGGAATTATTACTGGCCCTTGTCACGCCGAAGAGGTTGCACTTGAAAAATTATCTTACTTAACTGTCGCGTGTAAAAATGGGTCAAACGGACAAGAAATGGCTAATTCTCTAATGTCAAGTTATATTAATGTTAAAGTATCTAAGGATACTATGGGCGTTGAGTATGCTGCAATGTTAAAAAATGTTTACGCTATAGTTGCTGGAATATGTCATGGCCTTGGATACGGAGATAATTTTCAAAGCGTTTTAATTAGTAGTTGTGTTCGAGAAATGAAAAAATTTGTTTATAAAATATATAAAACCAATAGAGATATTAATGATTCCGAGTACTTAGGTGATCTGCTAGTTACATGTTATTCTTCTTTTAGTAGAAATAGAACTCTTGGGAACATGATAGGAAAAGGATATACTTTGAAAGCTGCTATATCAGAAATGTCTATGATTTCAGAGGGATATTATGCTACCAAAAATGCATTTGAACTAATTGAAGATAATTTTAATGATTTTAATATAATTTCAAGTGCCTATCAAATTCTTTATAAAAATTCCAATCCTAAAACAATAATAAAAAAATTAACTAAACAATTAGATTGAGTCTTTGAATTGATTGGTAAATCTGACATCATTATCATATAATATTCTAATGTCTTCTATTTGATAAAGAAGCATCGCTATTCTTTCAATTCCCATACCAAAAGCAAAACCTGAATATTTACTAGAATCTATTTTACAATTATCTAAAACATTTGGATCAATCATTCCACAGCCCATTATTTCCAACCAGCCGGTTCCTTTTGTAATTCTATAGTCAGTTTCAGAATTTAAACCCCAATATATATCAACTTCAGCGCTTGGCTCAGTAAATGGAAAATACGAAGGTCTTAATCTTATTTTAGATTTGCCAAATAATTCATTTGTAAAATAGAGCAAAGTTTGTTTTAAATCAGCAAAAGAAACGTTTTCATCAATATAGAGACCTTCTATTTGATGAAAAAAACAATGTGATCTCGCTGATATATCTTCGTTTCTATAAACTCTACCAGGCGAAATTGTTCTAATAGGAGGATTATTTTCTTCCATATGCCTAATCTGAACTGAAGATGTGTGTGTTCTTAAAAGGAGATCTGGATCTTTTTTTATAAAAAACGTGTCTTGCATGTCTCTTGCTGGATGGTGCATCGGAAGATTTAAGGCAGTAAAATTGTGCCAATCATCTTCAATTTCTGGGCCTTCTGAAACATTAAACCCAATTTTATAAAAAATATCAATTATTTTGTCTCTAATAATTGAAATAGGGTGTCTTGATCCAAGCTCAATCATTGATGCTGGCTTAGTTAAATCTAAATCTTTAATATTATTTCCAGTATTACTATTAAGGGCTTGTTTAAGATCTTCTATTTTTTTGAGTGTGACATTTTTTAACTCATTTATTGCTAAGCCATATTCTTTCTTTTCGGAGGGTTCAACCTTCTTAAACTCTGAAAAATAATGACTAACAAATCCTTTTTTTCCTATAAAATCTATTCGAAATTTTTCAAGCTCATCGTTATTCTTTGTAGAAAAACTTAATGCTTGTTGGATTTTTTTTTGGATTTCCTCAATCATAAATTGGAATAATTATTGATTCAAAAATACTCATTTTCGTTTATTCAATAAGTTGTTTTTCAATAAAATAATTTATAATAGATTCTTTCATCAAAATACTTTGTTCACCGGACTTCAAATTAGGTAATTTATTAATGGTTTTATAGTGTGGCCACCCATCATTATCTACATAGTCGAATTCATAAAATCCGTAAGGTTCTAACAAACGGCATATAGCGATATGCATAAGATCAATTTTTTGATCTTTATTAAATTTTATATTTGGATTGCCAAACTCTTGAACTCCAATTAAATAAATAACACTTTCAATATCTAAATCATCTCCTTTGTTAAATTCATTACTTAAAAGATTTAAAATATTTTTCCATTTCTTACTTAAATCTTTTTTTGATTCCATTTAAAATATAATTTCAATTGTATGAAAACAATATACTTATATTTGTAAATAAAATCTTGAATTACTTAGATATTTTTATAGTATGCCTTATGGCCCTTGGCTTTTACAGAGGCTTTTCAAAAGGCTTAATAATTGAGTTAACTTCTTTACTAGCTTTAATACTTGGGGCTTATGGTTCTTTAAAATTTTCTGGTTTAACCTTTGACTTTATAAATAATACTTTTCCCGAACAATTAGAATCGGTAGAGGGTTCTTATATAAAAATCTTTTCCTTTGCATTTACCTTTATCGTTATTCTTATTAGTGTATCTATCACTGGAAAAATTCTTACAAAAATTGCTAAAATTCTTTTTTTAGGATTTTTAAACAAACTATTTGGAGGACTATTTGGAGCTGTCAAATACATTTTGATAGTTTCTTTTTGTATTGTTTTTTTTGAAAATATAAATTCAGAGTTTTCTTTTGTTGACAATAAAATTATTGAATCAACTTTTTTATACAATCCTATTTTAAATTTTGGAAATCAACTTTTGAGTTTTTTAAATTTAAGTGCTAATTCAATTAATTTTTTTAATTGATTTTAACTCCATCCATCCGCTCGCGCCATTACTTAATTCTACTAAAACCCAATCGTCAAGTTCATCTATGATATTGACTTTGGTGCCCTCGTGCAAATTAAACTGGATTTCGCTTCTGTAATTAGGTTCTGTTCTAAAATCAATTTTTTTCTCAAAGATTATAGCTTGAATATTAGATTTTTGATTTTCAAATTTTGTAACTCCTATTAATATAAAAATAATGGTGAGACAAAAAAAAGCTGATGACAATGTGAAATAATTTTTTTTATCATTACTCTCTTTTTTAAAAAAATAAATCACAAATAGAATTAAGAAAAAATATAAAAATATAATCCCTAAAATAAGCCATTGCTTTATAGAAAAAAACATTGATATGTAATTAATAAAATCTGATAATTGATTTGAAGGTAATTGGTCTATTTTATCAATTAACATATTTTGAGAATAGGCTAAATTATTTAGTATATCCTTATCATTTGGATTTAATTTCAAAGCTTTTTCAAAATAATAAATACTGTTTGGGATATCATTTAATTTATAATAACTGTTCCCCAAATTAAAGTATAATTCGTCCGAATGTTCTCCGTTATTAATTATTTTAACAAATAAATTAATTGCTTCATTATAATCTCCTTTATTGTATAGCTCAATACCAGATTTAAAGCCAACTTCATTTTTTGTTTGAGAGAAAATAATCCCACAAAAAAAGAAGCTACAAAGGATAATTATTTTTTTCATTTTAAATTTCTTTATCAATTTTTGTAATGACCTTTACTGCATTTTCGTAGTCATTATTTATTTTAAACTCAGAAGCCGGCGTAAACCTTGCAAACTCACAATTTTCAATTAATTTAATAAACAATTCCAATGACTCTTTTTCAATATCTTTACTGTAAAGTAACTTTGAAATCTTTTCTTTACTGTAATCCGAAGTTTCAATAAACAGTTTTGATTTTAAAAAATTGTGAAGTGCTTTTTCTAAAGCAACATAAAACATGTCTTTATTTTCTAAATTTTTTCTGGCATCTGATAAATATTTTTTAGCAAGCTTGTTGGCCCTTCTGGATTTCGATTCTTTTAATTTGGAACTTGTAATATTGTTTGATTTAAAAAATATAACTAACAACAAAATTGCTAATACTGGAAATATTAAAATTAAATAAAAGCTTAATGAATATATGAAAGGTTTGGAGTTGATTTTGACTAAATCAGAATCAGTTTTAATAAATTTAAACTGATTAATTGAAGGTAAAATGTTATTTGAACTCTGGGTATTTATTGTATTGATATTATTTTCATCTAAAGACAATGGCCCCTCTAAAACATTAATTATTATATCTTCAGAGTTAATTGTTTCGTATTTATTTAGTTGTGGATTAAAAAAAGTAAATTCAACGGATCTTATAGGGTACTTTCCTTGAAATTGAGGGACTAGAGTGTAGGTATTTGAAATAAAACCTTTCATTCCTGCAAGGCTTGTTGATACTTTTTCATTGTATTCAGGATCATATTTCTCCAGGGAGTTTGGCACCTGAACAGATGGTGGTGAAAACAGTTTTAAATTTCCTTTTCCTGAAATTTTAACAATCGCTTGCAAAGATTCTGAAGCATTTAACTCTGTTTTATTGGTGTTTAATTTAATATCAAATTTTCCAACCGCTCCGTTAAAACTTTCTGGAGCATTACCAGGCAATGCTTTAACATTAATTGATCTTTTTCCTGCTGTTACTTTTTTTGAAACTTGATTATATATTCTATTCCCAAAAAAATCTCTTCTGTTTGTTGGAACATCAACCGAAACATCTAGTGACAGTGGGAGAATATCAAGTTTTCCTGATTTTTGTGGATATAAAACAGTTTTTTTCCAAGTAACGAAATTATAATTATCTCCCTTAAAAGATCCTCGCTCTATTTGTAGCCTAGGAATTTTTATGTTTTGAGACCAAAAATTTTCAAATTCAGGTGTTTCAATTTCCCCTACATTAGTAACATTAATTTGAGGAGAGTAGAATAATTTATACACAATTGAAATACCCTCATTTAAATAAGGGTTCGTGTTTGAAATCTCCGCCACTAAATGTAGGTTTTCGTTGACAACGTAGGTCGGATCATTTGGATCTTTACTTACCGCGACGGATTCACTTACACTAATTTTAACTGGTAAAGTTTTATAAATATTATCATCTATTTCTATAGTAGCTTGCCCAATTATAAGTGAGCCTTTCTTATTAGGGGTTAAGAAATATGAATAACTTTTAGAAAAAGTTCTCTTGCCGTTTACCCACATGTTACTAACGGATTGGTTAGGGCCTCCAACAACTGTAAATCCTTTGAAGCTAGGTGGGGTAAAGTTATCTCCATCTTTATTCATTTTAAAATCAACCCTAAGGTTCTCATTAATTCCTAAAGATTTTTTGCTCAAAACAGCCTCAAAACTAATAGAATCGTCCTGGGCGTTCAGATTACTAATTATAGTGATAGCAAAAAATAAAAATATATAAAATCTCAGTTTCATGTTTTAATTACCAGTCTTTTTTGTTCTTAACAGGACTTCCTTTTATTTTCTTTTTGTTAATCTTTTGTTGAACTTTTTTTTCTTGATTATCCATTGCTTTAAGCAAGTTTTTTAGTTGCTCTGGAGATATTTTATTTGGTTTAGGTTTTTCTTTTTTATCATTGTTTTTGTCGTCTTTCTTATCCTTGTCTTTCTTCTTATCCTTGTCCTTCTTCTTATCTTTGTCGTCTTTCTTGTCCTTGTCGTCTTTCTTGTCCTTGTCGTCTTTCTTGTCCTTGTCGTCTTTCTTGTCCTTGTCGTCTTTCTTGTCCTTGTCGTCTTTTTTATTGTCTTTTTGTTCGTTTTTCAATAACTCTTTGGCTAATGCATAATTGTACCTGGTTTCGTCATCAGTTGGATTATTGAGTAATGCGTTTTTAAATGAATTGACAGCATTCTGATAATCTTCATTTTGCATGTATATATTACCCAAATTATGAAAAGATTTATGACGGGTTTCCTTACTTTTTGTTTTTTCTATCGAAGATTTATATTGATTTATTGCCTCCTGTTTCAATTCACTCCTGTAAAATGAATTAGCTAAATTATAAGAAGCTTTTATGTTTAAAGAATCCTTGGAAATTGACTTTCTATAAAATTTTTCGGCTTCAATTAAATTCTTGTCAGCAAATTCAACATTACCATCCAAAGTCAAATTATTTGAATCCTTATTAATAGCTATTTCCTGAGAGTTAACTTTAATGCAAAAAAATAATAATATTAATATGATTCTATTCATTAAATAAATTTAGTTTTTTTACCCAATATGTTTTCTTTTCAAATACAATTAATTCCAAACTTAGAAAAAGAATTGCAAATCCTAAAAACCACTGAAATTGGTCTTTGTACGCAACAAATTGTTTAGACTCAAATTCTTTTTTATCCATATCTTTTAATCTTTCAATAATCGCTTGTACAACTAACTCTGTACTCCCTCCGTCAATATAAATTCCGTTTGAGGAGTTTGCTATATTTTTTAACAAATCGATATTTAGTTTTGTAATAACTACATCTC
>Ga0209534_10006661_pt1 | contig 9955 bp, 8 predicted proteins | sample COG_07_FD_184751 | JGI IMG/M metagenome (GOLD analysis project Ga0209534, IMG submission 184751) | Pelagic Microbial community sample from North Sea - COGITO 998_met_07 (SPAdes) (version 2) | ecosystem: Environmental > Aquatic > Marine > Neritic zone/Coastal water | place: Helgoland, sampling... | reverse complement strand
TTTAAAAGTGTTAATCTTTCATCTATTTTTTTTCTTAATGTTTCATTATTCATTTTATCACAATTTGGTATATTTATTTCTTTGGCCATTTCTAAAAGTGTTAATTTTTTTGAAGGTTTTGCGGATCCTCCTCCTCCTCCACCACCACTATCACTTGGGGGATTTGAAATTCCTGAATAGTTTTGTTTAATTAGTCTTTTTTCATTAATATTTGAGGGTGCTTTATATATAAAAAATACTCCATTAGTTACTACATTTTTTCTTAGTAAATCTGGATATTTACCTATATATTCTATAGTTGAAGAACAATCGTCAAATAAAAAGAAATCGTCTCCTTCTCTAAAGAAACAAGTATAATGACCTCCTCTCGCCGAACCAGTTTTAACAATAGCAGCAGTTAGATAAAGAGCACTTTCTTCTGTTCCTTCCGGATAAATAGCAAAATCTGGGATAATAGGAGTAGTAAGCATATTGCCGTGCATAGTTTCGGGTATTCTATATAAATGAACTAATAGTATTCCGCTAGGACATTTAACTATTTTTTCATAAGAATTAAATTTAAATTCACATTTTATACATCCTTCAAAATTTTCATCTCTATGTTCCACTATATCCCCGTTCGCTGCTGGTAAAATTTGTTTTCCAAATAATAAATCACTTAAATAAGCATAAGGTTTTCTTCGCGTAACAAAATTATCTGTAGAATGTTTTATAATATCTTGCGGTATAATCATTAAAATACCTAGTTTATCTTCTGTCATATCATTATGAACGTATTTAAAATCTGTTTTAATTTTATCTCTTGCTACAGACTGTCTTATTAATATTTTACACTTTTCATAAAGGTTTCTTTGATTTTCTATTAATTCTTCGTGAGGTAATAATAAATCTTTTTTTTTTAAAGCATATCCTTTTCTTATTATCACACTTATTTTTTCTTCTTCTTTTACTGGAAATAAATCAAATAATTTTCCTATAAATTCCTCTGAATTTGCTTGTTGTATTCCTCCCCAATCTAAATTTGATAAACCCAAAGAACCTAAAAGTTTTCTTAAACCTTCTTTTAATATTATTCTCCTTTCTTTTTGATAAAAGATATGTCTATGTAATAAAGCCATTTCATCTCTTATTGCTCCTCTCGCAGTAATCTGTCTCAATCTATTACCTTCTTCGTCGCCATCATTTTTTAGAGCAGAACAAATCATTTCAACTTCATTAGTTCCGCGTCGAAGTAAAGGTAATAAAGGATTAACAAATAAAGCATTATATATAGTTATATTTCTAGTTATAAATAACGCAAATAAACCACTATCTAACCAACAACTATTATCTCTTATTTGAAATAAACCTAAATTCAATTTATTTCCATGCAAAGATATATTAAATGTTCTATCCAATGGAACGGGTTTGGAATTACGTGCTATTAATCTTAAGCCGTTTTCTATAGTAAAAACATATGGAGGTTCACCTTCCGAAATAGTTCTCTTTTTTTTTGTTTTCGTACCTCCTGAAGATTTGGATTTTGGATTAGAACACGTTTGACATTTAGAATTCATTTCAGGATTATTAAAAGTACATTTTGAACAACCCCAATCTGCTCCCCCCTTTAAAGATTTTTTATATTTTAAGCTTTTATTTTTTTTATATTTTAAGCTTTTATTTTTTTTATATTTTAAGCTTTTATTTTTTTTAAAAAGTTTTTTATTCTTTTTATATAATTTTTTAGATTTTAAAGTCATATAATATATATTAATAAAATTAATTCATAGTAGATAATCTAACAACTAATTCTAATCTTTTATCTAAAATATTGCTAAATTTTTTCAAATTATCTAAATGTTTCATATATTTATGAGTTCTGAAAATCCTAAAGTATAAAGTTTTTGTGTATTCTATATCTTTATGTATATCTTCTAATTCTTTACTAATTTTTTCACTAATTTCGTGAAGATTATTCAAAGCTATATTATATGTTTTTTTACTAATATCATATTTATTATTTTCAAAAAGACTTTCTACAATTTCTATTTTCTTAAATAAATCGAATTCTTCTAATAATTGATTAACGTGTTCTAAATCAAACTCACTTATACCTGATAATGAATTATATATTTTCAAAGAAGTTCCAGAAATAATATCTTTACTTACAATTTCACTAGTTAAAAGTATTCCAGTAGTTAAAAAAGGCATATATAATATATTTATATAAACTTTTTAACGAAATAACTTATTTTTAATATCAAATAATCAGGGTAGTAAAAAAACCAAAAAAATATATATAAATATTATATAATGAACGATTCAACAGTAAAATTAATACAAGAAATAGAAGAAATAGAAGATATACAAAAATTTATCGATGAAAATATACTAAATCTTAAAATTATTTCTAAAATAAAAGAAAATGATAAACTTCTAGCTAATAAATCACTACTTGAAATAGATAGCCCACATTTATTTCAATCAGTTAATAGATGGTATAATAAAGAAAATAGAAATATTACTATAGAAAAATTAAATAATATTTTAGAAGGAACATTTAAAATTACTAAAATCTTATTAGAAAAAGAAAAAGACAATAAAGAAGAAAAAAGTTTAGAAGATAATAATAGTCAAATATTCCAAAATTTAATATTAGAAATGAAAAATAGTTTAGTAGGTATTGAAAATTTAAAAAAAACTTATTCGGAAGATATATTAGTATCATCACAATTAGATTTACTTATAAGTAAATTAAGTTCAAGAATTGAAAAAATGAGTAAATTATTTACTATAACATTGTAATATAGTAACTTTATTTATAAATTATTATTAAATCCTAAAGTTCCATATTTTTTATATAATTTATTTAAATTCATATTGTTACATTTTCCAGTATTATTTCTATTATTATTTTGGTTATTATTAGTTATAACATTCTTGATTTCATTTAAAAAATTACTATTATTATTATCAACTGCTTCATTAGTAAATGAAGGGAACATATTTTCTTCAGTCATAATTGGCGCGGAATTAATATTTTCATTTTCTAACATATCATTTAATAATTCATTAACATTTTTATTGTTATTACTAGAAGGTTTGGGTGCGTTTGCCATTTCTTGTAATAATTCTTGTTTCAGCTCTTCTTTTAATGCTTCTAAATCTTTATCACCTACTTCATTATTTCTAGAAGCTGCGGGAGCATTAGCCATTTCTCTTAATAATTCTTGTCGTAATTCTTCTTTTAATGCTTCTCTTTCTTCATCACTTGCGTCTAATCTCATTACTTTAGGTTGTCTTGGTTGTCGTGGCGCGTGTTGTCTTAATAATTTAGTTTCAATAAGATTTTGTGGGAATATAGTTTCTTTTTGTGGTTTAAGAGGAGGTTCACTCTTAACAACTGGTACTTTAACGTATTTAACACTATAACATTTAGGACAATTCTTTGCAGGTGGACATCTTTCTGGTTCTGGACAACTTCCTTGTTTAGGTGCTTCAGGGCATTTAGGACATACCGGGTCTTTAGGAACTGGACAGGGTTTTGGTTCTGGGCATTTAGGAACAGGACAGGGTTCTGGTTTAGGACAAGCGTCTTTTAAAGCACCACTCTTAATACAATCTTCTTTAGTTGGTTCTCTACATAATCCGGCATTTACTTTTATTTTTGGACAGATACATGAAGGGCAATTTTGGGTTGGAGGGATAGTAGATTTAAGAACAAAGTTAGTTAAATCAGGATGGGCTGGACAATTCTTATTCCAGTTAGGTGGTAATTCAGATTTTCTAACCCATTCGTCTCTATTAATTTGCGGGCATTTAACTTGTCTAGGGATTGCTGCTTTAGGAATATATTTACTCATATCGGGACACCTAGAAGCTTTATCAACAGAAGATTTAAGAACATATTTGCTCATATCGGTTCCTTTATCCATAGGATATAAACCGTGAATTTTCATATATTTTCTCATTTCATCTAAATTTTCTTCTGTATTATCTTCAAATCCTTCTATAAGAGATGGACTTGTGGCATTATTTAATTTTCCCATAAGATTATTTTTGTCATTTTTATCGTTTATGTTTTTCTCTGCTATCATAATTACAACTATGATAATGATTGATATTAATATAATAAATAATATATTTTCAGTTTTCATTATATTAATATTAATATATATTTTTTTTTATATATATTTTTTTTTACAAAAAAACAAAAAAATAAAAAATTATGTTTTAACATTATCAATTTTATTACATCCAGGACACATTGATTTTACTAAATCTTTCCTAATAAATCTTTCTGGAATTTCTCCACAATTAGAACAATTCTCCCTATTTACTAACATTCCACTTTTCATATCTCCGCTTAATCCTCTCTTAAATTGATTTTTTCTTGCTGTATCAGGGTCTTGATATAAATCGTCATTGTATTCATCTGTATCATTATAAAAATCGTCTCCTATATTATTTTGAAAAAGTTGTTTTAATAAATCCGGATCTAGATTGATATTAAAATTTACTCCGTCTCCATTTGTTTGATTACTTGAATTATTACCTATACTTTGTCCATTGCCTATACTACCCGCATTTTGGTCACTACCTATACGATTATGTCCAGGTGTAAGAGAAGTATGTTTGTTATTATTTTGAGTAGGCATTGGGTCTTGTGCTATAGATTCGTTAGAGACGTCCCATTTTTGAGAGTCATAATTAGCGAGTTTCCTTACAGATAATCCTCCTCCTTCATAGTTTAATACAAAATCGTATTTAGTTGCTTTAACTATATGGAATGGATAACTGGTTTCGTCTAAAGGTCTACCCATTTTTAATCTATTTGTGCCTCCAAAATCTTTAATTAATTTAGTAAATTGTTCGGCATCCCTAACTTCTATAATTTCCCATAATTGTTTATCTATAGCAGTATTACATATTGGTGTAGAATATGAACCGTCTGCATTAGCAGTAACACAACCTCCAGGCTTACCTCCTAACGGTTCCCATTTAATAATATATCTGGTTTTTCCCGCTGAACTATTCGGTTCTTTTTCTATATTAATAATTTTACCCGAATATTTTGATACTATAGAACCCAAATCAGTTTTACCTAAGTTTTTACATTTTTCAGCTAAATCTTCTCTATCTGCGTCCGATTCTCCTGCTTGTTTAATTTGTTCATTAACATTATAAACTTTCCCCAAAGCGTCTATCATTTTTCTTTCTCCATCTTCATTATCTGCAAAATTTTCAAGGATATTCTTATGTAAGTCAATAGATTTAAGACAAATTAGAAGTACTATGATTAATAAAATACCTATATATAAAATATTATTAATTTGTAATGCCATAATTATAATATATATAGAAAAAACTTTTCAAGAATAAAAAAAAAATTATACTAAATTAAAATTAACATCGACATTTTGATTATTTTCACCGTCCAATAAATCGTGTAAATGTTCTGCTGTTTCGGAATTTAAACCTAAGTTTTTTAAAGTTTCAGTTTTCTCTAAATCTCTCAATAAATCCTGAGTAGTTCTATTATCTTTCCCCCTAACATATTGTTTACCTTGGTCTCTAACCTTACAAGAACTATAAATAGGTAATGTTTTATATTTATCTTTATCATTATTATCACTTTCCTGTTTATAAAGTTTTAATAATATATCTACTTCTTTCTCTAAACCCTCTAAATTAGAATCTTGTCTTTTTTGTGATTCCGTCATAGAAAATGTTTTAGCGTCTTCTCCCCTTTCCATTTGTTTATTTAAATTTTGGGCTCTTATTATTTTTTTTAAATCTTCTATATTGGTTTCTAAACCTCCTACTCTTTCTTTTAAAGAATCGTCATTCGCGGTTCTTTCTACTGCTGCGTCCATTTTACTAATTGCTTCTCTTTCTTGTGCAGATTGGAAAGTTTCTCTATTTTGTTTATTTTGATTATTTTGATTATCTAAATATTTTTTTAATATTAAGAAGATTAACAAGATACAAAGGAAATATACTATAGATTTTTGTGGTATTTTACTTGATATAAAAATAAATCCTAATAGAAAAATTACTAATATAAATAAATTTAAATACATAGTATTAATTATATAATATATAAATATTTTATTTATTCTAAATTCAAATTAACATTATAATTTTTACTTAACATTTCACCGGCACTTCCTACACCATTAATACTATGAGGCATTGATAAAACTTGAGAAATAGAATCGTCACTTTGGACTACATTTTGAATACTCCTAAGTTCGTCTTTATCTTTATTTTTCATAACTACTATATCATTTCTAAGTAAATCTACTCTTTTTTTAAGGTCTGTTATAATTCTATTTTGAGTATTTTGTTCTGTTTCTTGTCTTAAAAATATTTGTCTATTTTCATCCATATCTTGTAAAATATTCTCATTTAATTCAATTATATTTCTATTCCTATCATTTGTTTTAAATGCATAAGGAACACTTTCAATTCTCTTATTATTTTTTGTAGTTCCTATAACTGAAATACTATACGAAGTATTATCTGTAATTCTTGTATCATTTATCGCATATTTAACTAAATCTTGATTTAAATAATCAGTTAATGTTTTTTTACCTATAATACTACCGTCTTTACTTAAGACTATTTCATATTTAGTTAATTCGTCTCCTTCATCTAAATCAGGTTTTCTAAATGTAACTTCCACGAGACCTTTGGCGCCAATAACGTCTCTAATTCTTACTAATTTTTCACCTTGGAAAAAAGGTTCATAATTTGGTTTGAACCATACTTTAACAACAACATAAACTATAATGTAAATTAAACATAAAGATGATACTAAATTATTATTTGAAATACTACTTTTCATTTAATATATAAATATATTAAATAAAATTAAAAAAATATAAAATTAAAATACTAAATAAAATAACTAAAAAAAACTAAAAAATGGACGATAATTTCTAACCTCACCCCTTAAATATTCTATCTCATTATCTTCGGGACACCTATAATTTATCTCTATATCTTCTAAATCTCTTCTACTTCTAATATATTTTTGTTTTATTTTACCATCGCAATTTATTATAGGAACAGGAGCAATACTTTCTTTTTGGTTATCACTTATGTTATCACTTATGTTAGCACTTATATTGTTAGCACTTATATTGTTAGCACTTATTCTACCAAAACTATTTTCTTCTGAAACTATATTATTTCTATATATATTATTAATAATATTATTTGAAGGATTATTTATTATATTGTTTATTTCTTCTCTATCATTTCTAATATTCAAATCAATATCTTCTTTTTTATTATAATCTATACCATTATAATCATTTCCTTCTCCAAATAATATTATTCTTCCTACTTCACTAACTAATTCTTTTTTCTCTTTATTTACATAAACCGCCAAAATAGTTATATGATATCGTTGACCATACATATCTCTTAATATTAAACTATTATTTGCCTTATTAGATTTTATATTTCTTAAACTCCAAGTTGACTTATCGGAATTATCTTGATTTTTATATATTACTATAAATTTTTTAACTTTATTAACATTATCATTATCCCATTCTACTAAAACATTGGTTTTATCTTTTTTTATTCTTTTAATAAAAGGTGATACTGGTTCAAAAAAATCAAATTTGTCTTCTTCTGTTTCACCGGGACTTGGAAATTTATTTTGTTCTTCTTTTAATTTTACATTCTCATTAAAATAAAATTTTTCTTTTTCCAAATATAATCTTTGAATATAAAGTAAAATTATTATAATCAAAATAAATATTATAAAAAGTATTATTGGGATTTTTTCATCATTAACCATTTAATATATATAAAGAAAATTATGTCTTATTATCTATTTGAAAATTATTTAAATTCTTTTGATTGTTTATTGCGTTTTTAACATTTTTTATAGTATTTATTATATTATTATTAACTAAGTTATTTGTATTTGTATTATTTGTATTTGTATTAGTGGTAATTGCATTAATATTTTGGTCAGAACTATTTCTAGTACATTTTGTTAAATAGTCAGATAAAGATAAATCCATAAGTTTAAATTTATTTACATCAACCATAACATCCATTAATTTCAAATTTTGTTTATGTTGTAATTCCCTTATATCTAATTCCAATTTTTCCAATGTTTTCTTTTTCCCTTCCTTATCAGGTAATTCTTCTTCCTTGGGTTCTTCTATGCTTGGTGCTGGAACTTCTATTTCTTTAGAAGCCTCTATATATTCTAATGGTTGGGTAATTTCGAATAAAACAGTATTAATGCTATCATTATCGTCTTTAATATCTTCTTGATTAATGAGAATTATTTTTTTATTAATATCATTAATTTTCCAGAAATAATTTCTATTATTTTCAACTTTCTTAATAGAAATATATTTAGTTTTTTCGCTATTCTCTAAATCTTCTATACCACTATTTACAACATAATTTAAATCTAAATGGAATGTCGCATTTCTTTTAAAACTACTATCTTCCTTTAACATACTAACTGTTATATCTTCAGTATCATTCATATTCACTAAATAATATTCTTCATTATTTTTCGTTATCTTAAATGAAATTCCTTCACCTGTTAATCCTTTAACAATATGGAATATTCCATTTCTGGAATATATTTTGCCATTACTACTTTCATTTTTATTTTCAACTATATCATCTACAGATTTACTTCTAATATTTAATTCATTATCTGATACTAACCTATCAAATGGATATTTCAAATGCTTAATGGAAATTGATGTATCTAATCTAATACACCTAACTGAAGAATCCGTTTCTTCTTTTAAATAAGTGCTATAATCACTAAATGTATTTCCATAAATTAAATTAGTAGTTTTATCTTCTTCTTTTTTATTATTTTTATCTTTTTTTAATTCAGGTAATTTATTATATTTATTAATACAAACGTCTATTTTTTCTATTTTGTAATAGTCATCTTCTTTGCCTGCTTCGACATTTTTCCTAATAATTCCTATACATTTATCATCACTATTACAACTATCTTTGGCTTGGTCTAAAGTGCCTCTAAGTTTTGTTCCTTTCATTGCTCCACCAATAATAGTATCTTCGTATTTAGTATATTTATTTGATTTATTTGATTTATTTGTATTATTCATATTACTCATATTTTCAATAATTTTTTGTTTTTGTTTTTGTTTTTTTTTAATATCAACATACTTATCTAATAAAAATAAAATTAATATAATAAGAATAAGATATAAACTATATTTTACATTCGAGTTCATTTTAATATTATTATATTATATTTATAAAAAAAAAAAAAAGAATTAGTAATGTCGGTCTTTTAAATCTTGAATAGAATCATATAAATCACCTATAATATCTTTTTGTTCGTCTAAAATATTTATAAATCTATTATTTCTAACTCTAGTTTCTGCGTCACTGGTATTTTCTAAATCCCTAAGTTTTAGTGCTTTCATTTTTCTACATTGTTTCTTCAAATTCATTCTATGATCTAAATATTGATTTAATTTAGGGTCTTTAAATTTATATTCACTTATTTTTTTCCCGCCAACATATACATTATTACTATTATTCCCCATATCTTCCATAGAAGCAAACGTTTTAATACCCGTAATAGAGTACATTACATCATATATGGAAATTGCTTTTTTAATAACTTCTTCTTTATATTGTCTAAAATTAGATAAATAATTTCCACTCTCCTTTTTCACTAATCCAATACGCGATAATCCCAACATATAACCGTCAAAGTCAAACCATATATCTCTAACAGTTCCAGTTAAAGATTTAGGTAATGTATAAGTATCCCACTCTTCTGTTTGCCAATCTAATCCTTTTTTCCTATATACTTGGAAATTGTGTGTTAGACCAAACATATAACCGTCTCTATAGTCGAAAAGTAATTTTCTCATAGGAGTTTGATTTTTATTATTATCTAATAAGTCCCAGGCACCTTCTAATAAATGACTATTTTTTTTAT
>Ga0209534_10006653_pt1 | contig 9962 bp, 7 predicted proteins | sample COG_07_FD_184751 | JGI IMG/M metagenome (GOLD analysis project Ga0209534, IMG submission 184751) | Pelagic Microbial community sample from North Sea - COGITO 998_met_07 (SPAdes) (version 2) | ecosystem: Environmental > Aquatic > Marine > Neritic zone/Coastal water | place: Helgoland, sampling... | reverse complement strand
TGCCTCCGAAAACCCACCCGATGGGAGTTTTGGGTGCAGCCTTGCAGGCTTTGGGGGGAAGTTTTCCTGAATTGAGCACAAATACTCGCCCAGCTGATATTGAATCTTTTGAAAAAACAGCAGCACTTATCCTTGCGGGCATTCCCTCGATAGCCGCTAAGTATTTCCGTTCATCTAAAGGTGAGTCTATCCCTTCTCGAAAAGAAGAGCATAATTATTGCGAGAATTTTTTGCATATGATGTTCGGTTCAGAAGATGATAAGGCTGTTGATCCAGCTGTTAGTAATGCTTTGGATCTTATTTTCCTTTTACATGCTGATCATGAGCAGAACTGTTCGACTTCGACCTGTAGAATGATTGCTTCAGGTGGAGCCAATGCATTTGCCTCTCTTTCTGGTGCAGTATCAGCACTTTGGGGTCCCCTTCATGGTGGAGCGAATATGGCGGTCATTACTATGCTAAACGAGATTCACTCATCAGGTGATGATGGTAGCCAGTTTATTCAATCGGCAAAAGAAGGGAAATCTCGACTTATGGGATTTGGTCACCGGGTGTACCGTAATTACGACCCCAGGGCCAAGATTCTTAAAAGTGCATGCGATCAGGCACTCATTGCGCTAGGTGTAGAAAGTCCTATCCTTGATATCGCTAGAAATTTAGAACGATCTGCACTACAGGATGAATATTTTATACAGCGTAAACTATACCCAAATGTAGACTTTTACAGCGGCATCATCTTGCAAGCAATGGGTTTTCCAACAGATATGTTTACAGTACTTTTTGCTATTGGTAGAACGCCTGGTTGGTTGTCTCATTGGAAAGAAATTGCGACTCACGGGAAACGCATTCATCGTCCGAGACAAATTTATCAAGGTTCGACTCTGCGTCCCTATGTCGATTTGGAAAATCGGTAAATAAATCTACTTTTTGGAGGTCTGGGGTGTTTGGGCTAAGACCTCTTCCATTGATAATCCAGTAAATTCTTTTATTCCCTTAATTAGGAGCCAAAAAGCGTAACCGCTTACAATCATACAGGGCACACTTATTACTGGTAAACTCCAGCCCATCATTCTCCCTACTTCGTCGTTAAAAGCAATTTTATCAATGCCAGGTTCTGTCACAACAATCATTCGGGATAAAATAAAATTCAAAATTGCACTTACCCCGAAGGAAAGACCTATAAGCCAAGTGCATTTAATAAGAAGTTTATCAAAATCTAATTTTGTTCCTAACTCTACTAATTTTTGATCAACTAATGACACTTTAATCACTTCAGGATTATATAGAAACAATCTGACAAGTGGCTTTTTGGTTCGTAATGTAAAGATTGTAATCAATCCGAGTATTGCAGGCAGTGCTGATTCTTTTACCGCAAACATAAAAGCTGTGGCACCAGGCAATAGTCCGATTCCTCCAGTTAATAATGCACTTAACGCTCCGAGTATTGAAAAGAAATTCCATTTTCGACGTCGAATCAGATCAAGAATTCCGTAAGATATGGGGAATAAGATGGCTAGAAGTAAAATAATAGAACCAATAATAGCAGAGTCAGGGGCTATCGAAAGTGCTTCGCCAAGTGGTTTTCCAAGCCATTCGTCCCCTTTTCTTAAAATTACGATTGGAAGGATTAAATTAAAACCTAAGTTGAGAAGCATATTTTCGCGCTTCGGAGCTGGTGCCTCTGATGAGTCGTGATTCATTGCTTAACCATACTCGTTATAGTAAAATAAGTCTCTCTTAATTTAATGAGTATACTTCCAAAATGTTTGATTTCAGCTGGTCCAACTCGGGAATGGATAGATTCGGTTCGTTATCTTTCTAATCCATCAAGCGGAAAAATGGGTTTTGCCATAGCAGAAGCTGCCATGAGCTTTGGGTTTGAGGTGACTTTAGTAAGCGGCCCTGTAAATATTCCTTTTCCAAAGGGCGTTACAATACTATCAGTAGAGACGGCTTTACAAATGAGGGAAACTTTATTGAAAAATTTTCAGAAAAATGAACTTACGATAATGACTGCAGCAGTCTCTGACCATCGGCCAGAGTTTCTAGGTCCAGACAAAATTAAAAAAGACAGATTTCCGGATAATATAAAATTAATCCGTAATCCAGATATATTAGCAGAACTAGGTGATATTAAATCACCCAACCAAAAACTTGTAGGATTTGCTGCCGAAAGTTGTGATCATTTAGTTAATGCACGAGCAAAGCTGGTTGATAAAAACTTGGACTGGATAGTAGTCAATGATATTGGCTCAAACCAGACTGGCTTTCAGTCGGAATTAAATGAAGTAACTTTATTGTCTCGAAACGAAGAAACTATTACCTTTCCATTGGCTTCGAAAACTGAAATAGCCGTAAGCATTCTTAAGCAAGTATGGAAGTAGGAAATAAATTAAATCGTAGCCCGCTTGATCGGGTGCTTGGTCGTTTGGATGATTTAGATGAAGTAAATTTAGGAATTTTAGTACAAAGACTTGCTCGAGAAAGAAAATTGTTGGAAACAGTCTTTGATGTTATCCGGGATGGAGTACTTGTTTTGGATGATGAAGGTTTTTTAACTTATTCTAATCAGCAGGGGCGGACTCTCATTGGGTTAAGGGACAATAATTCTGAAAAGATAAATATTCGCAAGGCATCTCCCGAAATAGCCCGAGCACTGGGATTGGACAGAAAGCAAGATTCCTCCTATCCCGAAGTTGTTATGCGAGAGATGCAAATTACATATCCGGAGACAAGGCAACTGCGTATCTATGCAGTGCCCATTGAAAGGTCTGATCAGAAGGATGAGGCGTCGAATAAGGCAGGACTCGCTGTAGTAATGACTGATGTGACTGAAGAGTTAGATGATTTGAATGCAAAAATCGAAAGTGAAAAAGTTTCTAGTATTATGGATTTGGCAGCAGGTGTTGCTCATGAACTAGGTAACCCTTTAAATTCGATTAATATTCATTTACAGTTACTGCAGCGAAATTTAGAAGCCAATGAAAAGTCTCAAAAATCTTTGTATTCTTGTATTAAAGAAGTTAAAAGACTAGATGGAATTATCGCTCATTTTCTTAAAGCGATTCGTCCAACTGATCCGGATTTAAAGAAAATTAATCTACTTCAAATTATCGAAGAAACCGTTCGTCTCAGAGAAAAAGAGATTCATGCAAAAAAAACTTCCGTCAGTATGGAAGCAGGTGTTCGGGAACCGATGATTCATGCAGATGCCGAGCAAATCAAACAGGTTTTTTTTAATGTAATTGGAAATGCATTAGACGCAATAGGGGAAAATTCTGACATTCGAATTATTACGGGAATTGATGATAATTATGTTTTTGCGAAAATTGTTGATCAAGGATCAGGTATAAAAAAAGAAGATATATCTCGAGTTTTCGAACCTTACTTTACCACTAAAAAGTCTGGCCATGGAATCGGGATGATGATTGTTCATCGTATTATGAGAGATCATGGAGGAGAAGTTGGAATCGACAGTAAAGAAGGGTCAGGTACTATTGTAACTTTGAATTTTCCTCGAAAATCGATTCAACGTACCCTTCTGGAATCTTCCAATCCTTAAGTTTTTATTTCAATGAAGCCTAATCTTTTAATCGTAGATGATGAAGAGCATACTCGTGAGGGACTGGAGTTAGCCTTAGAGGATAAGTTTGAGGTATTCCTAGCATCAAGTGCAGAAGAAGCATTTAACGCCATTGATGCCGAAGCATTTGAAGTCGTATTGACCGATCTGAGAATGTCGGGCGAGTCTGGAATGAGCGTGATTGATTTTGCAATTCGGCAGGCACCCGAATCCATATGTATCATGATGACTGCATACGGGGAGGTAGATGTTGCAGTCGAGGCAATGAAACGTGGAGCATTTGATTTTCTTTCTAAGCCGGTAAATCTTGAAAAATTGGAACTACTGATCATGCGTGGTTTAAATCAACGAAAGTTAAAAAAAGAAAATCAGGATTTACACCAGCGGCTAGATAAGACCTACAGTTTCGATGGTATCTTGGGGAGATCACCTGCGTTGGAAAAAGTGCTTGAGCAGGTTCAACTTGTGGGACCATCTAAGGCAACAATTTTGGTGACCGGTGAAACGGGGACTGGTAAAGAATTAATTGCTCAAGCGATTCACCAAAATAGCAATCGTTCGCGCGGACCATTTGTACCCGTTCATTGTGCTGCTTTACCTTCTAATCTTTTGGAAAGCGAAATCTTTGGCCACGAAAAAGGAGCATTCACAGGCGCAGTTGAAAAAAGAGTTGGACGTTTTGAATCAGCCAATAAGGGAACTTTATTTTTGGACGAAATTGGAGAGATTGATGCATCAACTCAGGTTAAACTTCTTCGATTTCTTGAATCCAAAAGTATTGAACGTTTAGGCAGTGCTAAGACTATCAATCTGGATGTACGCTTAGTTTGTGCAACCAATCGAAATCTCAGGCAGATGACAGAAAAGGGAGAGTTCCGGGAAGACCTTTTTTATCGCATGAATGTGGTGACCGTAAATCTTCCACCATTGCGAGACAGGGGAGAAGATATTTCGCTTTTACTGCATCACTTTCTTAAATATTTTGCGAATGAGAATGCGTTTGATCCTCCAACCCTAAGTTCTGCTGCGATGGAAATATTGGAGAAATACTCTTGGCCGGGCAATGTTCGTGAATTAAGAAACTTTTGCGAAAATCTCGTTGTTCTTAAAAGGGGGCTTGAGATAACTCCTTATGATTTAGATATTCGTTTTTCTTCTCATGAGGTTAAGGAAATTGATCCTCAAGAAAATTCTTCTTCTCATCTTTCCATCGAGGAAAACGAGAAACGGCTTTTAAGAAATGCCCTTATACAATCAGGCGGGAATCGTACTAATGCAGCAAAACTAATGGGAATTAGTAGGCGTACATTACATCGAAAATTAGAGAAGTGGCCAGAACTCGACCATAAACTTTAGTAAGAAATATGGCTGCTCGGGCTGGATTCGAACCAGCGACCAAGTGATTAACAGTCACCTGCTCTGCCACTGAGCTACCGAGCAATCAATCATCTCATTATGTGTAAGGTTTTCTTTGTGTCAACCTAGACTCAAGCTTAAAAAAGGACCCTACCCTATGTGTCCTATAAGGTAGGGTCCATTAAGACCTAAGTAGAGAGTGTTGCCCTCACGCTCTACAATAAACAAGCTATATTATAATTCTTCGGATAACCTGAAACAAACAAACTAGATCTTAAAAGTTAAATTCCATACCAAAGCTGGCAATTCGTGGTGCTCCGGGGCGATATCCAGCAGGCAAAGTGCTATGAGCGTATTCCTTATCCGCAAGGTTGGTAACTTTAGCAAACAGGGTTACTCCTTCGGTAATAGAATAGAAACCGGACCAATCAAGAACTCCATAACTGTCAAGCATCGAGGTGTTGGCTGCACTTGTCCAAACATCATCCTGCCAGTGATAATTAAGGTAGGTACTTGTTTTGTCAAATTCAAGCCCACCTCTAATATTTAACTGGGTGTCGGGAATCCATGCAAACTCATTGCCTACTGCTGCTCCGGAGAACATACCTGTTCCAGAACCTGCAGTATCCACTCTGTCAAATTCAGAATTGGTGAAGGTAGCCGATATACTCACGGGAATACCGAAAGTGTCTGCACTACCAAGATCCGTTGCAACAAGAACTTCAAGACCATTAATGGAAGCGTCCCCGACATTAGCGGTTTCGGTTTGAGCTAAAGCTAAACTTTCGCCGGCAATCATGTCCTTAAACTCCGTATTGAAGAAAGCGATTTCGTAGCCAAACTGACCTGTTGTTCCTCTGGCACCGATTTCGAAACTGAGAGATTCTTCGATCTTTCTATAACCCTTTGTTGTATGACCGGATCCACCTTTCGCTCCTGGCAAAGCATGTCCTTGATGAACACCCCCGAAGAGAGAGAAGGTTTCGGAAATCTCGTAACCAGCACCGATTCCAAAAAGAATGTCATCTACACTGCGAACCGGATTGGTTTCATAGGTGTACTCGACATCTGTGTAACGCACTCCAGGCGTAACTGATAGTACGCCAAAGTCGATGGTGTCCGTAAGATATATCTCGATGGACTTTGAGTGGTAATAGGGATCGGTTCCAGTTGTGTTATTCGTGGGTGTTGACAATTCATAGGTATCGGCAGTGGAATTAAGATCGTACATGTCAATGGTGTAAGGGTTTTGAGTGTAGTCGTCCTTGGTATAACGGAAGCCCAAATCGAAACTATGGTTTTCCCACTGATAGTCCAAGTTAGTCTGGATGCCCGTAACCTTATAGTTCCGGTTGTTGTGCTTGGTCGTCCAGTTCCCGTCGGCGTTCCCTTCGAAGATCGCCATGCTTGCAGCGTTTGAACTTTTATTCAATTTGTACCAATCTCGATTGAACTCGTTGTGGAAGATGGTCGTGGTCAATTGTGCGGAATCTGACAACTCCTTAATATGCCTTAAGTAGTAGCGATACTGATGGGAATCCATATTGTCCCATGCCGTTGCACCATATAAGCGGTATGGGTCTGCATTGAAGTCATCGAGTGATGTCCCTTGATAGCTAACATCGGCATCCATAAAGGTTCGGCCAGCTTTAAATTCAAAATAGTCATTGTCCATTTCATAGCTAAACTTAGCCATAATGTCTGTTTTGGATATGGGCATTCCCTTGTTTCTTTGTCCGAGAAGTGTTTCCATATCAGCATACTTCCAGCCGTCCGATCGGTGGTCGAATAGCTCGACAAGATAGCCGAATTGTCCACCGCCAAGTACGGTTTTGCCACCGGAATAGGCATGGGAAATGATTTCGTTATGACTACCGTAACTAGCGCGCAAATAAGACTTACTCTCGTTTGGAATCGGGGTGGAGAGATAATTGATTACCCCACCGGTAGTATTCGGCCCATACTTGAGCTGACTAGATCCTTTGAGGATTTCAAACCCAGCCATGCGCCCAGCAGTTGGGGAATAGTAAGCAGAGGGATCGGAGAATGGAGATGGCGATGAAGGAATACCGTCTTCCAGAATAGTTACCTTCTGTGAACGACCGGGATCGGTTCCTCGGAGACTTATGTTTGGGAAAAAGCCATAGCCCTCCTCGGGACGAATATAAACGCCAGGGACTTGACGGAGAATTTCGTTAATGTCTGTATGCATGAAAGGTTTAAGATCGGTAGAATCTAAGACGACGCCGGAACCTTGTAGGCTAGTTACATCTTCCTTTGATCCAATAACATTAAACGGGGTAAGTACATCCGCGGTTTCGTTTTGAGCATGACCTTGATTGATCAGTGCTAGACTGACACTCAGGCATGAGAGTAGTTTGCTTTTTATCTTCATAAGTTTGGTTTAGTTTAGGGCCATGAGAATGAGACTCAATCTCAATGAGAATGAGACTCAATCTCAACTTCGTTCGCTTGTCAACCCCATTCACTTTTTTAAAATACCTCTATGTTATTAAGCATTTAGTCAGGCATTCGTTAACGAAGTTATTTTTTTTAATCAATTTGACCGAAATAAGCTTTCCATATTTTATAGATTTACTGCTCCTGTAGTTCAATGGATAGAACATTGGTCTCCGGAACCGAAGATCTGGGTTCGACTCCCAGCGGGAGTGCCATAAAAAATATTGTCATTAATTTTTGGCACTTAAACTTAGCGAGATATACTGAAATTATGAACTTAGATTCATTGATCCCCCAAAAAGATAAACTTGAAAATCATCCGATTTTTACCCGGATAAATTCGATTGAAGAACTTGTAATTTTCATGGAGCACCATGTTTTTGCGGTTTGGGACTTCATGTCTTTACTTAAAAAACTACAAAAAGATCTGGTTCCAATGGGTTCTCCATGGTTACCAAATCCCAACGGTAACCTAGTTAGGTTCATCAATGAAATTGTAATGGAAGAGGAATCAGATGTGGCATACAATCAAAACAGCGATACAGAATATACGAGTCATTATCAGATTTATTTAGATGCTATGAATGAAGTGGGTGCATCGACAGATTCTATTGAAAATTTTTTAGAAAGAGTTCAAAATACTGGCATTCATATGGCACTAACTTGTGAAGGAATCCCCTCTCCTTCTCTCAAGTTCATGGGGCATACATTTGAACTTATCGAGAATGGGAAATCCCATGAAATTGCGGCTTCCTTTGCGATTGGTCGTGAAAGTATTGTTCCTCTGATGTTTCAGAAGATTCTTGACCAATCAAAATTGAGCAATGATCAGGTACCTGTTTTTCGTTACTACCTGAAAAGGCATGCTGAATTAGACGGAGACCATCATGGACCTATGGCACACAAGCTTTTGGAGAACATGAGTGCCGGTAATCCAGAAATCGAGAGAGAGATTGTAGAACAGGCAAGCAGGAGTATCGAGCAAAGAATTGAATTTTGGGATGGAGTGTATGGAGCCCTCACTTAAAAAATCCACATATTAAGTTAACTCAATTTCAATGGTAAATTCATCTCTTGCAGATGGTCCAACCATACGGATTGTTTCATTGCCGGGTGAGTTGGGAGGTGACATCCATGGTTCCAGGCAAAAGTAAGGTGCATTTGGTTTTGTCCAAGACACAAAAGTCAATCTTGAGCCGGCTTCGGCTCCACCAACTTCAGAAATCCGAAGGGTTTCTTCCCCATTAAGCAGGCTAATTTCAGCTTTGGGTTCGATGGTTTCATAAAAAATATTATTTACTAAGTCAGTTGTATCTAGTTGATATGAATAATCATTCGATGGGGTTTTCTTTATCATGTTTCCATCGTCTTGATATTGGAAAACTTTTTTGGCTGGAACCGATATTTGATGATCTGCTTGTGTGAGGTCCTTTCTCCAAGGAACTTGAAAATATGGATGAAGCCCTGCTGACCATGGTATGGGCGTTCTGCCTTCATTCTCTAACACGAGACTAATCTGAAGTGATAATTCCAAAAAGTGGTAGATTACTGTGAAGGTATATTCAAATGGATAAGAGTCCCGGTTTTTCTCGTTTTGAACCATTTCAACCTCAAAACCAGATTGATCGATCGATCTGACTAAAAAGTCTGCATCTTTTGCAAAGCCATGCATAGGCATCGATTTGGTTGAATTCATTACGGGAGACCATTTGTTTGGTTCCCCTTTATGGAAGCACTTTCCGGCGAATGGAAAAAGAATCGGAATACCCCCGTGGATTTCTCTTAAGCCTTTTCCGTTTAATGATTCAGGCCAGTGGATAACATCGCGAACAGAACCATCTCCCATGTTGAGGTGCCAGTTGAGCAGGAGTGCTCCCTGCTCAGGAGAAGCTAAGAAAGTAGATGGGCCCACATCCCAACGCCTAATGTCTTGGTTTTGATAGCTAATTTTATCCATGTAATTGAATTGGCTATTCTTTACGGTTTGCGCAATTACAATAATCAAACAGAATGTGTTTTTCTGAATTTTATGTGTTCAAATACCATTATATTTTATTCTTTTTTATTATTACTGACACTCATTAGTTTTTCGGATTCCCATGCAGAGGGAAATGAGAGTGAAAATAATGATACAAAAATTTTAGTTGAAGTTGATGACAATGACACTTCAGGATTAGCCTACCAAATCCCCATTCGTGAGCAGATAGGTGCACCTATTCTAGATATTCTACGCCGGGGTTTAAAAGATGCTATTCGAGAAGGAGCGGATATCGTTATTTTAGATATGGATACTCCAGGGGGCGAATTGGGCGTAACTCTTGAGATTATGGAGGAAATTATTGAAAACTTAGGGAAATTTAAGGGAAATATAATCACTTATGTTAATGATGAAGCGATCTCTGCTGGTGCCTACATTGCGATCGCATCAAGTGAGATTGCATTTTCACCTAAATCTCAAATAGGGGCAGCAGAAGCAGTAAGCGGAGGTGGAACGAACATTGATACTTCAATGAAGAGAAAAATAAACTCTTATTTAAAAGCAAAAATTAGAAATTATGCAGGG
>Ga0209534_10006640_pt1 | contig 9974 bp, 9 predicted proteins | sample COG_07_FD_184751 | JGI IMG/M metagenome (GOLD analysis project Ga0209534, IMG submission 184751) | Pelagic Microbial community sample from North Sea - COGITO 998_met_07 (SPAdes) (version 2) | ecosystem: Environmental > Aquatic > Marine > Neritic zone/Coastal water | place: Helgoland, sampling... | reverse complement strand
CGTTGAGAATAAAACAATACAACCTTTACCGTTTCTTCCATTATTGACAGCATTATTAATGGCGTTATTTATTGCGGAAGAAGGAGAACCTCCACCCCAAGAATTACTTAAAATATCTGCACCGTTTTGTTTAGCCCAACTTATACCATTTGCTAACCAGTTGTTATTTGTTATCCAAGTTCTATTTGGATCAGAGAAAGGTAATCCATTTGAATATCCAATTCTAACAGGTATTATTTTAGTATTATAAGCAACACCTACAGTACCTTTATTATTATTTGCAACACTCGCAATAATACCTGCGCATGCCGTTCCGTGAGCATCATTATTTGTTTTGTTTGGAGCCCCATTTAAATCGCCATCTGTAGCATCATAACCTCCTAATAGATTAGACATTAAATCTGGATGAGTTAAATCTACTCCTTCGTCTATTACGGCAACTTTAATACCTGAACCTGTAGATAAAGACCAGGCTTCATTTACATCCATATCTGCGTCTGCAGTACCTCCTAAATAACCTTGATTATTGATAGACCATTGAGAATTAAAAAAGGGGTCATTTGTTTGTGGTTTTAAAAAACGAGTAAAATTAGGTTCAGCAAAAATAACATTTTTATTTTTTTCTAATTTTTCAATTAATTTGAAAATTTCTTGAGTGCTAATACCTTTTATTTTTAATGTAAATTGATTTTTAACAAATTCATTTTCAGCAAGGGTGTAATTATAATCTGAAAGAATTTCCTTTAAATTAATTTTGTTATTAACTCTAATAATAATTTCTTCATTACAAATTTGTTTTACTCCATCTTTGTAAATTAATACAGGCTCAACTTTTTAAGTTGATACTTATCAATTATTTCCGTTTTTTGTTTTGAAAGGGATTTTTTATTTTCTCTGCTCTCAATTTTTACAATTGCATAATTATTTGGTAATTCAGTAATGCTTTTAATCTTTAATTCTTTTTTTATAGTCTTCTTATTGAGTGGATTATATTTAACATAAAATTCGTTGGCTGAAATTTTAAATTCAATTTTTTGATTGTTAGATTTATAACTTAAATTTTCTTGCCCTAATAGTGTCATAGGTAATATCAGTATTAAAATAAAATATATTTTTTTCATTGTAGTTCAATTTTTGTTAATTTAATGTTTTGGTAAGATATACTTGAAATGTCAAATCTTTTTTCGCAAACTTCTTTAAGTTCTCCTGAAAACTTCACTTTTGTAGATGTTTGAGAATTTAAAGTGTTTCTTATTTCATTTGATAAAAGTTCATTATTGCAAATAATCATATGTTGTACACAATTAGAACAGTTAGGGTCAGTAAGTGTAATCCAATAGTAGTTTGTATAGTAACTATTTGATTCTGTCTGTTCTTTATAAGTAATCGTTCCTACTGCTTGCGATTCTTCTGTGATAATTGCTTTAGTTTCAGAGTTGCAACCGCAATCTAATGGAGTGTCGTCACTTTTACAACTTATAATTATGAAACATAATGTAAAAGCTAAATAAGAAATAGTTTTTCCTAAACTTTTCTTTTGTCTGTTTTTTGTTTTCATTTTTTTTGCATTTTCATTCATTAGCGTTTTTTTTATTAATATTAATTTTGTGTCCGTAATTTCGGTCTCAAATTGGTTACAACGTTTATGTATAAGAATAGTTGCGGGTTTGTATGCGAGGATTTTCCGAAGGAAAATCAGACGTTACAAAGACGCAACGACCTTTGGGTTAAGCCTAAAACTAAGCAATTATTTTTATACTGTGTTGTGCGTAGTTTTTAATATTCAAGAACAGGATTTCCATTTTCACATATTACAGCACTAGGTTGTGATGGAATAGAACAATCGCTAATTATTCCCCATTTTTCGTTAAATTCACTCTGAGCAGTTCTATGCTCTTCAATTTTTTCTATAAAAAGTTCGGTGTCAATATTTGTCGAATATGCAATAAAACCGACAGGTCCTCCACAAGCTTTAATCCCATAACTAGTGAAAGTCCATTCTGCCGAATTATCACAATTCTCGTTAGTTGCTAAATTCTCTATTTCAGAAAACAATTGATTTAAATTTTGCCCTTCTTGTTCTTGAGTTAAATCATTATTGTCGCTACAAGAAAGCAATACTCCGAATATAAAGATTATTCTTATAAATTTTATTTTTTTCATAATTCCGTTTTTATTTTAGATACTCAATTTTCATTTTGGTTGCGTATAATTCTGACTAACGTTTTTGTAATGTTCTGAAAATCAGCTGTTAGTAATTCTGTTTTTCAGTTATATTTTCTTATTTATCAACTAATTAAACGTTAGCTTAAAGTGATTATTTGTTTTTTCCACAAAGGGAGGAATTACGCACAACGTGTTTGTATATGGTTTGTTGCGTGGTTTAAGCACGTAATTTAGCAAATAAAAACCGAATAGAAAATCCGCGAGGACTTTCGTAAGTAGGCTAGAACTAGCAATAAATTATATACGGTGTTGCCATTAGTACTTTTCCGTCCAGATTGTTTCAAATCTTTCGCAAACTATGAGCATATCTTCGGTTGGTTTCCCTCCGCTTTCTTTCATAAAATTCTCAAAAAATTCCCAATGTGCTTTTTTCCATTTTTTTAGTGGTTCAATATCAGTTCCCATATCCAATTCAGCATAATCTTTTGAAATTTCATTAAATGGAATGGTATCAACACTTTTAGTTAATATAATCGCTTTCGCTTTTCCGTCAAAATCCGTTATTATTTGTTTGTTTCCGACTTTTGGTAAGTCAACATTATATTGTTTATACAAAGAATATAGACCTGAAGATGCTTTCTTTTTTCCATTAACGGTTAATTCCGCAAGTCTATTCGCATCTTCTTTATTATTATGAAAAAAATCAGATTGTGGTATTTCCTCGTTTTTAAATTCGGGATTTGATTTGGTAAAGTTATTCCACATTTCAGAAACACTTTTGTAAGTTCCGTTTTCCGTTTCCAATTCAGTTTTAGGCTCTGATTTTATTTCAGATTTTGCTTCGTTTTTACAACTAATTAAAGTCAAAAACAGAACGATTATTATATATCTCATAGTTTCTTTCGTATTAATGGCAACTTGTTATATGGAGAACAAACGCCCTGTTTATAGGTATATATTTCCGGATAATAGGAGCTTTTGTTCTCGTTTATTATTTCCCGCCGTCCAGTTCATCTTGCCATTCCAACAAATTTTTCCACTTACCGTCGTATGCTAAGCGGGCTTGTTTTGGCCATGTTCCAGGGACATGCATTTTAAAGGCGTCTCCACCACTGTCTAAGATTGTTTGACACCTTTCAATGTTACACTCCGCCAAAGCTTTCCAGCTTCTCACGCCATTGTTGTGAAATAGTTGTTGGATTTTTGGCCCAATTCCCTCAATAACCGTCAGGTCATTTTCTTTAATGGGTCTTCCAAACACACTTTTAGCCAAGGCTGCATTAAATAATGATTTAGTAGAATCCACTCTTTTGAAAGAGGCGTCTGTACTTGTTTTTTTATTCTTGCAAGCTTTTAGTTCTGCTTCAAGGCGTTTAATTTGTAATTTATAGTCATCACAATTTTTACAGTCGTTCTGTTTGTTAAATAAGCGGCCTAGAAGGTAGCCGAATAACGCAGATAATAGTCCAACGATTAAGGGGATTAGCATACACCAGTTCATAATGTTTTATTTTTTAGTTAATTAATAATTAGTTCTGTTCTTCTGTTTTTAGCTTTTCCAGCAGCAGTCCTGTTGGTTGCAATTGGAGCAGATTCTCCTTTTGAGGTCGTTTTGACTTTGTCACCGTCCACATTCAATTTCAATAACTGTCGTCTAGTGAAATCGGCACGACGCTGTCCAAGTTCCATATTAAATTTGTCTGACCCGTCGCTATCACAATGCCCAACAATGGTGCAAGAACGATCTTCATACGAGTTGAGGTAATCTGCCAGTGCTCCAAGATTAGTATTTTTCAAAGTCAGGTTAGATGTTGCGTGTTTTCCAGACCCAAAATTCATTAAAGTAGGCGATTTTAATAGGTTGTTTTTTAGGAGATCCTGCTTGGATGAATCCTCAGTGAGTAAAAGCGCGTAAGGACCGTGTAAAACACCAGAACCGTCCGGTTGAAGACCTTCATTCATGACGCCAGAAGGGAGAATTTTATCAGCTGAAATCCCTCTGGAAGTCAGTTGTTTTTTAATTGCTTCGGCTCGTGCCATCCCCAAATCTCCAAAAGTAGAGGTGTTAGATTCCTCACCTTTAAAATACCCCATTACTTTTAAAACTTTTGATGGGTTTTGAGATAGATGGTTTTTTAGCTTTTCAATTGGGTCATTCAAAGATTCAGGAACAGGCGTTAAAACAGCGTGGCCAGATGTATTGAAATTGAAATTTTCATTGGTCCCAATATCAAAGTCAGCACCCGAAATCGAAAAAGGATTCAAGTTTTTAGAAACAGTAGCGGCGTTATTAGAAATGTTTGTTTTGATGTTGTTCGTCGCATTCTGACAGCAATTACAACAGAAGTACCAGTAAAGGATACATCCAATAATAATGGAGAATACTATCCCCAACAAATAGGTGGTTTTCTTGCTCATGTGATTTGGTTTTTACGTTGTAAACACAACAAATCTAATTATCGTGTACTCATAAGACACACAAACAAAAAAAAGTCACATCTAGTGGATGTGACTTTTAAAATAAGAATGTAAATTAATTTATAAATCGAATTTAATTCCTTGCGCTAAAGGTAATTCATCGGAGTAATTAATGGTGTTTGTTTGACGTCGCATATACACTTTCCATGCATCAGAACCAGACTCACGTCCACCGCCCGTTTCTTTTTCACCTCCAAAAGCCCCTCCAATTTCGGCGCCAGAAGTTCCAATATTTACATTGGCAATACCACAGTCAGAACCCGAATATGACAAGAATTTTTCTGCTTCTTTTAGCTCATTAGTCATTATCGCAGACGACAAACCTTGGGCCACTCCATTTTGTTTTTGGATGGCATTTTCTACCGCACCCGTGTATTTCATTAAATATAAAATAGGGGCAAATGTTTCATGCTGCACAATTTCAAAATGGTTTTCGGCTTCAATAATCGCGGGCTTTACATAACAACCACTTTCATAGCCTTCTCCCTCTAAAACTCCGCCATCAACCAATACGTTGCCTCCTTCAGCTTTTGCTTTTTCAATAGCCGCTAAATAGGTGTTTACAGAATCATGATCGATTAAGGGTCCAATATGGTTTTTTTCATCTAAAGGATTTCCAATGGTTAATTGCCCATAGGCACCAACAATCGCATCTCTTACTTTATCATATACAGATTCGTGAATAATGAGACGTCGTGTCGACGTACAACGTTGTCCGCAAGTTCCTACAGCACCAAAAATTGCTCCAGGGACCACCACTTTTAAATCGGCAGTTGGTGTGATAATAATGGCATTATTGCCTCCCAACTCTAGTAAAGATTTTCCAAAACGTTGGGCAACCGTTGCACCAACAATTCGTCCCATTCTTGTAGAACCCGTAGCAGATACTAAAGGCACTCGCGTATCGGTTGTCATCATTTCTCCAACGGTATAATCACCATTAATGATCGAAGAAATTCCTTCAGGCAACTTATTTTCTTTTAAAATCTCGGCAATAATATTCTGGCAGGCAATAGAGCAAAGCGGGGCTTTTTCAGAACCTTTCCACACACATACATCCCCACAAATCCATGCCAAAGCAGTATTCCAAGCCCACACAGCGACAGGAAAATTAAACGCAGAGATAATACCTACTACTCCGATAGGATGCCATTGTTCTCGCATCACATGACCAGGACGCTCAGAAGGAATGGTTTGCCCGTTTAATTGTCGAGACAATCCAACCGCAAAATCACAGATATCAATCATTTCTTGAACTTCGCCATACCCTTCTTGTAAGGATTTTCCCATTTCATAAGACACTAATTTTCCGAGCGGTTCTTTTAAATCTCTTAGCTTATTTCCAAACTGACGGACAATTTCGCCACGTTGAGGTGCTGGCATTGTTCGCCACTCCGGGAACGCCGCCGTTGCAGCCGTCATCACTGCTTCATAGTCTGCTTGAGAGGTGCAAACCACGCTTCCAATTTTTTGACCATCAACCGGCGAAAAACTATCCAGGGTAGGGCCATTTCCAAAGCTATTAGCACCTGTTGAAGTCCCTAAGTTTATATCTTTAACTCCAAGAGCATCCAATGCATCTTGAATTTTAAAAGTATTAAAGTTTGTGTTCATTTTTTATAATTTTATAAATCGGTTTGAGTTGCGAATATAATAATTTTATAGCCACTTTAATGATAATTACATAATCATTCCCAGTCGCAAAAAGGATACTTACTGAGATTAGAATTATAATATCTTACATCGCCAGTGACTTCTTGTCCTAGCCAGCTAGGTTTAGAAAAAACGTCGTTTTCAGCGCTTAATTCAACCTCAGCAATTACCAATCCAGCATTTAAGCCTTCAAATTCATCAACTTCAAACAGGTGATTGCCGACTGAAACTTCATGCCTTATTTTACGGATGATCGTTTTTTCACACAAGCCTAAAAGTGTCTCGGCGTCTGTTTTAGAAATTTCCTTTTCCCATTCAAACCGACTTAGTCCACTTTGGTTGCTTTTTCCCTTAACCGTCATAGAGCCTTTTTGGTCATTAAGACGAATCCGAACTGAGCGCTCGGGATGACTGTTTAAATACCCTTGAGCTATCGTCGATTTTTTTGAAGCTTCTACACGATACCTGTCAGAGAGTACCAAAAATTTACGTTCAATTTCAATCATAAAAAATAAGCTAGTGATTAGATGCTCTAAATTTACAGTAAGTCAACCGATTTACCAATACGAAATAGAAAACAACTTTTTTAAACGCTTTCAAGGATACTTATCTGGAGTAATTGCTAAAAAATATGGAATGAATTCTTTGGTTTGCTAAGATTTCGTTGGGATAACACAACCAATATGCGAATATTCGCAAAAATCCTACTTTCATAGAGGGATTTCGGAGTTGCTTTAGTAATTTTGGAAGCAACTAAATGTATTAAAGTAATGTCCACTCAGCCAAAAATCACCAGATTTAAACAAAACGTTTTGTCCAAATATCAAATATACAACAGTATATTTATGACCCTTCCTTTTAATTCGATTACAAAAACCGGTGCGCTTTTGCCGCTTTTTTTTGAAACTTGTAAAAAAGGATTTGCAAATAATGAAGATCCTACTGCGATTGTAGATACGTTCTTTAGAAAATATCAAGCAAGACGATCTCCTAAAAGTCAAATCGATTTGTTGTTTCGTTTTATACAATATATTGAGCGTCAAGTGGTTTTATTTGATGCCATCGAAGACGCCGCCTTCCCTGTTGTTAACAATATGGACGGAATTGGAACTTTGAGAAGTCTAAAAGAAAAAGTAAGCTCTGAGAATAAGGTAGAAATACTTCAAAAATACTTAGAGGAATTCAAAGTGCGTATTGTGTTAACAGCGCATCCAACGCAATTTTACCCAGGATCTGTATTAGGAATCATCACCGATTTAACCGAAGCCATCCGTGAAAACGACCTGTTTCGCATCAACGAATTGTTAGCACAATTAGGAAAAACACCTTTCTTTAAACAAACCAAGCCAACACCTTACGACGAAGCAGTGAGTCTTATTTGGTATTTAGAACATGTGTTTTATAAATCGTTTGGGAGTGTTTATGACTATATTCAGCAAAATATTTTTGACGGCAAACACATTGATAACGACATTATTAATATTGGTTTTTGGCCAGGAGGCGACAGAGATGGGAACCCATTTGTAACCCCAGAAATCACTTTGAAAGTTGCGGCAAGGCTGCGTGAAACGATTATAAAAAACTATTACCGGGACTTAAGAGGTCTTAAAAGAAAACTATCTTTTGCGGGGGTTGAAGATCGAGTTGTGGCCTTAGAAGTGGAGCTTTATAAGATTATAACCAACAAAAAATCTACCTTAACATTAGAGTATTTAACGTCAGAGTTAAAAGAAATTAAAGCCGTAGTTGTTCAGGAGCACCAATCGCTTTATGCTTCTGAATTGAACAGCCTTTTAAATAAAATTCATTTATTTGGATTCCACTTTTCTACTTTAGATATCCGTCAAGACAGTCGTGCGCATGCTGCGGTATTTAACGATATGGTCAACGTGATGATTGAAAGCGGAAGCTCTAGTTTCCCTGGAAATTACCATGATTTGCCAGAAACAGATCAAATTGAGGTGTTGTCCAAAATTAAAGGACGTGTTGATTTTGATTTAATTACGGATAAAGACACATTAAAAGCCTTAAAAACGATGGAGGCGATTAAAACCATTCAGCAGACGAATGGCGAAAAGGCAGCCAATCGTTACATCATTAGTAATAATCAAAGCACGCTCCATGTCATGCAGCTGTATGCAATGCTTAAGCTCGTTGCATTTGAAGAGGAACTAACAGTGGATTTAGCACCGCTTTTTGAAACCATTACAGATTTACAAAATGCACCTTCCGTCATGGAAGACCTTTATTCTAATCCCGAATATGCTGCGCACTTAAAAGCGCGAGGAAACAGACAAACCATCATGCTCGGGTTTAGTGACGGCACCAAAGACGGCGGTTATTTAATGGCCAATTGGGCGATTTATCAAGCAAAAGAGTTGTTAACGGCGATGTCTAGAAAGTATGATGTTACGGTTATTTTCTTTGATGGTCGTGGTGGACCACCTGCAAGAGGTGGTGGAAAAACACATAATTTCTATGCGTCACTAGGGCCAACAATTGAAGACAAGGAAGTTCAGCTTACGATTCAAGGGCAGACCATAAGTTCTAATTTTGGAACGTTAGAGTCCTCACAATATAACCTTGAACAATTGATTAGCTCGGGGATTCATAATAGCTTGAGTGATAAAGACCTAAGAATGACCCCTCAAAACAGAGTGGTGATGGCGCAGTTGTCTAAACTAAGTTATGAAGCATATGTGAACTTTAAAGCGCATCCAAAGTTCATTCCTTACCTAGAAAACATGAGCACGCTTAAGTATTATGCGAAAACCAATATTGGTAGCCGCCCATCTAAGCGAGGCAAAGCAGAAGGACTCGTGTTCGAAGATTTGCGTGCCATTCCTTTTGTAGGCTCATGGAGTCAATTGAAACAAAATGTGCCTGGATTTTTTGGAGTAGGAACCGCATTAAAGCATTATGAGGATATTGGAGAGTTTGAAAAAGCACAACATTTATTTAAAACCTCTGATTTTTTCAAAACGTTGATTGAAAACAGTATGATGTCCTTATCTAAATCGTTCTTTGATTTGACCAAATATATGTCTGAAGATCCAGAGTATGGCGAATTTTGGAACGTGATTTATAGTGAGTATGTTACCACTAAACGTTTGTTATTAAAACTAACAGGCTATGAAGAATTGATGCAAGAAGAGCTTGCTGGAAAGGCCTCTATTTCGGTGCGAGAGTCAATTGTATTGCCTTTACTAACAATACAACAATATGCGTTGAAAAAGATTCAGGAGCTAGAAAAAGAATCTCCAAGAGACGAGGATCAAATTAAAACTTATGAAAAGATTGTAATGCGCTCTCTATTTGGAAATATTAATGCGAGTCGAAACTCAGCATAAATCAAAACACTTTAAATTAAAAAACCTCAAAAGATATCTTTTGAGGTTTTTTGTTGACTAATTAAACAAGGTGGTTAATGTTCATTTAACCTAAAATCGGGGTAAGCATCCATTTGGTGTTCGTGGGCATCAAGACCTTCTAGTTCTTCTCGTTCCGAGACTCTAATACCCATGGTCTTCTTTAATGCGAAGATGATAAGGAAAGAAGTTGCGATACAAAACACAGCATAACACAAAACTCCAATGAGTTGAACGAGAAACTGATCAACCCCTGCTTTGGCGCCAAAAAGTCCAACAGCTAAGGTTCCCCATACACCACAAATAAGG
>Ga0209534_10006628_pt1 | contig 9986 bp, 9 predicted proteins | sample COG_07_FD_184751 | JGI IMG/M metagenome (GOLD analysis project Ga0209534, IMG submission 184751) | Pelagic Microbial community sample from North Sea - COGITO 998_met_07 (SPAdes) (version 2) | ecosystem: Environmental > Aquatic > Marine > Neritic zone/Coastal water | place: Helgoland, sampling... | reverse complement strand
GGACACTTTCCCAGATACTACAAGAGTAATTAGAATTTAATTTATAAATAATTTCTTGATATTACAGAATAATTTGTTCTAAAATAAATAGTTAAAACCAAAACTTTATTTTATTTTTTAAATTAATTGAATTTATTTTTTAAATTAATTGAATTTATTTTTTAAATTAATTGAATTTATTTTATATTTATATATTATAAATGTCAAAAAACAGCGAAGCAAATATTGATACTTCTGATATTCCAAAATATTGTAATAAATATGAGCATATTCCCTCATTACATAATTTTTGTATAGAAAAATATAGAAAAAATAATTTTAATGTTGTTAGTAAAGAATCACCAAAAACAGAGTTTAAGAGAACCACTTTTTATAATATTGATTTTTGTGATGTTGATAAAAGAATAGAATTAAAAGATAAAATATTTAATTATTTATTAGAAAATAAGAAAAATTTCTTAAAGGAAAAAAAAGATTATACTAAATCAGAAATTAATAAAGAAGTTATATATTATTTAGATTTAGCATTACAATTAGATATAGATAAGGAATATTTAGAGCATTTAATTTTAATTTATTTTTCTTCTATGGAAAAAGATATTTTATTAAATATAGATTGGGATAATAAAAAAGATAAATTTATAGAAAGAGTATATTTAGATTTTGGATATTTTAGAAGTGATTTAGCATATAAAAAAAATAAAGGTTCCTTAAAAAAAGTAATAAAAAGTAAAAAGAGTAGTTTACCAAATAGAGGTAGTTTACCTAAGAGAACTGGTAGTTTACCTAAGAGATCTGGTAGTTTACCTAAGAGAACTGGTAGTTTACCTAATAGAATGGGTATTTTACCTAAGAGAACTAGTAGTTTAACAAAAAAAGCATATAGTGCGCCTAAAAGATTAAGTCTTGAAGAAGAAAGTATAATATATAAAAGTTTACATACTGCTTGGCATATAGAAGATGTAGTTACTTTTTTTGATGAATATGTAATGACTTATATACATATGAAAGAGGAAGTAATAGATAATCTTGATGATTTTAATACAACATATGGTTATTGGGTTACTGAAATAAAAAAATTACAAGAAATCCAAAACGTTAATATAATTAATAAAGACTTTGTAAAAAAAATAAATAAAAACAATATTGTAGGAGTAATAATTCCTAAAAGTGTGACTTCGATTGGACACAGAGCGTTTCGCGCTTGCACTGGGATGACCTCGGTCATCATCCCCAACGGTGTGACGTCTATTGGCGACCATGCGTTTTTCAAATGCGAAGGGTTGACCTCGATCACCATTCCCGACGGTGTGACGTCGATTGGCAAAAGTACCTTTTTGAGATGTGCTGAGTTGACATCGATCAGCATCCCCGACAGTGTGACGTCGATTGGCGTCGCTGCCTTTAACTTTTGCGCCAAGTTGACCTCGATAACCATCCCAGACGGTGTGACTTCAATTGGCTCCAGTGCCTTTGACGGATGCGCTGGGTTGACGTCGTTCACCATCCCCGTCGGTGTCACGTCGATCGAAGATCGTACGTTTGCCGAATGCACTGGGTTGACCTCGATCACCATCCCCAACAGTGTGGTGTCGATTGGCAAAAGTTCTTTTTGTAGATGCACCGGGTTGACCTCTATCCACCTATCAAACGGTATGATATCGATTGAACAAGGTTCGTTTTTCGGATGCACCGGGTTAAGATACATTATAATTCCGGTAGGTGTTAATATTATAGGTGGCACTTTCGCAAATACTACAAGAGTATTTAGAATTTAATTTATAAATAATTTCTTGATATTACAGAATAATTTGTTCTAAAATAAATAGTTAAAACCGAAAACTTTATTTTATTTTTTACACCCTTGAAACTTTAAAATGGGACAAAAATATATAATTTAATAGTATATAGTTATGTCTAAACATAAAAGTGAAGATTATAAAATTAGTGCAGTGAATTATTATTTAGATAATGATGTAAATATGGATTATGTATGTAATATTTTTAATTGTAAGAAACAATCTTTATCAAGATGGGTTCAAAGATATAATAATGATAAATCTATTAAACGATATAATAGAAAACCAATATTTTATAAAATAACAAAACAACAAGTAGAATACGCACTAAAATTATTAAAAAATAATGAACAAATTACTATGTTAGAATTATCAAAACAAATTAAGAAGAAATATAAAGATTTTAATGTTACTCCACAATGGTTAGGTAAAGTATTAAGAGATAATAATAAAACAAGAAAAAGAACCAGACATGAACATTTTCCAACTACAAAATATAATAAACCTGTCAATAAAAAAATAGAATTAACTAAATTCTATAAAGAGATTAAAAAATATTCATTAAATAAAATTATTAGTATAGATGAAACATCTATTAGTCCAGCAATGATAATGGAATATTCAAGATGCGATATTGGTAAAAGGTGTGTTATAAAAACAGATGACAATTTTGTATTCAAGAAATTTACATTGTTATCTGCTATATCTAATAAAAAATGTTTGGGACGGATATTATATGAAAAAGGTGGTTCAACAAAAGAAAGATTTGTTGAATTTTTACAAAATATTGTTTTTCAAAAATATAAAAATCATTTACTCGTTTTAGATAACGCAAGAGCACACAATAATAATTTTGTTAAACAAACAATAATAGATAGTGGTAATAAATATCTATTTACAGTTCCATACACACCGAAAACCAATGCAATTGAAATGTGGTTTAACCAAATAAAACATACATTAAAGTTAAATAAGAAAGTATTAAAATTTAATGAATTAAAATTAGAGGTTAAAAAATCAATTAGAAAAGTTAAAAAAAATAACTATGAAAATTATTTTGATTATGCCTATAATAAATCAAAAAGTTATAAACAAAAAACGAAAAAAGTAAATAAAAAAATTTATAAATAAAAGGTTCTGTTATTAGAGAGGGTGTGATACAAGATAATAATTATTATTAAATTCTTTAATATATAAAACCTCTTTATTTAATGGAATTTTTATTTTTAGTTTATCATCCAACTTAATAGAATGTAACTTATTTTTTTTTAAGAAAGTTTCAGAAGTACTTGTTAATTTATTGCCCGATAATTTCCAATGAGATTTAAGTGCTAACCATTCATTTTCGTGTTATTTATTTTTCTATATAAAAATTTTGTATATGGTTTTATACCATTTTTATCCATAAAGAATTTTTCTTGAATATAATTAATATCATAAGATATATTAACATATTTAATAATATTATATGTATTTTCAGGTATTTTTTTATAATTTGAACAATCAATATAATTTATATCAACTCTTTTAACAGATTTAAAATAATCATAATATTTTGTATCATCGCCATTAATTTTATCATTAAATCTTACCCATTTATTAGGTATATTATATGCGTCGCTTACTATAAGTCCGTGTAATGATGAAGAAATAGTTTTTTCACAACTTAAAATATCATTAATAACTAACTCTATGTCTTTGTTAATTAATTTTATTACTTTTATACCTTCTATTCCGTTATACATGTTTGATACAACATCATAGTGAATATAATGAGGTATAATCCCAAGTGTATATTTTTTTTCCACAACTGGATTATAATATAATGGTAATAATAATCCAGGATCTCCGTATATTGGAGGACAGTAACATCCAATTTTCAATAATCTTTTTCTAGTTAATGGCCCTCTCACAGATTTTATAATACCTTTATTAATATTTTGGTCTATATCTCTTATACCAGATCCCCATACAATAGTATCTTTATTACATAACCTCATTATAGAACCGCAACTAATAATTTTTGGTTTTTTATTTGAAAAATCAAATTCAAAAGTATCTTTATCACAAAATTTATTTAAAAAATATGGTGTAAATAAATCGCCAAAATTATCAACAGCACTATAATAGTAAAATGGTATTTTTACATTATTTATGTTAATATATATTTCTGGTAAATATTCTTTTATAAATTCAATTGTAAAGTTGTTATAAATATATTCTATCATATTATCATAAAAGTATCTTTGAATATTACTTAATGTATTACTATTTTTTATATTCCAATATTTTAATTTTCCTACAAAATGAAAAAATGAAATATTATTGTAATTTGTATTATTAAATTTACTTGAACATACTATATGAAATTCTGGTTCTAATAAATAAATATGTGTTGGATTTAATAATTGATACATTACCATTAAACTATCATCACCACACCTAGGTTTTTTAATTCTTAATGATGTTTGATAATATTCAACTATTTTTTCATAAAAATTAATTTTTTGTAATTCTTTTATATTATATATTTTTACCCCTCCGCATATTCTATGTTGATTTATATCACCCTCGCCATAGACTTTTTTTATTTCTTTATAATCATTCATTATTGGCGAGAATTTTTTGATAGTATTGGATTTTGTGTAACTTCCTCCTATAAATTTAATCAAATTGAAATCAATATCTATATTTTTATTAGTGTAAATATCTGGTTCTATTTGTATTATAAAATCATATTCTGGAAACATTTTATAAGCATAAAAATGATAAAAACATTCTATTGGATATTTTTTTCCGTAGGGACGTTTATCCAAATCATAAAAGTCTTCTCTTAAATCTATCTCTTTTAAAATTACATTAAATTTTTTACACAAATTTTTTGTTTCATCACTAAAAACAGTTCCTATAATTACTTTTTTATATTTAGGATTATACTTATTAAATAGATTCAAAGCAATTATAGATTTTGGAACATAATGATCATTGCAAGTTATTAGAACAATATTATTCATATATAATATATGTATATATTATTTTAATTCTGTGCTAAAATTAATTCGAATACTTTATAAGATTGATACTAATGAATTTTAAATATATTTCTCTATAGCGTAATCCCATAAATTCATACAAGTATGAAGACCACTGTCATTATCATTTAACCATTGGTCCAATGTTATATTATTTTCAGTTATATTTTTTTTACGTTTACTAATATAATCTTTTATAACCTTTTGACAATATTGATTCATAGTTTTTTTATTAATATCTCCGTCTTTTAATAAAGCCTTTACTATAATTTGTAAAGATTTTCTTTTTTTATTCCTCCTAACATCATCTTCTACTATTTTTTCTATTCTACAAGTAGAGCAATTTTTATATTTATATGGATTAATAAATAATGACTTACATGTTTTACAATTAGAAAATGTATCACTTCTAAAATTAGTATGTATTATGTAACAACTAGACGAACAATAATTGGTTAATTCTGTTTTTTCCATACTCGATAAATTATGATAAAATTGTTTATTATTAAATGTTTTACACTTATAACATAAAGATATAAAACACCCCTTACATCTCTTTATAGTTTTTAAATTTCCTCCACAATCATTACAATATTTCACATTCATATTACACCTATAATGACAATAATCACTTATTATATTTTTATTATTAAAAGTTAATTCTTTGGAATCTTTTGTGTATTCGGTGTCTTTACAAACTACAAAATCGGGATATATATCTTTAACACATTTTTTACATAGTTTAGAGTCACATTTCCCACATTGATATAATGTTTTATGATAGATTTTACAACGACTACAATTATTTGTTAATAACATTACTTATTTATGTATATAATTCTATAAATATTATCAATTTTTTTCAATAAATTTAAGCGAGGTTTCATATTCTTCTCTATTAATTATTTTCCCTAATTTTAAAAAATGTAAAATTTCTGTAATCTTATATAAATATTTATAATCATTATCAAATATTTTTTTCTGTTCCCTATCTATTATCGTTATAATATCTAATATCTCAAAATCACTAAAATATTGCAATGATTCTTGAATACTACTACCACTTGTTATAATATCATCTATTAATATAATCTTCTTAGTATTACTTGTTACACATTTGTTTTGTTCCGTGTTTCTTCTTTTCCTTCCTTAATAATAAAGGTATATTATATAAACAAGATATATAAGTAGCTAAAGGAATACCCCCATATGGAAGACCGCAAATACTTAATATTTCTCCTTTTTGTATTGCTTCTAGATGATATTTTTTTATATATTCATTATAAACAATTTGTGATATAGTTTTGAGAATTTCGGGTTTAGCTATAACATTTCTAAGATTAATATAAAAGGCGAAGTTTGACCATTTTTTAATGAAAATGAACCAAACTTAAAACATTTTAAATTAAAAAGTTGTTTAATAAGTGTTTTATTCATCTTAACATATAATAATTTTTATATTAATATTTTTTTATATACTGTAAAGAATAAATATTTTATAAAATAATTTTCTGAAACCTAACTTCTAAACCCGTTGGGCCGTCCCATTTATATACTGAATGGACTATTAATTTAAATTTAGTAGTTAGTTTATCATATTTTTTTAGAATTAATTCGTTTAAAATTATTTCATTTTGTTTAATAGAATATTTTTTAGGAACAAAACCGCACATTTTCCCTTTGGAATTTACAATTTTAATCGCATTTGTATCATATTTATTTTTGGGATCTTTCTCTAAGAAAATTTGTTCATTTTCTTTTAAATTATCAACTACTGTTCTGTGAAAAGAAACTCCACTAACTTTGAAAATTTCAGGTATTCCTACTTTATTTTTATTTTTATTTTTATTTTCAGTCATTTTATTAATTATAGTTTTTAAATAAATAATCAATTTTATATCTTTATATTTTTTTTATATTATTAATTAGTATAATGAGTTCGATAACAGACCAACAAAAATTTATTCCAATGGCGTCTTTAATTGGAATTATCGCAATTATAATAGTAGCGATTTATAATAGTGCTTTTAAAGGAGGAAGATTTACGTGTAATAGATATATACTCAATAGTTATTTATATATTCTTTTAGTATTAGTATTAATCATATTAGAAGTATTATATTTAGATTTTAATAAAGTAAGTGTTATTGACTTATTTCAAAATTTTAAAGGATTATGGGGATTTATATTATTACTTATTCTTCTTATAGGTGTTTTAATTGTTTTAATGATGATTCCTCCTAAATTCGTATTAATTAAACACACGGTATGGATTATATTTGCTTTGTTATTAGGTATGTTGGCATATCCCAGTTATATGAAATCTAAAAAAGAAAATACAATAATGGGTGTTATGTTTTCCTTAATCGCAATTTTAATAGTTTTTACAGCAATAGCATTCATTAAACCAGACTGGATTTCATTATCTTGGGGACCTATATTAGTCTTCATTTTAATAGGTATGATTATAGCCCAAGTAGTTTTTTATATTATGAATAGAAAAAATCCCAGAGCAAAAAGACCAAAAATATTTTCATATATACTTATAGTGTTATTTATTTTCTTCTTACTATATGATACTAAGAAAATTCAAGTAAATGCGAAAAATTGTAAAACAGCAACAGCAGATTATATAAATGAATCATTGGGAGTAGTATTAGATATACTAAACTTGTTCCAGAATTTAGTATACGCACAAGGAAGATAAAATAAAAAACGGCACCTCGTACCGTTTATATTTTACGCCTATAAGACGATTTTATGCGCTTTTTGTATCACTACGCACTTGCGATTTACTTTTATCTTATAGTATTTTCAAATTCAATTTTTTTTATTATAAAGTAACTACAATGCTAAACTACAATTAGTAAAATAAAATGAAATAATATAAATGAAAAATATTAATTTTACTTAATATTTCCGGTGGGTTCATTAAATGAAACTCCCCCAACTCTCCAGCCGTTGTGGCATTACAACTCTTTCAGTCGTAATATTATAGCCCCCATTTCCAAGATATCTATATTATTTGATTAATACGTCTCTACGTATCTAATCAAATAACCCATATCAATTTATTCGCTATATATTGTGATTTTCTCAATATTTATACCTTTCGGTATAAATCCCTTACTTTTTATTTAAAGAAATATCAAATTCAATTTTTTTATAATAAAAGTAACTACAATACTAAATTATAGATATATTACTATCATATGTAGTTTGTATATTTACATTTTCTTCTTTTTTAATACTTCTATGTATAATCTTACTATTATCACCTATTTGATATAATTCTATATTTGCTCCCCAATTCGGATATCTTTGTCTAAACTCACTAAATGATATAATTTTCTTATCTCCACTTTTATCATTTAATGTCCTAAAATTACTATTCTTATCTACATAACCTAAATTATTATCATACTCTACATTATCCAATATTATATCAATAATATTATCCACATAATTGGATAAATAAATAAGACTATATGGTATTATTAAAACAGAGAAATATTCTTTAAGGAAAGTATAAATTTGATATTCAAATACATCAGTGATTGATTTCTTCATTTCAATAGAATTATATTCTTCTTTAAATATTTTAGGTAAATATCGAATATAATTTAATAACTTATCTATACAATTAATTTTCTCCATATTTTTTTCCTTAGTCATATTTTTCCCAAGAGCAATTATAGAACCCAAAATACCTAAATACCATAATATAGGTTTATTCTTAGATACATTTAGGTTTAGTAATAAATGCTCATTATAGAATGATAATAATAGAAACAATATAAAAAAGGAACTAAAAACAAAAATAATAAATTTGCCGATAGTTGAAACAATTTTGTAATTAAATATATGACAATACGCACTCGCATATTGAGCAGATTTATTTAGTCTATCTTTGAGTTCGTGTTTTAATTCATTATAATATCGAAGTTTCCACTTAGCCTTTAAAGACCATTGTTTCGATGTAATTTTAGAAGGATTATTGTAAAATTTTTCTCCATATTTTAACAAAGAATAAAAAAATAAATATACTATCAATAATGGCATAAATAAATACGTCAAAACTGATATAATTAACAAATTTTGTTTTATCTTTCTTACGAATTTATTTTTATCTGTATATATATTTTCCTTAATATTATAATTATTGTCAAATAAATAATCGAAAATACAATAAATTATGTTCCACTCTATTAACCTAGAATATAAGAATTTATTAATATTGGAAGACAAAATAGTAGTTATTATATTATCTTTCTTTAATATTTTCATATTTGTATTATATATATTATAGTCATTACCATATAACAATTCCAATTTTTCTACTATTTTTCCCCAAGTTATAGTATCTATTTTTCGATTATCAATATTTAATTTTTTATTATAAAATTTCTTTATCTTATAATAATCTGTAATATCATTACATATACCTATAACTCTTACTGTAATATATAATATAATAATTATAGTAGTAAAAATATATATGAAATTATTTTTATAAAAATTGGAGAAATCAATATAATTTTTAAAAGAAGCGTCTTCTTCTTTAAGTTGTTTTAATCCTTTATAGTCTATACACATAAACATAAAATTAAGAAAGACTAACATAAAAATGGAAGTTAGTAAATTGAATATTTGTAGGGAAACAATATTATAATATCCTTTATGGTAGAAGTAATTATAGATTTGTATTAATTTTTTATTAGAAGGAACATAAGCAATTGATTCATCTAAATTGTCATCTATATCAGTATTATCTAAATCTTCATTTATTTCTTGTTGTAACAGTCTTTCATTTAAATTTTCATTAATAGTCATTTTTTATTTTTGTTTTTAATATTTTATTTAATATTTCTAATAATAATTAAAAATTTAAGTTATTTATAATTGAAATATATATGAATTACCAAAAAATTAATCTTTAATATTAAAAATTTCCCTAACAATTCCATATTTTCTCAGAACACAGAAAAAAACTAAATAATAAAAAAATGCGGCATATAGTAATATAAAGAAAGCAACTATTAAAGACCTTACTATTGTAAATGAATATATATATTCTAAAATAAATATATATTCTAAAATAAATTTAAATTCCATAATATATAAATTCAATAAATATAAATTCCATAAATAGTAA
>Ga0209534_10006625_pt1 | contig 9987 bp, 8 predicted proteins | sample COG_07_FD_184751 | JGI IMG/M metagenome (GOLD analysis project Ga0209534, IMG submission 184751) | Pelagic Microbial community sample from North Sea - COGITO 998_met_07 (SPAdes) (version 2) | ecosystem: Environmental > Aquatic > Marine > Neritic zone/Coastal water | place: Helgoland, sampling... | reverse complement strand
GATGCTGCTGCCCCATGGGTTTGAAGGCCAAGGGCCAGAACACAGCTCAGCCCGCCTTGAGCGCTTTTTGCAAATGTGCGGCCACGACAATTGGATTGTCGCCAATTGCACCACCCCGGCCAATTACTTCCATATTCTGCGCCGGCAAATTCACCGCACCTTCCGCAAGCCTTTGGTTCTCATGACGCCAAAATCTTTGTTGCGTCATAAAATGGCGGTGTCGAAGCGTGCAGAATTTACCACCGGATCCAGCTTTCACCGGGTGCTGTGGGATGATGCACAATATGGCAATTCTGAGACAAAATTGGTGGCGGACAAAAAGATCAAACGCGTGGTGATCTGTTCCGGCAAAGTCTATTACGATTTACTCGAAGACCGGGATGCCCGCGGCATTAATGATATCTATCTACTGCGGGTCGAGCAATTCTATCCTTTCCCCGCCATCTCGATGGTCAATGAATTGGAACGCTTCAAACAGGCTGAAATCGTCTGGTGCCAAGAAGAGCCGAAAAATCAGGGCGCTTGGAATTTTATCGAGCCAAATATTGAATGGGTTCTGACACGCATTGGCGCCAAATACAGCCGTCCGGCCTATGTCGGACGCGCGACCTCGGCCTCCCCCGCAACCGGGCTTGCTTCTATACACAAATCACAACAAGCCGCGCTCGTCGATGAAGCGCTTACGTTGAAAGGATAAAATCATGGCCACCGAAGTTCGTGTTCCCGCCCTGGGCGAATCTGTGACCGAGGCCACTGTCGCGACGTGGTTCAAAAAAGCCGGCGATCAAGTTGCTGTGGATGACATGCTCTGCGAGCTGGAGACAGATAAGGTCACAGTTGAAGTGCCAAGCCCCGTAGCTGGCACTTTGGCAGAAATCGTCGCTGCCGAAGGCGCAACCGTCAATGCGGAAGCGCTGTTGGCACAGATCAATGAGGGAGCCTCTGCCTCTGCCTCTGCCCCCGCGCCCACGGCCGCCACTCCCGCCGACAACTCAGCCGCTCCGGCGGCGCAAACCATCGCGGTAATGGTGCCGGTCTTGGGCGAATCAGTCAACGAAGCCACAGTCTCCACATGGTATAAAGCACCCGGCGATACGGTGGCACAGGACGAAATGCTCTGTGAACTGGAAACCGATAAGGTGAGTGTCGAAGTGCCTGCTCCGGCCGCTGGTGTTTTGGGTCAAATTCTGGCTGCTGAAGGCAGCACCGTACAAGCGGGCGGCCAATTGGCTGTAATTGGAGGGGAAATTTCCAGCGAAGCCACCCCGGCACAGGCAAGCGTCTCAGCCGCTGCTGCGAAAAGCCATGATGTGGAAGATGCCCCATCAGCGAAAAAACTCATGTCCGAGGCCGGCCTCACCCGCGATGCGGTCACCGCATCAGGCAAGGACAACCGCGTGATGAAGCAAGACGTTCAAAAAATCCTAGCCGCAACCCAGGCCGCAGCCGCGCCCCAGGCCGCTCCGATCCCGCCAGCCACTCCCATTCGAGCGGCGGTTTCTACAGATGACGCCACGCGCGAAGAGCGTGTGAAGATGACTCGCCTGCGCCAAACCATCGCCCGGCGGCTCAAGGATAGCCAGAACACTGCCGCTATGTTGACCACATACAATGAGGTCGACATGACCGAGGTAATGGCCCTGCGCAATGAATATAAAGATCTGTTTTTAAAGAAACATGGCGTGAAATTAGGCTTTATGTCTTTCTTCACGGTCGCTTGCTGCCATGCGCTGCGCGAGGTGCCAGAGGTCAACTCGGAAATTGATGGCGCTGATATTGTGTTCAAAAACTTCGTCCATATGGGCATCGCCACAGGCACGCCGACCGGCTTGGTGGTCCCCGTCATCCGCGACGCAGATTCCATGTCTTTTGCTGAGATCGAAAAAGCCATTGCCGAAAAAGGTGCCCGCGCCCGAGATGGCAAATTGTCCATGGCGGAAATGCAAGGTGGCACCTTTACCATTTCCAATGGTGGCGTCTACGGCTCGCTTATGTCTTCCCCAATTCTCAACCCGCCGCAATCGGGCATATTGGGTATGCATAAAATCCAAGATCGTCCGATCGCCATCAACGGCAAGGTGGTTATCCGCCCCATGATGTATCTGGCTTTGAGCTATGATCACCGGGTCGTCGACGGCAAAGGTGCGGTCACTTTCCTTGTGCGTGTCAAAGAGGCCTTGGAAGATCCACGCCGCCTGTTAATCGATCTTTGATCCGGCCGCGGTCAAACGCCACTGGCAACGGCCATAGTGTTCATTTTGGACAATTGTCCGTTATGATCTTTTTATGGCCTCACATAGTCTGAGTTCGGAACAGAAGTTCAACCATGGGCCCAGGGGCCCAACCTGAAAATAAAGGACCTTCGTTATGGCTTCTTATGATGTAATTGTGATTGGCTCCGGACCGGGCGGCTATGTCAGCGCTATTCGATGCGCTCAGCTGGGTCTGAAAACCGCCTGTGTCGAGGGGCGTGATACGCTGGGGGGAACCTGCCTGAATGTCGGCTGTATACCTTCCAAAGCCCTGCTGCATGCCAGCCACCAATTACATGAAGCACAACATAATTTTGCCAAAATGGGTTTGATTGCCGAAGATCCAAAGGTCGATTGGGCGAAGATGCAGGGCTACAAAACCGATGTGATTGATGGCAACACCAAGGGTATTGAGTTTCTATTCAAGAAAAACAAAATTGACTGGCTGAAAGGCTGGGGCAGCATTCCTGCGGCGGGTCAGGTCAAAGTTGGCGATGACATCCACCAGGCCAAACACATCATCATCGCGTCGGGCTCCGAGCCCTCGAGCCTGCCTGGAATTGAAATCGACGAAAAAACAGTCGTAACCTCCACAGGCGCTCTGGCATTGGAGAAAATTCCGAGCAAACTGGTGGTGATCGGCGCGGGTGTCATTGGTTTGGAATTGGGATCTGTTTACGCGCGGCTGGGCGCTGAGGTTGAGGTCATTGAATTTTTGGACGATGTCACCCCCGGTATGGATGGCGAGATCCAAAAAACCTTCCTCAGAATTCTCAAAAAACAGGGCCTCAAGTTCACCATGGGCGCCGCAGTGCGATCGGTTGCGGTCAAAAAAGGCAAAGCAACTGTTTCTTATGTCAAGCGGAAAAAGGACAGCGAGCATGAGGTCGAGGCCGATGTGGTGCTTGTCGCCACGGGACGACGCCCCTATGTCGACGGCCTCAGATTGGACGCGCTTGGCGTCACTCTCACTGAACGCGGTCAAATCCAAATTGATGCACATTATGCCACCTCTGTTCCAGGTATTTACGCTATTGGCGACGCAATTTCTGGCCCCATGCTGGCCCATAAGGCCGAGGATGAAGGCATGGCCGTGGCAGAAATTTTGGCCGGGCAAGCCGGTCATGTGAATTATGATGTGATCCCCGGTGTGATCTACACGCATCCGGAGGTCGCCACCGTTGGCAAAACCGAAGAGCAATTGAAAGAGGCAGGCCGAGCCTATAAGGCCGGCAAGTTCTCTTTTATGGGCAATGGTCGAGCGAAAGCAAATTTCGCCTCCGATGGCTTTGTGAAAATCCTTTCGGACGCTCAGACCGACCGTATTCTTGGCGCTCATATCATCGGCCCGATGGCAGGAGATCTGATCCATGAAATCTGCGTGGCGATGGAATTTGGCGCCGCCGCTGAAGACTTGGCCCGCACCTGCCACGCTCATCCCACCTATTCCGAAGCTGTGCGCGAGGCGGCTTTGGCCTGTGGCGATGGGGCAATTCACAGCTGAGCACACCACCGTCGTCTGGGATTTGCATTTTATGTATCTTCAGCCCTGCGCCCATGGGCCTGGGCCTTAGCGCGCCAACATGCGTAAGCCCTGGGTGACATCCGCCCGCACGGCCACCCTCAAGCCCGGTTCGTCGCCGGCTTTTAAGGCCGCAAGAATTAGGCGGTGATGCATTGGCGGATCCTTGCGTTGCAACCGGCCATATAGAGCCCGCATCGTCGGGCCCATTTGCAGCCACACCGTCTCGACCGTTGCCAGCATCGCCGGCGCCTGCGCCCGCAAATAAAGCGTGCGGTGAAACTCGAGATTGGTGCGAATGTAAGTCACAGCGTCCGCCTTCGCCACAGCAACAGAAATGGCGTTATTTATGGTTTGCAACCGCTCAACCAGCGCCATATGCGCGCGCGGCAAGGCCCGCGTAGCCAATTCCACCTCAATCAACGCCCGCAGGGCCGCAAGCTCCTCAATCCGATCATTGGTCAGAGCCGGCGTTTGGAACCGTCCACTCACCGAAATACTCAAAGCCCCCTCTGTCGCCAGCCGCTTCAACGCCTCGCGCACCGGGGTCACTGAGACCGAAAATTCCTCAGCCACGCCGCGCAGGGTCATCGCCTGCCCCGGGCTCACTTCGCCGTACATGATCCGCATGCGCAAACTGCGGTAAAGCTGGTCATGAGCGGCCAAATAGCTGTCTTGTAATTTCTTTGCCATTTGCATTTGTGATCACAATTGACCATGGCTGTCAAACGCCAGTTGCCTGTAGCCGGCACGCGGCGCGCACTCGGTCGCGGCTAGAAGTGATAACGGTGCAGATCTTCACCATGACGCTTGAGCCAGTCGCGCTGTTGCTGATGACCCGGAAAGAGGCGCTCAACAAGCGCCCAAAATGCAGCCGAGTGATTCATCTGTTCCAAATGCGCCACCTCATGAGCCGCCACATAGCGCAGCACCTGGGGTGGCGCCATGATCAAGCGCCAGGAGAAGTTCAGATTTCCCTGTATCGAACACGACCCCCATCTTGAGGTGGTGTCCCGCAGCGTCAGGCGTCCATAGGGCCGCCCGAGATGTTCGGAGTAGTGATTGACAGCCTCGTGCAGCGCGAAACGCGCTTGCAGCTTCAAAAAGGCTTTCACGCGCGCAGGAACCAGAGATTCGTGACCCGGCACCAACAGATCCGCCCCTTTAAGCACAACCTGCCGCCCCGCGCCGGTGCGAATGGTCAACTGTCGACCCGCAAAGGGCACTTGACGGTCCAAACCAGCATGAGCCACTTGCGGCAAGTCGGCCAAATGCGCACGGATCCAGGATTCTTTTTCCAAAATAAAATTTTTTGCCTGCTCCACCGGGCAAGACAAGGGCAGGCTAAGCGTCACCTGCCCTTTGAGGCGCGAGATCCGCAGTGACAGCCGGCTTGCCTGGCGCGATGGGCGCAGCTGCACCGTAATTTCAGGCCGTCCGGGCAGTATGAGCTGCCGATCAGCGGTATTTGAGTGCAGATTCATCCCAGATATCCAAGAATTAATAGATTTCACCTTTGACACTGCCTCTTGTGTATGGCACTCGGCACAGATTGTCACCGATTGCGAGAGGGGAAAACCCATGCCGAACGAAGAATGGGGTACCAAACGTATTTGCCCCACCACAGGCAAGCGTTTTTACGACTTGAATAAAGATCCGATCATCAGCCCCTATACGGGCGAAACTGTTACGCTTGATGCAAATAAAGGCCGCACGATGGTGGCCGATGCGGAAGACGTGCAAACAACAAAGATGAATGAAGCCGATACCGATGCCGAGACCGATGAAGTGGTGTTGGACGATGATGACGTCGATGTAGATTTGGGCGATGATGTGCTTGATGACGACGACGACGACACGGTTTCATTGGATGAGATCGCAGATGTCGCCACAGACGACGACGAAAGCTAAATTTCTTTGCTTGGCGCGCTGATTTCCTCTTGATCCCGCGCCGGGCCTTGCCTAGACAGCATGCTATTAGAGGGCCCTTAGCTCAGCTGGGAGAGCGCCTGCATGGCATGCAGGAGGTCAGCGGTTCGATCCCGCTAGGGTCCACCATTTTCCAAAATTTTTAAAACAGCGATCTGTGTTTCAACCCTCGATTAACGGGTAAATCACCGGCATCCGTCACAATTCACACATTATTGAATTTGCGAATCTGTACATTAAAATTTACCTAGATGACTGAGTGGTATGGGAGGACTGATATGAAATATTCAGTTCTCACAATTAATTGGGGTTCAGAATTTTTTTCTGAACATGTGAACATATTGTTCAGGGCCGCAAAAGATATGAGCTCTTTGGATTTTCCAGTTTATCTGTACGACCGATGATCCCAAGGGTTTGGATTAGAATATCATCAGCTTGCAGATTCCAATTAGCGGGCTTGATGCGTTTCCCAAAACAGAGGGCGCTTGGCCCAAACTGTGTTTGTGTCATCTTGAGATTGCCGAGACGCTCGACATCGTGGTGTTCTTAGATATTGACACTGTCTTGACTGGCAATACGGATCCTTTCTTTGAGGATCCTAGTCAATCGCTCCGAATGCTGAGTTGCGGCCCACGCTGGAGGCAGTTTGATCCGAGTTTTGAGCCCATGGGAGCCACGAGCGTTTTTACCTATCGGCCCTCTTTTCACACAAACATCTTTGATGCCTTTCGCAAAGATTCGGAATGTGCATAAACGAATAACGTTGTTGAGCAAGGATTTGTTGCCGCTCATGCGCGTGAGAAAGATTACTATCCACTGGAATGGATACAGAGTTTCAAATATCATTTGCGGCGTCAGTATTTTATGGACATATTTGTGCCGCCCTTGAAGCCTGCCCCTGAAACCCTAATGGTCGCTTTCCATGGCTTTCCGCGTCCCAACTTCGTTGTCGACAAATCAAGCCGTGGGGCGAGATTCCCACGCTGAGGGCTGCACAGACCGAAGTGGTTGATCGACTATTGGGATAAATATAAAGATATTTGATAATTTTAGCTATTATGCCTGCTCTGTCGTCTCAAGGTTTTCTGGTCCGGCCATTCTTGTCGCAGGTCTCAGCCCATGGTTTCAGAACCCTGCCTAAACAGCCGCTAACTTAAAATTTTATTGATGACAGCGGAGAGTAAAACCCAGATTACAAAAGTGCTTACCAGCAACAAGATTGATATGCTCCCAAATAATGGCTCGGTCAGCATCGTCGTCATCAATGAGTCCTGAAAATAAAAATGCCAAGGCGCCATGCCCGCAAAAACCCATTCATGAAGGGAATAAAAAACTCTTTGAGGACCAACTGCCAATACAATGCCACAACAAAATAACAAAAGTGTCAGCATGCTCAAAAATGATTTTGCGATAGTGTAAGGTGTCCATATATCGATATTTTTCCAAACTTTGCATATCCAGAAAGCCATCACGAGAACACCTAGAATGGCCGCAAGATATGACAATATTCTACTGAAATGGCCGATTAATCGTGCCACATCATTTAAATGGTCAATTTCTGGCTGCGTAAGAAACGTATCAATTATTTTGCCACCGGTGTCCCGATAAACAATTTCTTTTAGACCCTTACCGCCATTATTAACGGATCGAACAATTTCCCCAAATATTTTTACCCGCTCCAACTTCGTTGTCGTCTCAAAACCATTTCGGTTCCTATTTTGAGGGCCGAATTTGTCAATTTGCTCCTCAATTCCGTTGTATTCATATATTTGGGAAAAAAAGAAATTTGTCTCCGACAATGCACGCCATGACAACATTAAGCAGACAGCGAGTAGCATCAACGATAGGGTTGAATTTATGAGAGCTCTTACCAACAGTCTAAACTCTGATACCATTAAACATCTCAAATCTATCGGATTTTATTGGCGCCGTCAAGTTGATGGTTCCATTCTACACGCTCGCAACCGTTTGGACGCTATCTTTCAAAGACCTCTGCATAACGCCATTTCCACAAAGACATGTGGGCAGCGCCTGCCGGGGTGGGCGCATAATTGCGGTAGCAAAGTGTTATGGCTTGGCAGCCGGGTTATGCAGGGGTCTATTAAAGCGTCACAAAAATGGCATCTCCACCAGCCTTGCCTCGACCATCCGGCCGCCGGCGCGAGACAAAGTTACTTTGTCGCCTACCATGCAGCTGCGTGAGATCAACGCGTAGCCAATATTTTTGTTCATACGCGGAGACCAAACACAATTGGTCATATCACCGACTTTCCGCCCATCAACGGTGATATATTCCCAAGAAAAGCCCAGAGGATCAGGCGTTTCACCGTCTAAGATCAAACCAAGTTGATGACGCTTAGGCCCCTCCGCATGGATCCGGCGCAGCGCCTGAATGCCGATCACGTCATCCGGCACATCCAAGTCAATATAGTTGCCCAAGCGCACCTCATAAGGATTGGTGGTGCCATCGCTATCAGAGCCACAGCTCACCAGACCGCTTTCGGTCCGCTCAGGTGAGGTTGGGCCACCATTGCCGATGTCAAAAGTAGCGCCGGCTTCTTTGACAATCTTCCACAGCTCATCGCCGCGTGTTCCATCGCGCAGGTAAATCTCAAACCCGCCTTGTTTTGACCACCCCGAGCGTTGCACGGCCACTGGAATTCCATTGATTTCAGTTTCAGAGAACCAAAAATATTTCAAATCATTTACCCAGTCGCCAAAGATTGACGAAACAACCGCTCCGGCTTTTGGCCCTTGCACCGCCAAGGGCGAAACATCCGGCTCAGAAATTTTCACATTCAAGCCACGTTCAGCAGCGATCGCACGGGCCCAAAACCAAATATCACTGTCAGAAATCGAAAACCAAAACAGATCTTCGCGCAGTTTGAGTAAAATTGGATCATTGATCAAAATACCTTCGTGATTGCAAAGCGGCACATATTTGCCTTGCCCGATCTTGCATTTTGACAAATCGCGCGGGCTGAGGATCTGCGCCAATTTAGCGGCATCGGGTCCTTCAAGCTGCACCTGCCGCTCCGCACCCACGTCCCACATGACGACCCCATTCAACAGGTCCCAATATTCCTTATCCTTATCGCCAAAACTGGCCGGCAAAACCATCCGGTTGTAGATCGAGGCATTTGTACAGCCCTCGGCAACCACCGAGTTGAAGAAGGGCGACGGACGCAACCGCGCAGTGGCATGGACCTGAAACATTTTGAGCTCCTAATATGACGCTAAAACGCGCTTTAGTGCAGGCAGGCCCCGTCTGGCAATCCCCGGAATTGCAGCTGCAATGTGACCTTGCGTCATCAGTATGACCAAGATATTAAATCCGGGGCCCGTTTCGACCAAATCGCATAAAGTTGCGCATCAGAATCCAGGTCGAAAACTGCGTATTTTCTTTGCCGCTTTGTCACAAAAATTGAGCTAAATCCCTTCCCCTGCTGCCACATTCTGTTAACCTGAAAACACGTTGGAGGATGAAATGCAAAAGCAACCTGTGCGCCTGGGCGTGGATATTGGCGGTACATTTACGGATGTCGTTTTAGAGCGTGGCGACGACCTGTTTTCCACCAAAGTCTTGACCACCTATAGCGCCCCAGAGGAAGCCATTGTCGAAGGCATGGCGCGCGTTTGCGCACAAGCCCAAATAGATCCCACGCAGATCACCCAGATCATTCATGGCACCACTCTGGCCACAAATGCTCTGATCGAGCGCCGCGGTGCCAAAACCGCTTTAATCACCACCAAAGGGTTCCGCGATGTGATTGAGATGCGCACCGAAAGCCGCTTTGAACAATATGACCTCAACCTAACCCTACCTCCACCGCTTCTGCCCCGCAATTTTCGCTATACAATCAAGGAGCGGATGCAGGCTGATGGGCAAGTGCTCAAGCCGATCAACCGCGCTGAGATTGAATCCCTGGTCAATGAAATTAAGCAGGCCGGTTTTGAAAGCATCGCCGTGGGTTTTCTGCATTCCTACGTCAATGACGCCCATGAGCGCCTCGTGGCTGAGGTTGTGTCTGAGAAAATGCCCGGCGCCATGCTGTCTCTGTCTTGCGAGGTCAGCCCGCAGATGCGCGAATATGAGCGTTTCAACACCACAATCGCCAATGCCTATATCAAACCCTTGATGAAAACTTATTTGGGCCGTCTCAAAGGGCGTTTGAACAGTGAAGGCGCACGATGTCCAATCTTTTTGATGCACTCCGGCGGCGGCATTATCAGCCTGGAAAATGCCGCTGAATTTCCCGTTCGCTTGGTGGAATCCGGCCCGGC
>Ga0209534_10006623_pt1 | contig 9987 bp, 9 predicted proteins | sample COG_07_FD_184751 | JGI IMG/M metagenome (GOLD analysis project Ga0209534, IMG submission 184751) | Pelagic Microbial community sample from North Sea - COGITO 998_met_07 (SPAdes) (version 2) | ecosystem: Environmental > Aquatic > Marine > Neritic zone/Coastal water | place: Helgoland, sampling... | reverse complement strand
CTGCTTTTTCTCGTGCTGCTTTTTCTCGTGCTGCTTCTTCTCGTGCTGCTTTTTCTCGTGCTGCTTTTTCTTGTGCTGCTTTTTCTCGTGCTGCTTTTTCTCGTGCTGCTTTTTCTCGTGCTGCTTTTTCTCGTGCTGCTTTTTCTCGTGCTGCTTTTTCTCGTGCTTCTCGTTCTGCTTGTTCTCGTGCTTCTCGTGCTGCTTTTTCTCGTGCTGCTTTTTCTCGTGCTGCTTTTGCTTCTGCTGCTGCTTTTGCTTCTGCTGCTGCTTTTGCTTCTGCTGCTGCTTTTGCTTCTGCTGCTGCTTGTTCTGCTGTGCTTCGTACAATTCTTCCTCTACCTACAGCTTGGATCTTTGTCGCCATTTTCTCTCTTTCTCTAAAATATTGTTCTACTTTTTCAAAATATGATGTATTAATGCCTTTTATATATTCACTCGCTTTAAAACCTTCTCCTTGTTTTTTTAAAATATTGGTACCATCTATAGCTTTTCTGATTTCAATTAATTTTATAACTGTCGCATCTTCATTTCCACCACCGCCTTTTAATATTTTATTTCCACCATTCATTAATATATATATATAAATAAATTTATTATTTATATATAATTTATTTTAATTGAATAATGATTATCTTACTTCTTCTAATTTATCAGCACTAGGATTTCCTAGAAGATCTGATATTTTTGTCTTAATTTCCTCTATACTATTTTTTTTTTTGGAATCTACCATTTCTGTATTAATTATATTTTCAACATTTGACATTTCTATGGCTAAAAACTGTTTAATATCTTCTACCAATTTTTCTTCTTTTATTGTATTCCTTTGTAATTGACCTCTCAGCTGAGCTTGGATTGCCGTTGCTGCTGCTTCTTCTTTTAAGTGTGATAATTGTTTTTTTGCTGTTAAAAGTCTATAAATAGATTGGATTGTCGTTGCTGCTGCTGCTTCTGCGTCTTCTTTTTCTTTGAGTGCTCCCCGCGCATGTCTACCTCTTTGTAAAGCTTGAATTTTCATTGCTGCCTCATTAAATTTTTTTTGTTCTCGTCTCGTTAGAAAAGCTCTTTCTACAGCTTGGATTTTTTTTATCATATTTAATGTGTTTTCAAATTTTCCCTTTTCTGAATGACCTCTTTGTAAAGCTTGAATTTTCGTTGCTGCTTCTGCTTGTGCTGCTTCTTTTTGTGCTGCTTGTGTTTGTTCTCGTTCTTGTTTTGCTTTTTCTTGTTGTTCTAGTCTTTCCTTTAATCGTTGTTTTGATTTCATCTGTCGTTCTGTCAGATTTTTATTTAGAGCCTCTATATTTGCACTGTTAGCTTCTGCTTCTTTTTTTTTTCTTTTAGCTTCTTCTAATTTTTGTTGCGCTATTCGTTTTTCTTCTCCATCAGCAGCATTGTTTAATTCTTGTTGAGCTTTTTCTTGTTCTGCTTCTGCTTCTTTTTTTTTTCTTTTAGCTTCTTCTAATTTTTTTTCTGATGTTTTCAATTGTTCGGTTGTTTTTTCCAATTCTTTATTTGCAGTATCCAATGCTGCTTTTGCGTCATCTGCTTTTCTCTTTTCTATTGTCAACTGTTCTTTTGTTTCTGCCAATTGACCTTCTGCGACATCTGCTCTTTTAGTAGCATTTTCTGCCTCCTTAAGAGCTTTTACCTCTACTTCACTATGCGTAATTTCCCCTATTTCTCCCATAAAAAATTCATAAATATTGTATTTACCTACTTTTTTGGCGTTTATTTTTCCATCTGGAACTTCTTCTAATTTGTATTTATTATTTCTTAAGGTTAATTTACATATAATATTATTTTCACCGTTTGGCTGATTATGTCTAATAGCCATTCTATACTCATTAAAATTTATATCGTTCTCGTTTGTTTCGTTTGTTACAAAAAAAAAGGGTTCCCATAAAGTCAAATTATAACCTGGGTCATCTTTTTTTATATCAGACTTATTTAATATAAAATTTTCAAAATTATATCTATCGTCTAAAACATTAATAACTCCATATTTTTTATCCTTTAAAATTTTACCATCATTGTTAATTAATTCTAAATATGTATTAAATTTAAATATTCCCATTGCCAATTGAATAATTGAATCGTTTTCATAATGATTTTTAACATTTGCTTTTAACTGGTTCATTAAAGAATTATCACTCATCTTAATAATATATATATTATTTTTATTTTATTTTGTTAATACCAATTCAATTACTATAGAGCCTCTATCGCTTGTATCAAATATATTATCTTCATTAATTTTTATTATACCAATATTCTGATATTTAAACATTTGTACCTCATTTGTTAATTTTATTTCACTGGATTTAATAATTATTTCCTTATTTCCAATTTTAATAACTAATTCTTGTTTTTCAAATACATTTTTGATGTTAGCGCGATATTTAATAAAAATATCGTTATTTGAATCAATAAACACATTATCTGCTATATCTGGTTCCATTTTAACAATTAAATCATATACTTTATCTTGTTGTTTAAAATCAAAAAATAATTCATTATGCCATAAAGGAACGTAAAAAATATTTTTAGAAATATCTAATTTATAAATAGTATCATTTAATAAATCTTCTAAAGTTGGAATTAATAATATAATATTATCGTGTTTAATTTTATCTTCTATAATTAATTTTATTTTACTCATAAACTCCTCATTTATCAAATCAAAATCGTTAATTTTACTTAGAAAATCATATATTTCTATTACTTTTTCTCTACTTAGTTTCTCAAAAATTTTATATGATAAATCTTCGCATTTATTAAATATTGAATTTATTGTCGTTTTAATAAAAAGCTTACTCCACGCGTTATCTATTGGACATAATTTACTGGTCAATTCTTCTATAATACTATCAAAACTAAATTTATCTTCATAAATTTTTTCCGTATTTAATTTTTCATTTTCACACAAAAATCTATATGCTTCATTCACTTGTTTAAATTTTTCGCCGTTATCGTGGTATTTATCAGGGTGATATTTTAAAGCGGCTTTTAAATATTTCTTACGAATGATATCTTTATTATTTCTTTTACTACCTTTATCTATATTTAAAATCTTAAGTGCGGATAAATAATCCATTTATAATATATTATTTCAATTATGTTTAATATATTATAATTTGTGAATGGTTTTAATAATACCAAAAAAATATTTTTCCAAGTGGTAAATAGGTCTATAATTATTGTTATAATATTTTAAAAAGACATGCATATCATAAAATAATACAGATATATTATCTTTATTTAAATAACCATCATCTACTAATTTATTAAAAATAATAAATATGGTTTCAATTAAATCTATATCATATATAAATAAATCATAGCATATATCTCTGAAATTAAGATATTTTAAATTTTTATAATCTATTATATTTTTATAAATTTCTTTAATAATTATATTATCCGATTTTTTATATCGTTGGATATCAAGTTTGGCATCTTTTAAATTTAATACATCTTCCTTTTTAATATTACTGTTTTTTGAAAAGTTTTTATATATTGTATTTGATGGTTTTGAGAAAGGGATAATAGAGCATCTATCTAAAATACTGTTTGGTAAAAAGCTTACTTGTTCCGTTATCAAAATAAAAATAATATTCAAGTTCTTATGATCTAAACTCTGCATATAACTATAAAAATTATCTAATAATTCAGTATGTATTTTATGAAAATTTTTACACACTATAATATTATTAATTCTCTGTCTCGTATTACATACATCCAATATATGGTAATATAGTTCATTAAACAATAATTTCGCGTTACAACCTAGTAATTCCATGTCTATTTCGAAATGGACATCACTTAATTTAAAAGTATATTCATATTTATTATTGTATTTATAATTAATTTTTCTTTCATATTTCAATTCGCTTGGGCTAAATTTCTTAATAAAATTAAGTGACTGGGTATATTTACCTATTCCACCGGGTCCATAAAAAATTAGGTGACTAAGATTTTCTATTTTATCGCCGTAACTATCTAATAAAGGTTTCATTTTTTTGTGGATATTATTTTTTTTACATTTATTAATATAATCCTCAAATCTCGTCTGTAAAAATTTCATTGTTATAACTATTCTTATTTTTATATTTAAATTAAAAAATAAAAATATCTTATTCAGGTAAATTATTTTCATGGAGTTCTTCATATTCTTCTGCATAATATGGGATTACTAATGTGTCGCGCGTGCTAAAATAGCCATGACATAAATTAATACAAGTAAATAAAAGAGCTATGGACAATCCAAATAAACCAACCCATAACAGCGTGTCGATCATAATAATTGAATTGTCATTATATCTTTATTACTTTTCATAATATTTATTAAGTATGTTAATATTTAAAAATATAAAGTGGAAAATATAATAAATGGAGGCGACCACTATGAATAATCCGAGTGAAAATTGTATTGATAAAAAAATTAACTCTATTTTACTTAGACTAAAACAATCTGGAGAGAATTATCCAAATGTGTCTAAATTGTGGAAACACTATATTAAAATGCGTTTAGAGTTTTTGGAAAATTCTCTCCAAGAAGCGGAAATATTTCTATCTGAATATGGAAATTTAGTTGGCAGAGATATACCGACGCAATCATTGGTGTTGTTATATTTATTGCAAAATAATGACCAATAACTTTTATGTTAAAATATTATATTTACAACAATATAAAAATATCGCACTATTATTGATTAGTATAATGTTTTTGAGCACAAAACACACCGATTTTGATAGAAATAATGTTTTAATTAATGAAAAGGTCAAGAACAATGTTATTGATAATTCATATTTTTACAGAATTTATTATGGAGACCATGAATTTATATCGAATGGTTTGGTTATTTTTTACAAGATAAATTATGAAAAAATAGAGAGATATTTCAGCAAAAGTAAAATAATTTTTAAGGAATTGTGTAACAATAAATTTATCAATTCGTTGATAAACATTGAAGAAACTTTGTTGAATTTATTAAATATAAGAAATAAGACCAAATCATATTTAATTCGTGACCAATTAATGAATGGATATTTAAAAGTTATTAATAATAACATACCTCTAAATAATAATATAGTTCACATTCTTTTGAAAATATCGGGATTTTGGGAAACATCTGATAGTTATGGTATTACTTTTAGATGTAATATAATAAGGGAATCATCCATCCGTAAGTTTACTATTGGCGATAATGCTAATGTTAACTATCATGACACCTAATAAGTATGTAAATAAGAATAATGTTAAAATTAAAACCAAATCGCCGCAATTTTCTAACATATCATCTAAAGCTTTGCTCAATGCGTCGGCATTGGAAGACATGAAGAATATGAATAGTATTAATACATTTGTAGTGTTTAAATAAAATCCCAAGTCACCGACCATTTCATTACTAAATATATCAGCATGTTTCACCGTAATCGTTATCAAATACATCGTTGAGAAAAATAAAATAAGATAGAAAAATAAATAAACCAGTTTAATACCAGAAAAGTCGCTTACTCCTTCACCACTCACGAAATTTCTCATCAAATTCCATGCCATTAATATTGCAAAAATAATATAAGCATGGTTGAATTTTCTTATAGCCATGGCGAACACTGCGCCTACACCCATCCCCCAATTCATAATATCATTAACATAAGACATATATTATAAATTAATATTTTTATTTGTAAGATTTATAAAAATATTACTGTATTATTAAAACATACCAAGAAATCTGTATTTCTTTGATTTATTTTCAGTTATTATTTTATTTTCTTTCTTTTTCTCTTTAATTATTTTATTATTTGGATAAAAATCATTCATGTAATCAAACATATTTTTAGTACCCATGCTTTTGTTACATCCACTACATATTGGTCTTAAATTTTGAATACTAAGATCACCACCACTTGCTTCTGAATTAACATGACCACATTCCCAAGAACCTAAAGCATTCAAATTTACTAATGAGCAACAAAAGCAATTAGCTCCCATATTATTACCATTATACGTTTTCCATACTTCATTTCTTTTATTTTTTGGTATTCTCTTTTTTCTTTGTTTTTTTTCTTTTTTAAGATGTTCGCCGGTCAATTGTTCAATTATATCTCTAACCCAATCATAACAATATTCTTCATTTAAATAATTATACATTCCAATATACATATTTTTTGATTTACAAATATTTAAAAACTCTGGCCATTTCTTAATTCTCCGTATTTGTTTTGAATAACCTTCTACTGTCCACAAAGACATTTCTTCATTTTTTTGTAATAATATTTTTTTTAAATCTTCCTCGTCCATGTCCCATTTTAAACTTGTTGTTATTTTTGAATGTAAAAATGCCAATCCTTCTTGGAATTGATTTTTATTTAAATTTGGCCTTATATTTCGTTTTTTTAGGGTCCAACTATCAGGATACGCATCAAAAAAATATTTTGCTACATTCTCAACTACATCTTTATTAGTGTCTTCGGGGAATTCTGGTAGTTCTGTATTTTTATTAATTAAATTATAATTTTCTTTTAAATCATTTCGAGTTTTAACTATTACCATTTCTATTTTTACATAAAAATCATTATAATTATATTGTTTAAATAAAAGCTCCATGGCTTTATATCTGTGTTGACCATCTACCAAATAGTTTTTCTCATCTTCTTCGCAACAATGAATGTTGATTGTCCCAATAAAATTAAAATGATTATGACCTTTCTTATAATAAGCGTCCTGATATTTAATAATTTCATCTACCTTATCTTTATCTCTTATTCTTTGTTCATTTGGTATTAAAATTTTTTCTGAAAGTAAAGAATTTATTTTTATTTTAGTAATTATTTTATTATTATCTTCAATGTAACCTTTGAACAATTTTGTTTTTTTATTTAACATGTTTATATATATATTTTTTTAATCCTTTAAATATTTTATTTAAAGGTTATCGTAAACCCATTCCAAGTTGATATCTTTCCAGGCAATATTTTTAATGGGTAGGAATCTAGGTTTTTTCATTTTATCTGTTTTATAGAATACATACGGACCCCACTTACCCTGTCTTATTGATGCCGCTTCATTTATAATTTTTAATACAGTTTTTGACGATGTGTTATTTTTAATTATTTCTTTAACATCATTAATTGTTATTTTATCAGCTGGTTTATTTATTTTTTTTAAAGAAATATTTTTATTATCATAGGAAATATACAATCCAAATTTACCCTTTTTTAATATAACTTCTTTACCATCAATCTTGCCTAAATTGTTATTTTGTTTAGTTTCTACATAAACTATTTCAGACAATGAATATTCTCCATTTTTGAGCTTTTCCATATCTAAATTTTGCTTCACCTTTTTAAATACTGTTTTTCCATCTATTTCACACTTAATAACGGGACCATATTTACCTATAATCCATTCATGGTTTTCATCTATTTTTATACCCTTCTTTGGTCGCCTTTTATTATTTGAAATATCATGTGATTTCCCACTTACCACTCTTGAAATTGATGATGATAATTGTTTTTTACAATCATCGCATATTTTTTTGAGATGTAAATTACCTTTACTTATCTTATCCAGATTATTTTCCATATTTTTTGTATATTCGTAATTAAATAAATTATCAAAATTTTTCATTAGAAATTCAATCACTACAATACCGACTGGACTTATTACTAGCTTATTTTTTTCGTCACCGAAAGATTTTTTTATTTTTTTTATTTCAATATCTTTTTTTAAAATAAAGTTTTCACACTCTATTTGAATACCTTTGATGTTTTTTTTCTCTACATAGCCGCGCTCGATAATTTTAGACACAAGAGATGAAAACGTAGATGGGCGCCCAATCCCTTTCTTTTCCAAAAGTTGTACAATTCTAGCTTCTGTATAATGCGATTTCAACTTTTTAATTGTAACGTCACTTGTAATTTCATTATAATTTACATTTTTACTTTCATCATTTAATGAATATAAAAATTCATATATAGTATCATCTTTTTCAAGTCCTTTTACAATTTCCCATCCCGCGAATATATTTTTTTGTGTCGTATTTTTATATATATAATCATCGGGAGCATTCACACTTGTGTTTATAACATCATACATTGATGGCGACATACAACTTTCTATAGAGTTTTCCCATATTAACTTGTATAGTTTTTGCTCATATTTACCGATTTTCGGATGATTTATTTCTCGATATTCTAGTTTAGTTGGTCTAATTGCCTCGTGCGCTTCTTGCGCCAAATCATCTTTACCGTCTTTTTCTTCATCTTTTTCTTCTTCATCTTTTTCTTCTTCATCTTTTTCTTCTTCATTTGATTGTATTGTTATTTTTTCAAGATTCTTACCAACATATTTTTTATTCCAGTTTGATGAAATTAAATCAACAGCTGTATCAATAAATTCCTTGGAATATTTTGGATTATCCGTTCTCATATAAGTAATGAAGCCATTTTCATATAATGTTTGTGCCAGTTTCATAGTATTTTTTGGTGAGAAATTTAAATTATTACTCGCTTTTTGCTGTAAAGTTGATGTTGTGAAGGGTTTGGGGGGACTTTTTTTAAGACGCTTTTTCCCTGTAATATTCAAAATATGTTTAAATTCTTTACTTTTTTCTAGAAATTCTATAACATTTTCTTTATTTTTAAAATGTTTATTCAATTTGTATATAATATTAAATCTTGTAAATGTGCCAATTGTTTCATAAAGCTCTTCTCCTTTTGCTTTTTTACATTGTTGATCATTTTCATAAACCAAATTTAATGCCGGTGTCTGACATCTTCCAGCCGAAAGTCCTTTCTCTGAATTTCGTGATATATTTTTCCATAATATAGGACTTGTTGTAAATCCCACAATCAAATCAAGTATTTGCCTTGTTTGTTGCGCATTGACTTTGTCCATATCAATTATAGTAGGATTATTAACAGCTTTCAATATTGCCTTTTTTGTGATTTCGTGGAAAATAATACGCTTTGTTGTTTTAATAGGTAAATTAAATACTTTACATATATGCCACGCAATAGCTTCTCCTTCTCTATCGTCGTCTGTCGCCAAAATAACTTCTGTTGCTTTTTTAACAGCTGCTCGCAATATTTTCACATATTTTTGTTTATTTTGGGAAATTTTATACAATACTTTATAGTTGCTATCAATACTTTTCAAACCATTTGAAAACTCGCGAATATGTCCATAACTGGCCAAACATTTATAATTATTTCCAAGAAACCCTTCTATTTTTTTGCATTTAGCTGGGGACTCGACAATTATAAGAATCATTTATTTATAATAATAATAATAATCTATTTTTAAATATATTAATATTATCAATTTACTCTAAGACAGCTTGAGCCATTACGATATTTTCTCTACCACATTTTTTGGAAGCATTGTAATATGGTGACAATTCACATCTATTGTTTTTTCTACTGAAAATAAGTTGTTTCTTTATTTCCAGTTTCCGCTTGTATAATTTTTTGAAATAATATGTTTCGCAACATATAACTCCAGATAAAACAATGATTACAATTATGAAAATGACCTCTCTTAGAGATAAATTTTCTAAATTTTCTTTAATTTCACGTAAAACCGAATTAGATGAATCGGTGGTATTTGTTTTTTGCTGCGATATAGCTTTATTTTCAATTTTGTCGGCATTATTATTTTGAAAACGCGGATTATCGTTTGATTGATGTGTATCTGTTTTATTGAACCAACGCGTCTTATTAAACAAACGAGTCTTATTCAGAAACAATATACGCGTCTTATTCAACCAACGAGTCTTATTCAACCAACGAGTCTTATTCAGAAACAATATGCGCGTCTTATTCAACCAACGAGTCTTATTCAGAAACAATATGCGCGTCTTATTCAGAAACAATATGCGCGTCTTATTCAGAAACAATATGCGCGTCTTATTCAACCAACGAGTCTTATTCAGAAACAATATGCGCGTCTTATTCAACCAACGAGTCTTATTCAGAAAC
>Ga0209534_10006622_pt1 | contig 9987 bp, 14 predicted proteins | sample COG_07_FD_184751 | JGI IMG/M metagenome (GOLD analysis project Ga0209534, IMG submission 184751) | Pelagic Microbial community sample from North Sea - COGITO 998_met_07 (SPAdes) (version 2) | ecosystem: Environmental > Aquatic > Marine > Neritic zone/Coastal water | place: Helgoland, sampling... | reverse complement strand
TGCTCTGCAGTGGCCTTGGGTTGATTAGATTTCAATTTCATCTTCACTCCTTAAGTTGAAAGATGAACCAAAACCCTCCTCTAATCAAGTACCCCTATTTGTCTCACACACGCTGACGTCGGACACCGCCATTGCCTCGCCACCAAAGGAACGCAGGTCAGCTAGAAGGTCATCAGCGCGAAGTAGGTGCGATACTTGGGCAACGACAGCCTAAAAGTCATGACCTTTAAGCGCGCCGCTATGTACGTGCTTAAGCCCTTGAAAGTGCAGGATACCCATGGATTGCCAGCCACGTGAAACCAGCGGATCAAGTCCAAGTATTTCTTTATCGATTTCACGGTGCTTAAATGAAGCTCTTGTCAAAAACTCAAATGCAATCCGACCACGTGTATGCGCGGGGTGTTGGTTGTACTCTCTGCTTCTGGTTGACCGATCCAGTTCTTGTAACATGCGTTATTTCCAAAGTGCATCGTGAGATTACTACAAGCCCGCACTTTACGACTTATCCTTGCTTTTTCCACCCAATCCTGAGCACCCGCAACTCCTTACCCAACCGCTCCGCCTCGGCGCGCCCTTCTTCAATTAGCCTTTTAGCATTCGCATCCGCCTCGGGCGTGCCAAAAAACACAACAACCACATGGTGATCTTTTTCAGCACGCACTGACTCAAGGGTCTGGACACGTCGTCTAAGCGTTTGCAGGCTCATTTCTCTTGCTCTCCAGCGCCTCAATCCGTTTGGCCAAGTCGTCCACCTCAACGGCCTTTAAAACGCTTGTCATGGAGCTTAAAAGGCTAGCACCTACATCGGGTGACACCTCGCCATTCAACACGCTCCTGAGCACGTTTTGAGCGTCTGATGCAATGTTGCCGCTGTGTTGGATTTCTAAGCACCCTTGTTCTGGTCGCTTGTGGGGAAGGGTTCGATCGAGAAGCATCCTTGCGGCAGTCATATCGCCAGCCAGTGCCTTTTGGTAAACCGACTCAATTACCTGCGGAATCATTGCGTCAATGGATTCTGCATAAAGGTGACGCTTGTCCTTAATGCCTTTTGGTCTTCCGGCAGGGTTACCTGAAACGCCTTTTATGAATTGCACATCTGCTCCTGATAAGAACAGTGAATACTGTTTATTTAGACAGTATTTTAAATTTAACGATACTTCCTGTAAAGGGCTTAAAGCGACTTGTCTCGGCCGACACGCTTGACCTGTTTCTCAAGCGCACGCATACTTGAATAAGAAAGCGTCTAGACTTCCTCGCACTCGGGAATTTGATAACGAAGTGACAACTTTTTGTCTCAGCCGCTGAGCCTCCTCGCAAGCGCCCAATACAAGCGGAAATTAACCACATCAACGCACTTTTTGGATCAATCCTAAGATGTCCCGCTCAACACGGATATCAGCTCCACTCATACTTATATTGGCAGTTGCTACCGCTCATGCTGAGATCGAGGCTCCCGTGCACCTTCAGTGCGCTGGGGTTTTTACTGACTATCGCGACGGAGCACCTCGTGAATTACCCGTAGAGGGTGTTTCCGTTAGGGTGAGTCACACCGACTTAATCATCTCGGGATCAGCAGGCTTTGACGGCGAATATGCGGTCGGTTTGAGACTCGATAGCGGCATCGGTTTCACCGCACGAAAAACCCCACTTTACGGTGGATTTTTAAATCGATTCAGCGGCAAGCTTGGCCTCCAACTGGCGAAGGACTCCCAGCGTAAAAGTTTCGACTTTATGTATGACGCAAAATGCACCAAGGCCAAGCCACTCTTTTAGGTGACTTGCTGGGACTAGGCGCTGGCAAATTCAAGACGATCCCCAAGGAGCTTTCTATCAGTCATTCAAGTCGAGAGCACTTTTATTCCATAAAAAGTCAATATTTAGCGAGAGCTGGCATCAAAACTAAGCCGCGTTTTGCGCGCAGAAGCACCGGGGTGAGTTCATGAGGCTATTTGCATTTATCGCTGCCATTGCTATTGGTTGGATGGTTTACGCAGGTGTCTTTTTCCAAACGGGCAGTCAGTGGTTTCAATCTTGCTGGATTGAGCAGAACGAAACACGTAAGCCTGTAACACCAGAAGAAAGTATTGCATGGTCAAAGTGCGAGTCGGTAACGAAAAGGGCCATCTTCAGTTCGGGTTTCGTTCCAAGCGGGAATCCTGAGTATGCGACCACACCAGAAACAAAGGCACTGACTGACGTCTGCCCCAGCAACTACAGTGACATAGCTGCTGACGGCAGTATGAAGTACCTTGCCGTGCCTTTAGTCGAGAAAATAGGTGGGCCAACGCTGATTGACAAATTTACGCCGCCTGACGCGATGATTGAACGTGCTTTTAAATCGAAATGGCCCAACTGCCAAGCGGTAGTAAAGGCCAACGGCTTCCCGAAAATCATCCTTCGCGGCGGAGAGTGGGAGTTTGAGTCCCCATGCAAGCCATGCGAGATAGATGACAAGGCTCGGAAAGCGACTCCCGCTGGTCAGTAAGGTGTTTGCGGTAGTTCTCCAGTTCGGGACTTTCAGCGACCATCACGAAACGTCTCGCTTTCCTTGGAGTGTGCTCTTCTTGAATCCCGATTACCTCCATGTGGGTGAGGTCGTTAAGGCGTCTTGAGACAGTCGACACGTCACAGTCAAGTGCTTTTGCCGCCGTGCTACACGCCAGAAAGAAAGGTTGTGGTTTATTCAAATCAGCAACTGACGCGATCAACTGGAAAAGCCTCACAGCAATTGAGCCCATTTCTGCGACATCTGCTGGAACTTCATAGCAGTCCATACGGTTAATCGCCAGCTTCAAGCGCTCGCCATAGGGGCTTTTGACATTGCGCCACGCATTTTCAAAGTCAGACACAGACTCTGCTACCTCTTTAGTTCCGATGACATTCACAAACAGGTGGTGCCACTGAACAACGCATTCGCGCCGACTCGGCTTGTTGAGTGTTGGATCAATGCCCTTTATCCAACGAGCGAGGTGAAACAAGTCTTCGTTTCGCTGACCAATTCCTTTGGGCTGTGCAAAGTTGGGTATTTGAAACGTTGTCCCGTTGATTTGAATAGATGCAACAGAAGAGTTAGAGGACACAGAAGTATTGCATTCAATATCTTCTTTGTCTTCTGCCTCTTCTGTTGCATGAGCATGCAGTGCTTTGACAAGTAGCGGTAATTTTGTGATGCCTGTGTTCCACAAGACATGTCCTGTGACGGTCATAAAGCGGCTTTGCGAATAGATTTCGACATTAACGCCACACAGGGTGAATCGAGTCTTCCTGAATAGCCTTCACCTTGCTTTGTAGCCCTTCCACAAGCGCCGACAGGTCAATTTCACCAGCATATTTTCCCCACGATTCCATAGCAATGGCGTTTTGTGCAGTGGCCATTAGTAATATCTGATGTGGCTTTGCTAGTTCGACTTTTGAACCGGCAGAGTTGATGGGTGGGGTCTTTTTTATGGCCATTTTCAAACTCCTTTGAAACCGTCGCACCTTTGAATCTGGTGCATAAATTCATTTAGTAAATTCGCATACTTCACACGTATGGCAACACGAGATGGTTGCCCGTTGTCGCAGCGACTACCCCGTTGCAAGTGGGCGCACAACAGACAAAACGCCCTATCGTCTTTTTCACGATCACGGATCAGCAGGCTTTCAGCATCGCTTTGAATCACGTCGTGATTAGTGAAACGGACCAATAGGGCCATAAAGATGTCAATCTCTGCCGTGTTCATGACCACGCTAAGTGAATATGGTCATCGCAGGTTCTGTATTGTGTTGATTTCAATTGCGCAGCAAAGCCGTCGCAGCGCTGTAGCAGCAGCACCAGGACTGATGCCAACTGCGCGTCACTCGATTGGTGAGGGACACTAGCGGCCTTCCAGTTGCCACAACGCCATGGGCTCGCCCAGTGCCCGGTCAAGTGAACGCACTCAAGGCAGACACTGCGGTCGTCTGATTCACGATCCCGAATCACCAGCTTGTCGGCCAGCGTTTCTCCATCGTTTCTGGGTAAGCCCTTGTCGTTGAACCGGAGCAGACGCGCCGTGAACGTATCAATCTCAGCACCGTTCATAGCCGAGGAGTGCGGCCAGCACCAGCGGTCGGGGTCTCCAATCACCGCAATGGATGAATCGCATTTTCCCAATACGGCGGGGGGAGGCACTGCCAAAACTGACGAAAGTCGCTCTGGCAATGGAGAAACAGCCTCGGTTGGTACTGACGAAACTGCCAGAAGTCTCGGAATAGGGGTTTCGTCAGTTTTGGCAGCGAAGCCCCGGCCCATTTTTGAAATTGCAGCCTTTGCACGTTCCGTCCAAGTGTTCATTTCGACACCTTCTTGATGTGCGGGTTGACGAAGTAGCGAACAGTCGGTCGGCCCAGCGTGTTGATGCCGTCCTGACATTGCACATGTCCGTTTTCTTCCAGGATGGCCAGGGCGGTTTCTGCTTGCATGGTGGTGGTAACGCCTGACCATTGCTTGCGCACCATGTCGCGCACGGTAAAACCGTCGTCTAACTTGCCCTCAGTCAGTCGACGGCTGACCATACGGGCGGTGGTCACCTTAGCGGCCTCCACCAAGCCATAGATGCGCCGTGCATGGCCGCTTAGGTACTCACACCAGGCAGCTGCGCGCAGTGCGCTGTTGGCGTTCACCGGCCCGGTGGAGCCTTCTGCCAAGTGCAGGATCAGTGCGATGGAGCAGAACAGTTTTTCAAACTTACCAAAGTGCTGCTGCATCAATGGGTTTTGTTCGTTAGCGATATGCACGGTATGCAGCTCGGTGCACCATTCGACAAAGATGTCCTGCGCGGCATCGTCAAAGCAGTAATGCGGCAGCTTCACGAAGTCATCACTCGGCGCTGCGCCGTCTTGAACCGGGTCGAACACGGCCAGTCGATCAAACAGATCCCGCACGGCTTCGCGAGCACCCTTGACTGGGTAACGGTCGCGCCATTCCCATGCGACGGCGTTGGGGTAGACCATCACCTGAAACCGTTGGATACGACCATCGTTGTCAAGCGAGCTGGTGATGCCTGCCAGATACCGCTCAAGCAGCTCAGGCTGAATTCCACCGAAGACTGAGATGCATAGATTTTTAATATGCAGGCTGCCCCGCCCTATGCGGTCGATGTTAAAGCTGGCGGTGCCGTTCCAGCCCTCCAGATAGAAAGCCTTGTCGCCTTCCTTGCCTTCTTTCTCCCACGACGCAAGCAGGCCGATCAACTCGTCCCGGTAGACCAGCATCCCCTGTGGGTTGTGTACCAGTAGGTCACCCAACTTTTCCACGGTGGCGTCGTTGGATTTGAAGCGCCGCTCTTTAGGTTCTTCTGGGGCTTGCAGGTCTTGCAAGTCCGCAATTGCGGCGTTCATTTTGAGGTGGTCGCCTTTGCCCTTTGCCGCCGTCTTCATGCTATTTTTGACAGCAGCTTGGTGCGCCTCAAAAGCTGCTTTTTCTGCTTCAAATATTTTCTTGGAATCCTCTAGAATTTCAGCTTCTTTGGCCTCCAGGCGGTCGAGAAAGCGCGTTACCGTGCCCAGGGCGGGCGACTTCTTGGACGACGGGTCACCCACAATGCCGCCAAATAGGTTCGGTGTAACGATCCAGTCGTCCCGGCGCTTAGGCTTAATGCTGCACCGCGCACCAATGACCGAGCCCAGACAGACGATCAGCGCCGCTGCGATGTAGTCTGGCGAACAGGGCATGCGGTCGGCCTCATCCAGCACAAAGTCGGCCAGTGTCTGAGGCAACAAGGTCTTTGCATCGAAGTCCGGCGCAGGCGGCAGGTCGGTTTTTATCTCCTTGGGCGCTGGCCACATACCAAATTGGCCTGTAGCCCCCGTGGAATATGCGCTAGCAGCTACTGAATTGAGAGCATTATCAATGCACTCCTTTACCGCGTCTGGCCCCACCAATAGGTGCAAGTCGTTGAAGTCGGTCGCCTTGTCTGGTCTGTCCGCCGGGAAAGATGGCACGGCCAGGAATCCGCCTACCGCTTGCGCCGCTGACCGTGCTTTTGTCAATCCGGGGTTGCCGTCGGTTAGGTGGTCGTCATCAGCGGCAATGATGATTTTCAGGCTTGGGTATTTGGTACGCAACGCCACCGCCACAGGCTCCAGGTTGCCAGCATTGAAAGTCACCACGATAGGGTGCCCAGTGGCCTCATGGATGCTGGCGCAAGTGGCGTAACCTTCGCCTACGATCAGCACTTCGGTAGGCTGCTTGCCTATCGAGTGATAACAGTCCTTTACCCGTCCACCTGACATAAACATCTTGTCGCCATTGGGGGTGATGGTTTGCAGGCTGTGCAGCTTACCCGTCATGTCGCGCATCGGGATCAAGAGCTTGTCGCCCTCAATCTTTGCACCGTTGGGCTGGATGCCTTTGGATGTCAGGTAGCCGTGCTGGGTGCAAGGTGTAGCAGCGGTCCAGCGTTTGAGTGCGTCGGCTGCCGCCAATTGCTGGCGCTGTGCCCGGTCGTCTTCACGCTGGCACTGCATGGCCTTGACCCGCTCACGGTGGGCAACCCGTTCCACTTCGGTCATGGTCGTGTCCGCTTTGCTGCACCAGTTTTTCGTAAAGCCCTCGCGCCAGCACCCGAATGAGCCAGCCGCTACACCATCGCTGTGCAATACATACCAGCCCGATTCGTCACGCAACTTACCGCTTGAGCTGAAACGGTGGATCTTGCCGTCATCAATGATTTCCTCCGGCTGAGTCAGCCCCGCTGACGAAATAGCGTCCTTGAAATGATTGGTGATGTCGATCATTTGCGTCCTCCTACTCTGAAGGGAAACGCTTGCTGCGCATGAACAACTTGTACGTATTGCGCGCACCAATTTTTGCACGCTAGAAAGCCAGCAAGCGAAAGCTTTGCAATCAGCGTCGTGATGTCTTTACTGCGTTGGGTGCCGGTGGCACAATCAAACTTGTAAGTGTAGGTACCAAAGCCTTCGGTGTCGCAAGCGCTGAGGGCTTTTTCAATGGTGTTGTCGGTCATGGTGCCACCTCAAACCATTGCCAGTTCAGCGCGTTTTGCGTGCAGGGCTTTCACCAATTCACGTATTTCACTCTCTGACTTGCCTGCGACTCTCGCCGCATTGATGGCATCCACCTCGTAATCGGGCCAACCTTTTGCTCGCTGCCCAATCGCAACACCGTTTGTAAATAAGCCGACACGAATCGCGTTGTAAACGCTGGCATCCGCCCGGTGCCCCAGTACCCGTTTCACTTCGGGCAATCTCAAAATCAACATTGCTTATCCCCTTTTGGGTCTCGCTAACGGTTGCTAGCGATTGGGGTCAACTATGTATTTTTCCGTTTGCCAGGTCACTGACAATAAATTTCAAATCTTTTTTGTCAGTGGCTGTGCACGGCTGGCGAGTTCCTCTACCAACTCATCGAGATGCTCAAAGTAGTCATCGTCAGTGAAATTTGGAACAGGAATTTTTGGCTCAAACAGTTTTTTATATTGGCTAAACGAATTGGGATTTATCGGTTGCAAGAAGTTATTAAGATTTCGTTTCTTCCTTCGATCTTCGGAGGTCTCACCCACAGTTTTCTTATGTGGCGCAATCAGTCGCATGATATGGCGGTCACTCTTATGAAATTCACTACTCAGCATTTGAACTGCCTCCTCATAGGCGACTCCAGAATCAATCAGATTCCAGTATCGGTGTGCAGCTTCGAGCCCAATTGAATCTAATTTTTCGACTTTTGGACGTCCGAGCTTTTGCATTGGCAGGGCACCAATCAGAACTGACTTTGCAACGATAAGGTTGATCAATTTTTGAAAGTCAGGGACGATTTTTTCACCGGCAAGAACCGCACCAAGAAAGTAATTCAATGCCTCGAACTCGGCGCCGTTTTCTTCCTGAGCAACCCGACGAATCAACTTGTTGGTCGCAGGGTCCACCTGGATTGTTATTTTCTTGCGAGGGACTTTCGGAAAATGTAAGTCTTGGAGGTGCTTGAGAAGTCGACCCTTGTCTTTTGAAGTCAGAAAATCGGATGCCTTTGATTTTTGAACACCCGCTTCTTTCAACTGCTTCAGCAGATGCGCCGGTTTTTTCATAAGTTCTACAGCTAGTTCTCCAACAGTTTGCTTCTCGTCCCCCTCTTTTTTTTCTCGCAACGCATTCAGATAGTCAGAAATTTTTGACATGTGGCTTCCTTATTTCTGTGATGCCTTGGCTGTTTGGATTAGAGGCCATGGATAGCAAATAGATTGACGGCTTGCGTCTTAAAAATAAGTCAGTTTTTGCTATGCCGACTTGAATTGAATAACGTCGCCACCCGCTGCCAGCTTGTCCAGATAATCCGCCCATTTCTGTATCTGTTCAAACCTCTGCATCAGGTACTTTGTGCGGTTGTAGCTGCGTCCGTTTGCGTCTTTGACGGCATGGGCCAAGTTAGCTTCTATGGCCAGCGGGTCAAGGTTTAATTGGTCAACAAGCATCGTGCGAGCACTAGCCCGAAATCCATGCCACGTTTGTTCTTTGCCAAAGTCCAGCGCATACAAGGCACTACGCACACTGTTATCTGACATCGGCCTGTCGTGGTTTCGTTCACCGTGGAAAACATAAACGCCGTGCCCGGTCAGGGGCTGGATACTGCGCAACAAGGCCACGGCCTGCTCGGGTAACGGTACGGTGTGCGCTTCGCCATTTTTCTTTTCCTCTTTGGTGCGCTTCATTTTCATGCTGGGGATCGTCCACAGCCCCGCATCTAAATCAAGCTCTGCCCATTCCATCATGCGCAGATTGCCCGGCCTTTGGTACAGCAACGGTGCCAACTGCAACGCCGTGCGTACAATCGGCCCACCCTTGTAGTTGTGTATGGCCCGCATCAAGTCGCCAAACCGTTTCGGCTCTACGATGGCGGCAAAGTTCTTGCCCCGGTAGGGTGTGAGTCGCTTTTTCAAGCCTTCGGTAATGTTACGTTGCTGAATATCCGCTGTGGGTAGCCAGTATTCCCAAACCTGCCGCGCCAGCATCAATGCACGGTCTGCCGTTTCCAGTGCGCCGCGTTCCTCTACTTTTTGCAGGGTGGACAAAAGCTCCATTGGGTGAATATCGATCATCCTGCGTTCACCTATCCACGGAAATAGATCACGCTCCAACTGCCGCAGCATCCGCCCGGCGTGGCCCTCACTCCATCCGGGGGCCTGTTTTTTGTACCATTCCAAAGCGACAACCTTGAAGGTGTCGCCCTCCGTTCGACCGGCCTTCAGCTTTTCGACTTTGCGAACCTGCACCGGGTCGTAGCCTTCCGCCTTTTGAAGTTTGGCCGCATCACGGGCTAAGCGTGCCGCTTTCAGGGAAACACCCGGGTAGCCACCCAAAGCCAATTGCTTTTCTTTCCCGCCCACTCGATACTTCAGAAACCAGCGTTTCGATCCTGCTGGGCTTACTTGCAGGTACATACCGCCGGAATCAGCAAAACGGGCTTGTTTCTTGTCCGGTGGGCATATCGCGTACTTGCATTCGGCTTCGGTCAGCATGGGGGTACGGCTCCTAGTAGGGGTGCTGCTTTTGGGGGTACAGCATTAAAATTTGGCTTTTCTCGCCAACTACCCCCCCGTTTGTACCCCCGTTAGGGTTTAGCTGTCAATAGCCCTCTCTAGCCATTGCTGCTGAATAAGTCATTGATTTTACAAAGAAAAAGGCCGCTAAGTGGTTATCCTTAGCGGCCTTTAAACAAGGGTCTGGTGGAGCTGGGGGGAATTGAACCCCCGTCCGCGAGACATATTCGTATGGTTCTACGTGCGTAGTCGTCTGATTTAGATCTCACTTCTCAGGTCGCGCAGCAACACGCTACCCAAGACGCCAGTTACCTTGAATCTCACACGCAACTAAGTAACCCAGCTGCATGCCAGCCAACGTATAGAGGTTGCGCAACTGGTCGGGTTGTGGACCCGTTTGGTGGAAGGCGGGTTGCGTTCTAGCTTGCTGGCTGGGCGGCGGGGGCGTTGCACCAAGTCACCGCCGCAGTTGGGA
>Ga0209534_10006616_pt1 | contig 9991 bp, 8 predicted proteins | sample COG_07_FD_184751 | JGI IMG/M metagenome (GOLD analysis project Ga0209534, IMG submission 184751) | Pelagic Microbial community sample from North Sea - COGITO 998_met_07 (SPAdes) (version 2) | ecosystem: Environmental > Aquatic > Marine > Neritic zone/Coastal water | place: Helgoland, sampling... | reverse complement strand
TTATAGAACCTGAATCCGCCCGTCGAGCACTTCTTTCCAGGCTACGTGAACCCGAAGGATTACGCGATATATGTATATCACGCACTGCATTTAAATGGGGTGTACCAGTACCAGAAGGTTTTGATAGTAAGCATATTATGTACGTATGGTTTGATGCACTATCCAATTACTTGACGGGAGTGGATGCACTGAATGTAAATAATAAACTAAGTAGGTATTGGCCTGCCAATAAACATATTATAGGAAAAGATATATGTTGGTTCCATGGTGTTATATGGACATGTATGTTAATGAGTGCTAGACTACCATTATATCATCAGTTATTTGCACATGGATTTGTTAATGCATCAGATGGACGCAAAATGAGCAAGTCATATAATAATGCAGTTAACCCAACTGATATATTAACAAAGTATCAAGCTGATACTATAAGGTATTATATGATAAGTGCAACTCATTATGGTTCTGATTTGAACTTTTCTGAAAAGTCACTTGTTAATATGAATAATTCAGAACTAGCTGATTCATTAGGTAATATGGTACATCGTATTGTCACCTTATGTCACAAGTATTGTGGTGGTATTGTTCCTAATTGTGAACACGATTCATCCTTTAATATGCCGTTTGATGCACTTGCTATGGCAAATGAAATACATATTTTAGCATCAGAGTGTGCACTACATACGGTCGTATTCAAAACGATGGAAGCAGTTAAAAGTATTAATAAATTTATAACAAATGCGGAACCATGGAAAATGAAAGGTGTTGACGAAGTGCGTAGAGCACCAATTGTACGAACTATGTTAGAGGCTCTATACATTATTGCACATTATATTGAACCTATAATGCCAAATACTGCTGACAAAATATTTACCATGTTAAATACAAAACCAATCTTGCTATTTAATATGAATATGGATTTTTACAATTTGGTACCAGGAACTAAAGTATCTATTGGTGATATTCTCTTTGAAAAATTGGATTGCATATTTAAGGTTTCACAAAGTGATTTCTTGAATAAAGCAATTTAACCGTTAGATATCGAAACTCTTTGATATATAAAATTTGGTTTATCAGGACGAATTTGTTTAGAAATATCGTTTCTGATAATCAGATTTATCAGTATAATTTTATTAGTATAAAAATTGATAAACTAAGAATATAGGTAATATTAGTGATATTATGGCAGAATATCAAAAACAAGTTAAAAATAATATTATGTATCCTAATGTTAGTAGAAACAGGAATCCAATCAGCGAGTTCAATGGTATTCCATCTAAAGCTATTGCATCAATTCTCAAAGATGGCGGACCAAGATTGCAATTTCAATTTAATGATATAAATAACAAGTGTATTGGGGACTCATGGGTTTTAAAGGCTGAAAATCCAATAATTGAATCATCTGATTTAAATCAATTAAAATATATTCCAATTACTAAAGATATAAAATCTTTAGTTGTACCAGATAATGCTGTGTCTATTGGTATATTCGGTCAACAGGGACGATTTGCAAGTATAGAATCAGCTCTTAATAAATTAACTGATAGACTAAAATTTAATAGTGAATATGTTCCTACGTGCGGAATAGAAGTATCTGATTATTTTTATATTAGAACTCCAATGAAATTTATTCAAGGAGTTTATAGTTTAAAAGACGCTGAACCACTTTTACTAGGATATCATGATATTATTGATTGTATAGAATTTGAGGATGGAAGATTCAAATCTCTAACAACTACAGAACCTTTATTCAAAGTAGATAGTTTCAATCATTCTATATAAGAATGTATTCGATAGTTATAATATTCTGATTCTAAAATAGAACACCTTCATTTATATTAACTGGTATTAGGCATAAAATAATTTTGAATCTAGTGTACTTCAGTAAGGACCATTTGAATCATATTTGAAAAATGTTTGTGATTATCATGTATAATTTTGTTTCTAAATTCAATAGGTATAAAATACCAATTAACACGAAGAATAGAATTAAATATCAATGATGGATTAATAATAACTATATTTTTTAAATTTAAAAATAGACTACTATTTAACAGATTATATACAGTTTTCCTTACACGTTGATGCCATAGATGTTTTAATCCATACCCAGATGAATCAAAAATTAAAATCCATGGTTTTGTACAGTTACGATCTATTTCTAATAGTATATGATTTTCGATACTGTCTGCGTCGTAGTAATATTTTTCATCGACTGAGCAATAATAATAGTACTTTTCATATTTTGTTTCACTTATTAGACAAAATGAATGTGCATTAAGTTCATAATAACATTGTTTACATACGTTTTTTGGTTCTGGTTCCATAAACATTTATATAATTAATAAATAAAAATTATATTTCAATTTTTACGGTTAAATACATTCATCAAAGAAAAATAAAGAATTACTATTAATTGAATTGTGTGTTATTTTAACTTAAAAATATAAAAACTAATTACATAATGAAAGTTAAAGACTTGAATTTAGAAAATATTAAATGGAATCTAACTAGAAAAAATATTCCAAAAAAATTAAAAATTAGTCAAGAAACTTTCGATGATTTTAATAACCGAAAGATAACACCTTGCAATATAAATAAAATTATAAAATTATGTGTATATATTGAACTAAATGATTTAGATAAATTTATTCTAATGAATAGTTTACCAACAGATGATAATTATATTATATCAGAAGAATATACAGATCTAATTAAACTTCCTAATTTTATGGGTGGTGATATATATTCTAAAAATAAAAATTCTTATTATATTAGAACACAAAATTACAAACCAAAATATTATGATTTATGTGTTAGAGCAGTCGAAAAAAATATGTTACAATGGTTAAAATGGGGCATTGTAAATAATTATGGATGGTTTAATGGAAGTATTATAAATCATCTCATAAATATTTCAGTGATAAACAATAGCAGTGAGACATTAATTTATTTAAATGAGACATTTAAAGGAGATTATAAATTAGATTTAATGTCCATACGGTATGCAGCTGGGCATGGGCATTTAAAAATCTTACAATACTTGGTAAAAAATAATTTTCAATATGATTGGAAAGCTTGTAAAGATGCAGTAGAAAATGGACATCTAGATTGTTTAAAATTCTTACATGAGAGTGGTTGTAAATTAAATGACAATATCTCAAAACATGCTATTAAATATGGTAATTTGGAATGTGTAAAATATTTATATAAAAATAATTGTCCATTTGTATATAATTCTTCAATATTAGCAGTCCGATACGAAAAATTAAATATATTAAAATATATTTTAAGTAATAATTTATTTGTTGATAAAGATTTAGCAGCTCAAATATTATTTAATAATAATAAGACTGACTTCGAAAATTATTATTTTTATCCTATGTTAATAGAAATCTGTAAAGAAAGTATTCAAGTTGGCAATTTAGAATGTTTAAAAATAATATATGAAAATTATAATGTAAATTTAGTGATATCTAGTAGTATATTACAAAATACTAGAAATATCAAATTATTACAATATTTGGATAAAAATAATTTAATTAAAGACGATGATTTATCATATTTTTTATCAAGTTCATGTTCTAAAGATTTTGAATTTATAGTTTATTTTGTAGATAATAAATTACCAGGTTTTGAAAAGTTTCTGAGTAATAATTTTATAGAAAAGATTAAAAAAAGACTTAATTGGGGATCTAATAATTTCGAAATATTTTTACAAAGTAATTACTACAAAAATAAATTAAAATTATAAATAAAAATTGATTATTTAATAAACTATTAGAATTATTAAATAATTAATGTTTAATTGTAAAATACTGGCAAATAATGATACATTAGATACGTTATCTAATAAATATTCTTGGATACCGTCGAGTAAACAAATACGGCCATTACCCGAAATTTTAGAAAAAAAAGAAAATGATAATATATCTTTTAAAATTTTTTATGATTCAATTATTGATCAAATTTTAATAAGATATTTTAAAATACGCGGAACTATCAATAAAAAGAGTAATAAAATGAAATCAAAATTATTACTTAAAGATTTAAGAATGAAAGTATTTTTAGAAAATGAATATCCATATGAATTACATTGTAATACTAATCATTATGTAATGTGGTATACATATCGTGATATACCAGACGATGAGATATCAAGAGATATATATAATTCGTTAAAAAAAATACTTGATGATAAACAATTTGAATTTGTTTGGTATGAAAACCCGAGAATGAGTATTCCGGAAGTTTATCATGTTCAAGTTTTTTGGCATTTAATCTAGATTAATTTCGTTAATATTATTTAAACTAATCTCGTCGGTTTCATTTAAATTAATAATACCTTCTATATTATTTACTTTCAAACTAAATTTTTCGAAAGAAATTTCTTTTAACTCAGATAATTTTTTTAATATTTTCATGTCTTGTATCGAATGGAGTAAAAAATCTATAATAAAAATTTCTTTCTTTTTAGGATTTAATCTAGAAATATTATACCCAGAATCTATTACATCAGAACATTCTGATATTTCTTCCCATAAATTTGTAAAATCAGATATTTGATATGGATCATCAACAAATGTATTAATATCATATGTAATATCTGTTTTCTTATCAAGATGTGCTTCAATAAAAATTTCACCGGTTGGATATATACTAGTTTCTTCAATAATTAGTTCTTGTATTTTTTGTATATTTTGTTCATAACTTATTTTCATAAGATTAGATGTTTTAGTATTCCATGTAAAATTATAGGGCAATTCTTCTAGAAATATATCATATATAATTTGTTTTTCTGTTAAATTTAATTTATGATTAATTTCAATATCTTCATTTATGTTAATTGTTAAATCATTATTAAACTTAATTGTAATATACATATATGATTTATTTGAAATATTATCTCCATAAAAATATTCTAAATAACTTTCAGCATAATCTGTCCAATATAATTCCAAATCACTTAACGGCAATGGAATAATAAAACAGTTAATTTTATTATTTTTAATTTTTGGTATAATAGTTTGAAAAAGATTTAATAATATCTCATTGTTTTCTATATTTTGAATATGTAAAAGAATATTTTCTGGCGGAATTACTTTTACTTGAAAAAATTCTTCTAAACTAATTGGCATTTCTTTTTTATCTGTAATTGGTTTTATTTCAATGAATGTATCGGAATTAATACTATTCTGATTTATATTTAGATTATTTATGTTGGACATACAATATTTAGATAATAATCTTTAATATGGTTATAAATATATTATATTATATTATAATTAATTGTTAGAACCTACTAATTAATATAAAAGTGATCTAACCTTATATTAGTATTAATACTAATGGGAATAAAAAGTTATATGACAAATTTAGTAAATACATTCCCCAATATATCTACTAATATTAAACCATCGAAAATTGATATCTTATCTATTGATCTAAATGGAATATTACATAAAATATGTAATTTTTCAAATAATAAAGAAGATTTTAAAATTAATCTATTTTCAAATTTAAAAAAACTTATTAAAAAAATAAAACCATCGGAAATTGCTATTTTTACTGATGGACAAGCAATATTAGCAAAAGCTAATACGCAAATAAAAAGACGAAATAAATATCTATATACTAAGCCAAAAACAATTAGTCCATTAAATTTAACGCCAGGTACACCATTTATGGATTACATTGATGAATGTGTTAATGAATTTATTTCTACTTTAGATAAAAAGGTATATTATTCATCGTCAAAAGAAAGCAATGAAGGTGAAATAAAATTATTTCAATGGTTATTAGAAATAAATAGTGATAAAACAGTTTGTGTAGTCGGAAGCGATTCTGATTTAATTGTTATTGCATTAGCATCTAGACCTTTACTAAATTTATATATATATAATGATGTATCATATATATCATTATTTAAGTTAGTTGAAAATCTATCAAATTTAACATCTATTAAGAGTAGTTATCAAAATCATCCAGTTAGAATGGATTTCGTATTATTATCTTTGTTCCAAGGTAATGACTATAATAATAAATTATGTACATTTGAAAAACTAATCAATAGTTATAAAAAATTACAAAAAGAAAATAAGGTATTTTTGATTAATAAGAAAGGTCAAATTAATCTAAATAGTATTAAAAAATTATTAATTCAAATAAATCATTCTAATGATATAATATATACACAACCAGATGTTAATGAATACTTAAAATCTATTCAATGGAACTTAAATTTATACAGCAATAAAATAGATAATATGTTTATTCCAAAATATAAAAATATAAGTATTAGTTCAATAATTAAATATTTACCTAAAAGTGTAAAATTACAAATAAATGAACCGTGTTGGTTAATCCCAGAAGTATATACTCTTTTATTAATACCAATAACTGGAAAAGATTTATTACCTGATAAATTAAAAGTTCTTTTAGACGATGCATCTCCAATAAAAGATTTGTTCCCAGAACCATGTACTGAATGTATTCTGTGGAAAGAAAAATTAAAAAATATTATACCGCCTAATGATGATATTACAAGTAAATTATATATTGAGTATAAACAATTATTAAGTTTAACTAGTGTTAAATATAATAATCATATTAAAGATTCACACCAAGTTCAAGATTTGCCAATAGAACGAATAAATAAAGCAGTTAATAATTTATAAATTTAATATTTTAATTGTGTTGTAGGATAATCATCAATATTTATTTGGTTAATACTTTTATGAAACTTTTCGTTTTTAAGTTTATTATTTTTATTAATTAAATCATTAATCCTATGAATATGACTACATCCTCGTATTATTTTATTTTTATTAGATGTACATTCTTTTGTTATATTATCATTATGTATATGACTATCTATCATTTTATCAATATCCATACTACAACTACGTATGCGATCAGTTGATAGTTCAATATTATCAAAATTATTACAGCGATCTCTTATGTGAATATCCAAACTATTGCCTCGATTTCTTGTGAAACTATTTAAATCATATAGTGATTCTTCTATAGTAGGCAACTTATTTACAAAATATGATGAAGGTCTATTATTATTTATAATATCTTTTGTTAGTATGGTACAATCAATAATTTTTATTTTATTCATATTAATATATATATATATATATATTAATATTTATATTCAACTTTTTACACATTTAAAACACTAACTTATTTATAATTCAATACCACTATGTCTTAATAAAGCATCTGGTGTTGGAGCTCTTCCTCTAAATTGTTTAAAAATATCTGCAGGATGTTCACTTCCACCTTTTGACAAAATAGTGTCTCTAAATTTTCTTCCAAGTTTTGATATAGATCCAGGTATTCCATTATTTTCTATTTCTTCAAATGCACCAAATGCATCTGCAGACATAATCTCAGCCCATTTATAACTATAGTAGCCAGCACTGTAGCCACCTGCAAAAATATGACTAAAAGAACATAAGAATTTATCATCTTCGTGTATTTGTTTTACTAAATATTTATCAGAAAATCTTTTTTGAATATCTATTATATTTTCATTTGATTTTAACTTAGAATATAGATACAAGTCTAACATTGCAAAATATATTTGACGACACATCCCACCACCAGTCATAAAAGTTCGTTGTTTTAATAATTTTGTAAATAAATCATCAGGTATAGTTTTCCCAGTTTTATAATGTTTTGCAAAATTTAATACAGTTGGTTTATGATAACACCAATTTTCCATAAATTGAGATGGTAATTCTACAGCATCCCATTCTACATTATTAATACCGGCTGCACCACTATCTTCAATACGAGTTAACATATGTTGTAATCCATGGCCAAATTCGTGGAATAATGTTTCTACTTCTCTAAAAGTCATTAATGAAGGTGTTACAGTACCATCTTTATTTTTTATAGGAGGTGAACCATTGCATACTAAATATGCAGTAGGTGCATGATTTAAATATTTGTTTCTATTAACACAACTATCCATCCATGCACCTGCTCTTTTCTCTGAAGGTCTAGAGAAAGGATCTAGGAAAAATGTAGCAATTTGTTTTTTAGTATCAGTATCAAATATTTTAAAGTATTTAACTGATTTATCCCATACATTAATATTTTCTTTAACAACATCAACCTGTTCAATATTAATTCCAAATAAATTACTTGCTAAATCAAATAATCCAGTTAATACTGATTCTAGTGGAAAATATGGTTTTAATTCTTCTTCTTTAAATTGTAGATATGATTCTTTATATCTTTCAGACCAATATGGAATATCCCAAAGTTCAAGATCATTTAGACATTGACCAGAAGATAATTCAGCATGTTTTTTAACATCTTTAACACTTTGTAATTCTTTTTCAGCATATGGTTTTGATTTTTCAGATAACATATTTAATAAATTTTCAATTTCTTCTACAGTAGATGCCATTTTATTTGAAAGTGATAATTCAGCATAATTATTAAACCCAAGTATAGTTGCCAATTTGTGCTTAGATTTCAAGATTTCTTCAATTACAGGTATATTATTTTTCTCACCTGATGACGCGCGTGTAATATATTCTTTATATAACTGCTTTCTTAGTGCACTTGATGGATGGTGCTGCATAATTGGAATATATGATTGCATGTCCAATGTAATTTTCCACGGTCCTTCAGTTGGTGTTGAGTCTGGATATTTATCTTTTGCTTGAGCCGAATATAATTCTAATGCAGTTTTTGGTAATTCTAACATTTCTTCATTAAATTGCATATATAGTACAAATTCTTTTGTACTATCAAGAACGTTATTAGAAAATTTATTACTTAAATCGCCCAATTTTAGTTTAATATTATTAAACTCATCCTTATCTTTTCCATCTAATCCAATACCACTATGAGACATTTGTTGAACCGAAGATTCAACAATTCTTTTTTTAATATGATCTAATGTATTGGAGTTTAATAATTTTTTTAAAGCATTATATATAATCTTTGATTGTGATATTTTAGTACTTATTTTAATAACTTCAGGTTGCATTTTTTCATATTCTTTTCGTAATTCATCATTATTTTTAACAGAGTTTAGATGACTTACAATACCCCATCCAAATGATAATGGGTATGTAATTCTATCTGATTCTTCTACAGCTAAATTATATAATTTATTAATATCTTGTTCATTATTAACCTTTTCTTCAAGTTGAATAAAGTCTTGTTCAAGAGTTTTTATTATATGGGTCATGCCTGGTTCAACTTCTGTATTTTTAAAAGAAGAAAATAAAGGTAACTTTTCATTTTTAAGAAGAGTATTTGAGTTCATGTAATTTATATTATTAATATCTCTTTTAACTATTTTTGTAAGATTGGTTAAATCTATTTGTACATAATTTATTATCAATAAAAATGGTACTATCGCAAATATAAAAATATATTGTAGCATTTATATAACTAAATATACAAATCTTTATATAATTAAATACACATTGCTCTAAATAATAAAATTAGAAATAGATTCTAGTATTATAAATGAAAATATCCAAATTATATAGAATCTGATTTATCAGTAACTTATAAGATTCACTTCGTTAGTTCTACTATTATTCTAAAATTAATTAATAAGGAAGACAACAAGGTTGATCACCTACAATACTTCTATAACAATGAGTATATTCATCATAGTGTCCTTTATACGTAATTTTTAATTTAATAGAAGGTTTTGTAAAAGTAAATTTTATTAGATACATATTAATATTATTATTTTTAAGCCAATGTGGTATCATATCAATGACAGTAGTAATAATATTAAGTGGATATATACCATTTGTTAAGCCATGGGGTGGATACGGTTTTATAGTTTTAACAAAGTCAGTCATATCATCTTTCCATCTGGTTAACCAATACCAAATAGATTTTTTATTTTTTTTTAGCTGTGTTATTTCTTCTCCCGTTTTTATAGGAAATTTATATTCACTTTTCAAAATTCTAATTAGTTCTTTTTGTTCTGGTGATTTAACAA
>Ga0209534_10006612_pt1 | contig 9995 bp, 9 predicted proteins | sample COG_07_FD_184751 | JGI IMG/M metagenome (GOLD analysis project Ga0209534, IMG submission 184751) | Pelagic Microbial community sample from North Sea - COGITO 998_met_07 (SPAdes) (version 2) | ecosystem: Environmental > Aquatic > Marine > Neritic zone/Coastal water | place: Helgoland, sampling... | reverse complement strand
CCCATCCGGATACTCGGATCATCAATGTAGACGCCATGTATTATTGCGCAGATGAGCAAAATATACACACTTCTGTACAGGAATCACCCAATTATTACTTCATAAAAGGCAATATATGTTCGCAAGACTTGATTACCCATTTATTACACAATTATAGTGTCGATACAGTGGTCCATTTTGCCGCACAATCCCACGTACAAAACTCCTTTGACGATTCTCTCAAATACTCTTACGATAACATTGTAGGAACCCATACTTTATTGGAATCATGTCGTCTCTACGGTAAAATCCAGAAATTCATCCATATTTCCACTGACGAAGTTTATGGAGAATCGGCTTTAGACGATTCGGAAAAGAAAAACGAATTGTCCATTTTATGCCCAACGAATCCTTATGCGGCTACTAAAGCCGGTGCTGAATTATTGGCGAATTCCTACAGGTTCTCATTTAATATGCCCATCGTGATTACCCGGGGAAACAATGTATATGGACCCAATCAATACCCGGAAAAGTTGATCCCGCGGTTTATCCAATTGTTGAATCAAAATGAAAAAGTCACCATACAAGGGGATGGGTCCAATGTACGCGGGTTTTTGCACGTGACCGATGTAGCAAAGGCCATTGACCTAATATTGGAAAAAGGGGAAGTAGGCGAAATATACAATATAGGCAGCGATGACCACGATGAGTATACTGTACAGGAAATCGCACAACGATTGATTAGACTGATTCACAATACAAGTGAGTATGAACCATATATTGAGTATGTGGAAGACCGTCCATTTAATGATAAACGGTATTATATTAGCAATGCTAAAGTAAAAGCATTGGGATGGACCATTGAAAAACCATTCTCTACAGGATTAACCGAACTGGTGGAATTATCGAAGAAAGCCTAAATTTTGGGTGTTGGTATAATCTCGTCTATTCATCGCGTTTAATATCTCTCTACGGTCTATAAAAAACTGGATTGGAGAGAAAAAAATGCATGAATTGAAAATCGAATCGTATACTTTAGATGAACTCATGGGTCTATTGGATTTAAATAGTAGTCAAACCGTTACGGTCGAACATTTGAAACGGGCTAAAAAGAAAGTCTTGATGATGCACCCGGATAAATCGCGATTGCCAAAAGAATATTTTTTGTTTTACAAAAAGGCCTTTGATATTATTTATCGTCTGTACGATGATGTACACAAAGTATCCAAACCTGTAGAAGAAACTGTTTATACAGCCGATAAAAACGACGATGGGCAAAGTGAGCATATGCGTAAACAATTGGGTCAAATGTCTTCTACTGATTTCCACCGTCAATTTCACGAATTGTACGAAAAACACGCGAAAAAAACGGTCAATACTGAGAAATACGCATGGTTTTCATCCGAAGAAAATGCTTTTGATTCTCTCGATAATGTACGCAATGTAGGCCAAATGAACCAAGCAATGGATACAATTAAACAACGGCAACAAGAAATGACACTGTACAAAGGTGTATCGGAAATGCGTTATCACGGTGGCAATTCCTTTTATCAAGATATTGACGACGAGAATGATGAAGATGATGCGGGTATTTATGTGGAATGTGATCCATTTAGCAAATTGAAATTCGATGATGTACGGAAAGTCCATCGTGATCAAACGGTCATTGGTGTACGGGAAAGTGATTATAACCAAGTACCGAAATATAAGAATGTAGATGAATATCAACGATCGAGACACGCTGCTGGATCAGTGGCGCCAATGGGGGAAACACAGGCACAGCGGTTAATGGCCGAACAAGAACGGTTTCTACAGGAAAAAATGCGGCAAAAACAGTACCAATCCGAACAAGCCACAATGCGCAATATGGAAATGAATCAACAAGTGATGAAAAATTTCCTGCGTTTGGGGAATTCCTAAATGTATAATATAGAAAATCCATGGATGAACATTATACATTTCCTTTTGATACATGCGAAAAAGTCAATCACAATAGCCACATAGCCCAACCATTTTCTACAGTCGTCAATTTCATTACTTGCCTTGTGATTGGGTTTTTCTTGTTACAGGCGAAATCATGGGGATCTTTTGTAGTATTGATGAATTTCTTGGTGTTTGAATTGTTTCACATGTATTCTCATAGTCAACATATACCGGGCAGTATTCAAATCAATGTATTGCATACTTTAGCATATGCAGTCAACTTTTCCATATTGTATTTATTTTCTACAGTAACCAAACGATCACTTTCTCTATGGTTTATATTGGCTTTAGGAATTATAATTGTGGCTGATATTTATGCTTTAATCCATTTATCTATTGTTTATTACTTAGCCACGCAATCAGTACTTCTACTATCTACTTTCTTCTACTTTTATTCATCATTGCCTAAAGTGATTCAGTCCATTGTATTTCCACTACTGGGAGCAATCGGGTTAATTATTGTATTGTTTATCAATGAAAAAGAAAACTGTAGAAGAATGATGGAATACAATAGTGACTTTCCGTATCACACTATTATTGAAGTAGCCGGTCTATTATTCTTTTATCTATTATGTAGCCGATTGTACAGGTTATAAATAATGTCCTCCCCCCAAAAATGCAAATCGAAAAGGGTTTAAATACAATATCCTTTATATCTATACACGTATAAGCCAGCACTTAATAAAAGAAGCAAAATAATGGATCCGGGTACTATTTTTATTATGGCAAGTGGTGGAACTATTATAATGGGGACATTGGGGTTCTTGATTTATAAAATTATTCAAACAAATTGTTGTATTACACCGCGAGTACATTTGGATAGTACAGTATCGACTGAGTCATCTTCTTCTACAGTTGCTGTTCATTTGCTTCACGGTGATACAAATAATGTGGTATAATCAATTGGTTTGTATGTTTTAAAATGAAAATATATAAACATTACGATATGTACATCCACATCCACAAAAAATGAAATCCATTCAAGGTATTGACCATGTTTATTATATTAATTTGGATACCCGACCAGATCGTAAAACCCATGTAGAATCACAATTGGATTCCATCGGAATAAAACAATATACTCGTTTTAGTGCTTGTATGATGGCCAATGGAGCAATCGGGTGTTCAACAAGCCATTTAAAAATACTGGAAATGGCACGTGAACAAAATTTACCACATGTATTGATTGTAGAAGATGATATTGAGTTCACCAAACCAGATGTTTTCGTGAAACAAATCAACCATTTTTTGTCTCACAATGACCCAAATACATATGATGTTCTATTGTTAGGCGGTAATAATATACCACCGTACAAGAAACACAGTGAAAGTTCAGTTCAAGTAAGTCATTGTCAATGCGCATTGGCGTATCTTGTACAGTCTCATTATTATGATACATTGATTAATAATTTCACCCAAGGGTTGGAAAAATTGGTTCAGTATCCAGGTAAACACAGCGAATATGCAATCGATAAATTCTGGATCCATTTGCAAAAACGTCACCGTTGGTATTTAATTATACCATTGACTATTATTCAAAAACCGGATTACAGTAATATTGAAAAGAAAAATGTGAATTACAATAACCTAATGTTAGATTTAGACAAAAAACAATTTATAAAAAAAATGGCAATGAACCTTATATAATAACCAAAGCGATGATTGAAATCAAAATACGAGACAAAATGGTTGTACATGCTAAATCGTTTTTCAAAAATACGGATAAAATGCAACTTGCTCATACAGACGTAGACCAAATCGTACACAATGATATTGTCCTTTATACAGACCAAAATGCGAATGAATTTCATGTTCAAGCCCGAAAACGAATCATGCTACTATTGGAATCACCCGAATATCACCACCATTATTATGAATACGTATGTAGAAATATTCATAAATATGACTTGATTCTAACCTTTCATAAACCGATTCTAGAGGAAAATTTACCCAACGTGAAATTCAATGTCTACGGTACCACCTGGATTCATGAAGATTATCGTCGTGTATACAAGAAATCCAAAATGTGTTCTACAATAGCCTCCAATAAACGTATAACGAGTGGCCACCGTATGAGACACAATATGATTGATATGATTTTACAAAAACAATTACCATTCGGACTCTACGGTGGACGATTTCAAAATTTGCCTCAAATGGTTCGATCGAGAGAAAGTGACCATGAATGCAATGGTAAAATTCTGGCACTAGGTGATTATCGTTTTTCGCTCACCATAGAAAACTGTAGAGAAGATTATTATTTTACGGAAAAGTTGATTGATTGCTTTTTAACCGGTACTGTGCCGATTTACTGGGGATGCCCCAGTATTGGCAATTTTTTCAATACCAAGGGAATGATCTGTTTTATGACGGAAGCACATGGAATGTCCATTTTACCGACACTAACGGCCGAATTATATGAAAGTATGCTCCCCTATATACAGGAAAATTTCCAAAAGGCTTTTCGCTATGTGACTTTTTCGTTAAACGAAGAAGCCATCTTAGAGTGTTGTTCTCATGATAGTGAACGTTAACACGCGATTCGATTCCATGTATCTAAACACATGACACCGGTCTCGTTTTTTTTCAATTTCGGACCGAACCATTGATCGGGATAATAGACCCATGCTTTATTGGGATCGTCGTATTTTAAGTGCGTTGCGCGGTTAAAATAAGCCCCGAAATAACTGAAACTACTATTGGCAATAATATGATGACGACATAGGGACATGGATAGCATTTCTTGCCAATCGTCGATGGGATCTTTCATATAAGTGAATTGAAGTGTGGGAAATCGGTTTTTTAATTCTTGTACAGTAGTCTTAATATAAGATTCGTCTTCTGATTCACCGTAGACTAAAATAGTCCAGTCGTTTTTTTGCGTATCAGCAATTAAACTTTGTAAAGCATTGTAGTAATAGGTTTTCGAGAGAATGTTATGACAGTCTTGGATTTTTTTGTAATCCCCTATACGGAAATGGAGTGAAACGGTGGTCGACCAATCGCGCGTAGTAAATTCATCTACTGTAGATTGGACTTCTTTGCGCATTTGGTCTATTTCCATAATTTGGAATATTTCATTGACATAAGAGTGAAAATATAAGTACGATTGAAAATAGCCGTCGAATTTGAAATGCAGTTCGGGTGGAAAATAGGGAATGGGTACATAATGAAAAGCGGGTTCTTTGTACAGTTTAGTGGTTTGAATGGGCCGTTTAAATCGCGCCAAATTTTTGAATAATGTATTCCAATATTGCCTTTTTCGCCAGCCAATTTTCAATGGCGCCTCTTCAAAATAAAAGGGGCATTTATGTTGAATCCCATACGCGAGTACAGTGAATACCATGAAAAGTTGATTCCCAATACCACCACATAGATTGATTGTATGCATATTTTTAGAATTATTTTTCTATAGTTTATTCTTTTTTCATACATTTATATGGATGTTTGGATTTTATATCATTTTCTACAGTGGTCTGCTCTGGTCTGAAACTGAATCAAATGTGCCCAAATTGGCTAAAGTTTGTTCTAAAATTTGAACCCGGCTTTCTAATTGTTGAATGGCCCTTTGTAATTCTTGATTACTCGGGTTATTATTGGTCGAAGTGGTCACAGTATTTCCCTCTACAGTAGTAGTAGTAGTGACATTGGGTTGTGGTATAGGAACATATTGTGGAACCTCTTGTTCGCGTTGTTTTTGGTATTCTTCTATTAATGCATCGACATTTTGAATAGCATTGTCTGTGTCGTCATTTGTCGGTTCCTGAAATAAGTCTTTTGGATTCGGTAAATCGGGTTTTTGATGGAAATTTTGAAATTGTTTTTGCTTTTCTTGGAAAATACGCTGTGTACGTTCTTCTGGTGTTTCGTAAAATTGTGTTTGCATAGATGTATCCGACTGTACAGGCTGTATTGGATTGGATTGAATTTGAGAAGGAGGTTGTGGTGGCAATGGAGTTGAGGGCGGTTGAAGTTGGTTGTTGTATTCCTTTACATGAACCATGAGCATTTTAACTACTTCTCTATTGTATTCTAGCAATTGTTGCTGGTTTACATTTTGAATTCGATTTGCTTGTATAGAACTGTAGACAATGCCCATTGTAGTTTGAAACCATTTGTGAAGTTCCATTATAGGAATATTTTTCGTTTGTGGAATGCGTTGGAATGATTTCCAAATGACTTCTTGGTTTGGAATAGATATAAATTGAGACATTATATTTATTACATGATGGATTGAATGTGTTTATATGTGTTTATATGTCTTTTGTATTATTATGTGGCTGGGATTTCTGATTGCAATATACCGGTACTATTGATCTTGTCTCTTTTTTCTTCATATACATGTGTTGGGTCGGGGTCTTTATTAGGTGTTGAATATGCTGCTATATGAAAGTCTGAACCTTTGTAATTATTAAATAAGTGTAAAAAATGTTCCATATTCAATAGGTTGTGGAAAAATGATTTATCAGTTGTTACTGTTGTATTGGTTGTCATGTATTTGGAACTTATTTGTGGGTTTATGAAATCTTTCTTTTTATTGAGGTGTTTAATAATATCATTGTATTTTTTATAAGTTTCATTGCCTTTGATTTTTTCTTGATCTATTGGAGTAAATGTACCTAGTTCAGTGTACTTTTTTTTTTGGTTTTCTTCTTGTGTTTTTAATTGTTCTTTATTATTAACATCTACGGATTCATTTGGATTTGCCATTGGTTTGAAATAACTTTCCAATGTTTTTATGTTCTTAATGACATTAGTATCATTAAGAGTTAAGATCTTTTTATCTTTATGCATGGTTTGCAATTCTTTTAGTTTTTTAAAATACTCTAATCTCTTTTTTAATTTTTCCTTGTTTTCCTTACAGGTTGTACCATCCTCATCGCACACTGGTAATGGCTCTGGATACATGTGGTGTTTCATTATTGTAGTGGATTTAATTAGTTCAGGTATGGAGGTATCCACATCATCGACGCCTCCAAGTAGGTCTTGTAGTCCTTTTATGATTGAATCGAGGTTATAATCAACGTAATTATTGGAGTTTAATTGTTTTAAAATAGTAATAATTTTTTCTAATTTTTCGACCTTATCTAGCGCTGGTTCTGCTCCTCCGCTTTGTACTGTAGAATGAGGTTTAGTACTGCCTCCTCCATTTTCCGCTAGTATTACGTCGCGCAATTGTCCATGTGATAATTTGGAAATGTATGATTTTGGTCCATTGATTAGATTGTTAATGATTCGATTTAAATCTGTAATTTTTGAGTCTTGGATAGTTATATCCTTAACGTCTTTTCCCATTAATTGTGTAATAATTGTTTTTGCTTCGTTTTCATAACTGTCATCTTGTTCTTTTAATTTTTTTTGTTTATCAACGTTTTCTTGTTTTTTTATATTGGCATTATTTTTAATTTTATCAATTTTCTTTTTTATTATATAATTTCGTACTGCTCTTTCGATTCTGGCCTTCAATAATTTTTCTTTGAGTTTTTCTTCTTTCGATTCTTGGTATTTTTTCTTTCGATTAACCCGGAGTTTCTTATGATATTGGTCAAATGTAGTTCTAATATATTGCTCATTATACAACAATTTGTTTTTGTACAGTATTCTATTATCCGATGGTACATTTTTGAGGTTATTAATATATGCACTAAATAAATTTCCTATATATGGATTATTATATAACACATCACGTTTAAAAGTACCGAATTTTGCCTTGTATAAATTTCTTTTTTGTTCATTACGGATTTCATCTATATCAATACCATGTTCTATTCTAGATTTGATAATTTCTGGTAAGGTGGATTCAAGGGAATGAGTTATATTAGTTAAATCATCTTTTATATATTTTCGGATATCGAGTGCTAGGTTACCTATTTTGTTATCCTTTTTAATGAATGAATCTTCTTCATTTTTTCCTAATGATCTATTTTTAAGAAAATCAGATCTATTTTTAAGAAAATTATACAATTTGTTAAATAATTTTTGTTTGACTTTTTCAGCATTAGTATTAGTATTAGTATTAGTAGTATCATTTTTATTAGTTTTAGTAATCAATTTATCGATATCTATCTTATTGGCTTTATAAATATCGTTGACAATATAATTCCATTTGTATTGTCTCAGTTTACCCTTTTTTTTTAGTTGATTCTTAGAATACAATTCATATAAGTCGGATGCTATAATGTCTACAATGCATTTATTAATGAATTTGTTGTCGTTGTCATTGTCGTTTACTTTTTTAATTGCAGTTTGAAAAAGTGTTTTTAAATCCTCATTATTATAATTTATTTTTCCATTATAATATATTGTTCTATCTTTAAGTTTTTTAATAAGTTCATTATCACCCATATTGTACTATAATTTTTGTTCTATACAATATGCGAGTTAAAATAATACGTAGAAATACCTAAATATTATTTTATGAATTATTTCAATTTTCTTGTGCTACCGCCTCTTTTTGTACCTCCACTTGGATTTTTCATTTTTGACTCTTTCCCTTGTATGCTATCCACGTAAAGTGCTATGATGAATTTAATTGCATTAGCAGAAAAATTATAGTTTTTGTCAGCATCCTCTATAAAATGTTTGTAAAATTTTTCATCGTCTAATTTTTCAATCTTTTTATCACTACTGTCTGTTGAGTAATGCAAAGAGACCATGGCCGGATGCGCGGAACCAAAGTTTTCTATTTTCATAAATACATCTACACCTTTACCTTTCTGTATATTTATAGATGATTTCATATCAAATTTTATAGTATTTGAATTGTCAAAATTTTCCGAAGATCTAGAAACATCACATTTTTTTCCTGGTTTATTAGAATCTTCATCACATTTATTACTAACTAAATCATACATTGTTTTTAATTCAGAGAATTTGAAATGTATTTTGTAGTTTTGGTCGCTTACTTTTCTATCTATAAAAGGGATCTTTAATACTGCATTTCTTTCATGCTTGCCATCTACTGTATTTTCATCATTTTTAATACTTTCTGCTATACCATCCATGTTTTTATGTTTATCATATTTAAAATATACTGTATATAAATCATTCCTCGTATGATAATCAAATTTTACACTGGTAATAATAATATTTATATTATTTTTTTTTTTACTATCATCTCCACCAATCATATTTATTTAAACACTTATTTATACAATACAATTAGAAAAAATATTCACTTTTTGGACTAGACTTCTTTCGGGTCTTTTTACCCACTACTTTCTTTTTGTGTTCATTAGGTTTTCTGGATTTCTTTTTTGTAGTAGTAGTAGTAGCCTCAGATTCGGTTTTCGCCTTTTTACTTACATCCCCACCAGGATTGTATTTCAAAAACCAAGCCTCTTTTTCAGTATCGGTGGTTTTACGATTGCGTAGTTTCTCAAACATTTTCGTTTTTTCAGCACGAATAGTTTCTAAAGTAGGTTGAACACCATAGCACTTCATTGTAAATCGCGTCAATAACCCTTTTTGTGCTAAACGATTCTGTTGTTCCACTTGAAATAAATACTGAGACATACACAATAGACGATCCTTATAGTACGCAAAATAATCCATATCCGCATACAAAAAGGCTAAATAAAAACTCAAAATAGTATCAATCGTAGCCACTCGTACAGTACGTTTCTTAATCACCAATTCATTGTAATTATGACATGCAAGTGGTTCATAAATTAATGCTAAAGTATCCGGTCCCACCAGGATTTCATAATGTACAGGAATCACCTCCCCCACTGATTCGCGTTTCACCACTTTGGCATTGGTATACCCTTCTTCGCGTAAACGGGTTAGTACAATATCCGCACATCGGTCTGGATTCATGGAAAGTACATCAAAATCAGGTATCGACTGGACATCGCGTTGTTGTTTCTTTTGCATGTATTGACTGTAGAGACTAGTAGCATATCCCCCGAAAAACACGACCCGCTGATCAATAAATGTATCTCGTATAATGCAATAAAGTCGGTTGGAATCTTCGGGACTATTGTCTAAAGACCGTTGGAAATCGATTTGAAAACATTTGTTGGTTTTCAAGG
>Ga0209534_10006611_pt1 | contig 9996 bp, 9 predicted proteins | sample COG_07_FD_184751 | JGI IMG/M metagenome (GOLD analysis project Ga0209534, IMG submission 184751) | Pelagic Microbial community sample from North Sea - COGITO 998_met_07 (SPAdes) (version 2) | ecosystem: Environmental > Aquatic > Marine > Neritic zone/Coastal water | place: Helgoland, sampling... | reverse complement strand
GCTCTGAACAGGGATAAGTTGTAGGGTAACAACTTTGGAGGGATTGATAATTTCCGGGCCTTCCGTCTTCTGCAAAGTCATGGGGGTGCAAAAGCATGAAAGCTCCCTTCTCGGCCAATACAGTAATAGCCTGGGGGAGGGATGGGTTTTTACCTAGGGAATGATTGTGGATATGCCATATATCTGGATTCCCCCCGAGGCTCTCCCGGGCTGCCTGCTCTAGTCTCTCTGCTAAAACACCTGAATCAATGGCTTGCTCCGGCAGGGCATAGTCCAGGCCTTCGACAACCCTGGTGGTTTTAATGGAATTACCGGGATAAGCACGACCACTTATCACAACGCTTTCAATCGCGGTGCCGGCCGATTCCCAGGCTTGTAGAGTGTTCTCAATTACCCGGGTTACTCCGCCGGGCTGCAGGTGGTAATGAACAATGGCAACTTTCATTCCATCTGGGCTTTGATTATCCCGCTTTAATTGTTTCGGTTGCGGTAGCCTTCAATTTCTATCATGGGTGGTCTTTCTTCTTCGACCACTTCCTGAGCAATTTGATTGTAAACGTTATCTTCCACTTCAAACCTGCGATAAAAAGTTTCCATGTCAGGCATTTGGTCAATCTTACCCTGGGCATGGAGCCGGTTGAAAAAAGTTTGAAGGATTCCAAAGCTCATTTTACCCAAAGCATTGGTGGTTTGATTACGGTGAACTCTCCGGTCAAGGTCAGTCTGGGCGAAAGCCTCCAAACCATATTTTTCATAAAGATCAAGCAAGTGAGAAGTTTCAACGCCATACCCTATAGGAAAGGGGATCATTTCCAATACTTCCCGACGGGCTGCGTATTCACCGGACAATGGTTGAACCACATTAGTAAGTTCAGGGTAAAAAAGAGAAAACAGCGGGCGGATTAAAATCTCAGTGACTCGTCCCCCTCCACTTGCCCGTAACCCGGATGAGTAATTCAGGGGCCGATCGTAGAATGCCTTCACATAATGAACCTCATCCCGTCGAATGAGCGGTGCCACCAAGCCATAAACAAAGCGGGGGTGTATATTGGAAATATCTGCATCCACATAGCAAATAATATCACCCTTTAATTGATGAATGGCTTTCCAAAGGTTTTCTCCTTTACCCCGTTTATCTCCCACTTCGGGTAAAATGTCGGAAGCCAGGTAAACATCGGCCCCAAAGTTACTGGCAACTTCAAGGGTTTTGTCGGTTGAGCCGGAGTCTATCACCGCAAACTCATCAACTAATGGATAGCGCTCCATTAACTCGGATCGAAGAATGAGTACTTCTTTCCCAATGGTTTTTTCTTCGTTTAGTGTGGGGATGCAGAGAGATATTTTAAGTCCCTTTTTTTCCTTTTCCTCCACGAGTTTTAAAATATCCCAAAACTCTCCGTGATGGAAAGTATTGTTATCCAGCCATTTTTGATTATTTCCGGTCATAATTCGCAAAGTCCAAGGTCAATTGCACGAATAAGGGTTATAAGTTGAGCCATTCCAGAATAAAGGGGCTCAAGCTTTATTGTTTCATTCGCTTCCCGAAGGTTTTCGGCTGAGGTCAGGCCCAAGGTAACCCCGGGATGCCCTGCCAAAATGATAGAATTCAGGTCTCCAGTACTCGGGTCAACCGCTGGGGTAATGCCGGCTTCACTCATGATAGTACGGGTAGTCTTGACGAGAGGGTGGGTAAATGGAATACCGCAATTTTTTCTTTTGGCGACGACTTCCATCTGAACCAAGAGACCTGTTTCCATGGAATATTGCTCACACAATTCATTTACCTGCGTTTCCATTTCATCCACGACATCATCCCCTTCACTGGAAATTTCAAAACGTAACCTGCCGCTGCGGGGAGAGGTATTAAAGCTGGAGCCGGAATGTATCTCGCCAAACACCATTTTTGTTTTGGGCTCCTTCGGTACCGGGATTTCCATAATCTGACCAACCAATCGGGTAAGGTGAGAAATGGCACCTGCGGCCCCAAAGCGGTTCCAGTCATAATTACCGGGGAGGTTGAGATTGATCTGGCCCCGTAACGCACCCAGTCCCGAGTAGCTAAGTCTGCCTTGTTCCGCACCTTCAACGCAGATACCCGCACGAATAGGGCGTTGCTTGGTTTCCAGGAAACCACGAGATCCTTCGAGGTTGGCCACCCCAAGGCTTTTGGTATTGATCAATAATAAAAGATCATCTTTTAAACGGATCCCCAATTTATTCAACAGTTTGGGGAGACCGACTATGGCGGCCATTCCAATGGCGTTATCTGCAATGCCTGGACCAGTAATACAGTCTGAGCCAACATTGAGTACATGGCGGACATCAGGCCCAAACACGGAGTCTGCGTGGGCCATGACTAAAATGGAAGATGATCCTTCAGATCCGGGTAAAATCCCGGAAGCGTTACCAAACTCATCAATATCTGGATCCTCGAGCCCATTTTCACGGAAGCGGTCGAGTGCAAGTCGTACCCGATCCTTTTCCCTAAAGGTGGGAGATGGTATTTCTCCTAACAAAACCGCATCGGTTAAGTAAGTTTCTCGATTCTCCCGCAAGCTTTCAATCAGTGAGGGAATTTCTTTAAGTAAAGATTCTAAGGCTGCATCCTTAGTCATTGTTTCAATAGTCATTACCATCGAACTATGAAAATCTAGCCCAACATGCCACGTTAAACTTTTAATTCTTTTTTTATTGGTTGAAAAAAGGGCTCGTATCCTGCATCACCCAAAAGAGAAAGAAAATCTCTTCCTCAAACATATTATGTCAAAGAATATTGGATTCATCTCAACTCGTTTTGCCGGGCAAGACGGCGTATCCCTTGAAAGTGCAAAGTGGGCCGAAGTGCTTTGGGAAGATCGCCATGTAAGTTATTGGTATAGCGGGGAAAGTGACCGGGATCCGGACATAAGTTTCGTGGTCCCGGAAGCATACTTTGGCTTTGCAGAAAATCAGTGGATTAATGAGCGCATATGGGGTGCAGGGAAACGGGATCGATTTGTGAGCGAGCGTATCCGTGCCTTGGCTGATTATATCAAGAGTTCACTCTATCGGTTTGTGGATAAGTTCAATATTGATATCCTCATTCCCCAAAACTGTCTGGCCATCCCCATGCATCTTCCCCTGGGTATCGCAGTGACTGAATTTCTCTCCGAAACAAGATTACCGGCGATTGCCCACCATCATGACTTTTTCTGGGAGCGTACCCGTTTTTCCGTAAATTCCGTGCCTGAGTACCTCGATATGGCATTTCCTCCAAAACTTCCCAACATGAGGGATGTTGTCATTAACCAAGAGGCACAGGAACAACTTGCCCTGCGCAAAGGATCCTCTTCCCTGGTCATTCCCAATGTTTTTGATTTTGATAACCCTCCAGATCAGGCAGATAGTTATGCGGCGGATGTTCGTTCTGAGCTTGGGCTTGCTGAAGATGATTTTTTCATCCTTCAACCGACCCGAGTTGTCCCCCGTAAAGGGATTGAACAGGCGATCAAGTTGGTGAGCTTGCTCAAGGATCCCAAGTGCAAATTAGTCATTTCTCACGAGGCTGGCGATGAAGGCTACGAATATCTGGGCATGTTAGAGCAATTAGCAAAGGAGGAAAATGTTGATATGCGGGTGGTTGCTCACCGGGTTGGGGAAGTGCGACAGCGGGATTCTGAGGGAAGAAAGATATACACCCTGTGGGACCTCTATCACCATGCCGATTTTGTAACCTACCCGAGTACTTATGAAGGGTTTGGTAATGCTCTGCTTGAGGCGATTTATTTTCGCAAGCCGGTTCTTATCAACCGGTATTCCATCTTCGTGCGGGATATTGAACCCAAAGGTTTTCGCCTTCTTACCATGGATGGCTTTGTTACCCCATCGATCGCCAAACGGGTGGAACAGATTTTACATGATGCCGAGTTACGAAAAGAAATCGTAAATCATAATTACGAAGTGGCACGCCAATTTTATTCCTACTCCACGGTTCGTGGAAACCTTCGGGCCTTTATCGCCAGTCTTACTGGGTATTGATTTATGCAAACATCTTCTTCTAATTCTGCCATTAAGCACATATCCAGTGCTAAATTAAAAACTATTCGTCGACGTCTTTCCGGTCTCTATGGAGTTGGACAGGCAGACGCACTGCTTGAACGATTTTATCTGATGATTGGCCGTTATGGAATAGGAGTGCAAGCCAATCGCAAAGTGCCCGAGCTTACGCAGCGGGATACCATGCTGATTACCTATGCCGATATGGTGTCCACGGAAGGGGAGCATCCATTGTCCACCTTGCGTGCCTTTTGTACTGCCCGTCTGAAAGGAGCCTTTTCCACGGTGCACCTATTACCTTTTTATCCCTGGACATCCGATGATGGTTTTTCGGTGGTTGATTATCGAAAAGTGGACCCGAGGTATGGCACATGGGAGGATGTTTCCAAATTTGCCGAGGAATTTGATCTGATGTTTGACCTTGTCTTAAATCATTGTTCATCCAAAAGCCCTTGGTTTAAAGAATGGGTTTCAGGTGTGGAACCAGGCCGGAATTATATTATGGAAGGGGATAAGAAAGCGGATTTATCTGCGGTTGTACGCCCCCGGGCGACTCCTTTGCTTACCCCATACCAGACGCGAGGTGGAGAGAGATTAGTATGGACAACCTTCAGTGCAGACCAGGTGGACTTGGATTGGACAAGCCCGGATCTGCTCTTTGAATTCTTGGATATCATCCTTTACTATGTCTCTATTGGCTGTCGAATTCTCCGTTTAGATGCGGTGGCTTTTCTATGGAAAAAAATTGGGACCAATTGTTTGCACCTTCCTGAGACCCACCAAGTCATAAAACTAATTCGTAATTTCCTCGAGGTTGTTGCCCCGGAGGTTGTAATCCTGACCGAGACGAATGTACCTCATCAGGAAAATATTTCTTATTTTGGGAAAGGGGATGAAGCTCATGCGGTTTACCAGTTTTCATTGCCTCCGCTCCTGCTCCATGGGCTCCTTCGGGGTACAGCATCCAAGCTGACGGAGTGGGCTGCCAACTTGGCCCCACCTCCCAAAGGATGTCATTTTCTTAACTTTACAGCCAGCCATGATGGCATAGGCATGCGCCCCTTGGAAGGCATTTTGCCCCAAGGGGAAATCCTTGATCTAGCTGAAGAGATCAGAGACAAGGGCGGCTTTGTATCCATGCGAAAAATGGAAGATGGCTCGGAAAGCCCTTATGAATTAAATTCCACCTTTTCCTCGGCATTGGGAAATCCGGAAAACGAAAAACTCGGCCAGGCCCGTTTTCTTTGCTCCCAGGCTGTTGCCCTTGCCATGAAAGGAATACCTGCGGTCTATTTTCATTCTCTTTGTGGTACTCCAAATAACTTGGAGGGCGTAAAGGAGACTGGCCAAAACCGAACGATTAACCGGAAAAAATGGGACCTTGAGGAGTTGGAAAAAGTGGTAGATGACGAAAAATCAGCCTCGGCTGAAGTCTTTGCATGGTATACCCGTACATTACGATGCCGTGCTTCCTCTCCCGCTTTTCATCCGGATGCTCCTCAGCGGGTATTGGACTTGGGTTCTTCCGTTTTTGCATTGGAAAGAAAGTCCGTCGATGGAAGCCTCACTGTGCTCTGCCTGTTTAATTTTACCTCCGAAGATTTGAAATTGGAGGCTATGGATGCCCTGCATCAGAATTTCCCGAATGGTAAAGCCCGGGATTTAATCGGTGGAGGTGAGGTTTCATGGGGAAAAGACTCCCTTTCCTTGCGGCCTTATCAGGCTCTTTGGCTGTCGAGCAATTGAACCTCCTGCTTCTTGATCAACAGGTATCAAGCCTAAACCTAAGGAGAGATGATCCAAGGTTTAGCCACCTCAGGGATATCCTAGCGGTAAGCCCCGGTGATTGGATTGACCTTGCGGTACAGAATGGGCCCAAAGGCAAGGGGGAAGTCACGAAGGAAATAGACGGCAGTATTACTTTGGATATTACATGGCTTCCGGTTCACCCACCTGATAGCTATCCTATTTCTCTGGTCGTGGGGCTGGCTCGCCCCCAGACCTGTCGTAAGATTCTCGAGCAGGCGACAGCCCAGGGAGTCGGTTCCTTTTCTTTTTTTGAAGCAGATAAAGGAGAGCCTTCTTATGCACAAAGCAGGCTGTGGACAAGCGATGAGTGGAAAAGGAAAATTGAAGCGGGAGTCGCCCAGTCCTTTACAAGCTCGGTTCCAGGTTGTTCCATTTTTCCAAATTTGGGTGAAGCCCTGGAAAAGGAAAACAAACAGAGGGCCACGGGTATTGCCCTTGATAATTATGAAGCGACAGGCTCATTACACGCCCACTTGAAAGGGCGGTCGAAACAATATGTTCTTTGCCTCGGAGCGGAGAGGGGATGGTCCGATCGGGAAAGAAAGTTGCTGCGAGAATATGGGTACACGCTTCTCCATCTAGGACCCCGTGTTCTTCGTGTAGAAACCGCAGCGGTTGCAGCGTTAGGGGTGATTGCCGGAAGTTTCTACAACTAAGCCGAAGGGCTGGGAGAGAAAAGCCGAAAGCTTGGTGATCCTTTTTTTTCTTTCCCCAAGACTTTAATTTTTTCCCAACCATTGAATACCGATAAGGCTTCCATCGGAGCTTCATGGATGAGCAGTGTATTCGCATGCACAAAATGATTGATGAGGAGGAGGGTGAAGATTTTTTCTCCAATCTTGGGGAATTCGGGATAGGGGGGGTCCAGGAAAATAATATCGTAGGAGTCCTGTTTCTTCTTGAGGAAATCAATGGCATCCCAGCTGGAAAAAGAGGCGGAAGATTTGCAAAGATTCGCACTTTTTTGAACCTGCTCAAAATTATATTTTAAATCCCGGTAAATCTTTCTGTGATTTTCCACGAAATGCACAGATTTTGCACCCCTGCTTAAAGCTTCGAGGCCATAGGCTCCGGATCCTGCAAACAGATCCAGGATTTTTGCATCTTGAACCCTAAGTTGAAGCGAAGAAAATAGCCGTTCCCTGTTCGCTTCCGTTGCGGGTCTCAGTATGCTCGACTTGGTAACCCGCAAAGGTATACCCCGGGCTTTTCCCCCACTTATCCGCATCGTGTATAAAAATATGGAAATTTTAGGTACATCTTACCCTTGCATGGCCCGAGAGAGTTTGCCAAGCAAGCTTGTTTTTTATAATCATACCTATTTATGAGCCGTACATACCGAGCATTTCTTGATTTTCCTGATTCTGTAAAGGTTGGTGATTTTTTAGAACTCGGGGATGAAGATAGTATGCACCTAGCCCGGGTGTTACGGGTTGAGAAAGGCCATGAAATTGAAATTCTCAATGGCCAGGGAGTCATTGTTCAGGGAAAATGTATTCAGGTTTTTCACCGGGCCGTGAAAGTCGAGGTTTTATCTTTTGAATCTGCTTCATTTGTCGCCCCAAGAATTCACTTGGGGGTAGCGATGCCCAAGGGTGGGAAATGGGATGGCTTACTTCGGCCATTAACTGAAATGGGGGTTTACCGAATGACGCCTCTACTCACCGAAAGGACAGAAGTCCGGGGCAGTGTGGATAAATTTGAATCCAAAAGGAAAAAATGGGCCAAACAGATTGTGGAGGGATGTAAACAGTCAGGAAATCCTTGGTTACCCCAATTAGACTTACCGGTTACCTTGGCTGACTTTATTCAAGGGGAGGCAGGTCGTACCCAGAATTTATGGTTGGCCTCTTTGAGCTCAGGAGCCGAAGGGCTTAGCTTTGCATCCACAAATCAGGAGATTACCCTATTGATCGGACCCGAGGGTGGGTGGACTCAGGAGGAGGAGGAGGACGTCAAGCAGGCAGGAGGGAAATTGTTTTCCCTCGGACCTTATGCCCTGCGTGTTGAGAATGCAGCGATCAGTGCATTGGCAGTTGCACGCCAAGCCTATCTTAGTTAATAAAAAGTTATGCCAGAGTTATCAGGAGAGCAAAAACTTCGTATTGTTCTGGAATCCATTATTCGAAAAGTTCCCAAAGAGGAACAATGCAAGAAGTATGGTATTTCAGAACAAGAATTTTTGGGTTGGCAAGACCAACTGACGAAAAACGGAGGGCAAATTTTTGAGCCTGGTTTTGGAAGTGCCCTGACCAGTCTAAGGCCAAAGAGTAGGCCCGGGATAAGTCCGCTTACCAAGGCTATCTTAACAGTAAGCCTCTTAGTCAATATTGGGCTAGTCACGGTGGCCTCTGTATTCTATCTGACGGAAAATGATAAACCCTTGGAGGATCAGGCTGTCGTGGATACGATGGCTTCATCGGATTCCCCCCTTCATTCCTCCCAGCCCGATACAGATTTTTTAAACCCTGAGCCTTTGATTGAGGAAGAGGCAAAACCATTGGTTCAGTCTTCAGGTGAGATTGATGATTTACTGTCAGGAAGTTCTAGCAGTTCTTCTTCAACTGGAGACGCAGATTTGGAAACCCTCCTGGCTAAACCTATGGAATTACCGGTTCCCCGAGTTATTCCTCCCACGGATAGCCTTGTGGATGTAAGCTCGGAGGTAACTTTTTTGGACAAAATTTATGAAGGCCGGCATGTTGTCTATATTCTAGATGTCGGGGACTATGTGCTGCAAGGGGAAGGGGCCGTTGAGAGATTTGAAAAAATGAAAGATGCGGTGCTTTCATCTATGGTTACTTTATCCCCCAACTCCTATTTCAACCTTGTACTTTACTGGAACCTTAGGGAGACATCGGCCTTGGGGAAAACGATTCTTAAAGCGAACCGGGACAATATCAAATACGCCATTGATTGGATAACCGGGCTTGGCAGTTCACTGGAAGATTTGAGGGAAAACCGAAATCAATTTGTCCCCAAAGAGTTGTTATATTCCAAGCCCTTGCCCGGAGTGGTTGGCCCATGGTTTGGCCTTGGGGTGGGGATAACCTTTGATCCCGATCTCATCTTTGTTCTCTCTGGTAATTCATCCGCTTTCCCTATGTCCGCGGTGCCTAAATCTCACTTTAACGGGTTGGAATTAAATCAGCGATCTTTGCTTAAGGGAACGGCCCAAACTGTATCTTCCCAACCGGTCTCTCTTCTCAGTGACCTCACCAGGCAAACTGCTCGCAAGTGGCTGGTATCCATGGAACCTCCAGGGTCCTTGCCTGATAATGTGCTTGAAATTGAAAAGATTGCCTTGCGCCGCCTTGGCCTAAGCGAAGAATTTGCCCAAGCCAGAACTGCCGTTTCGATTCCATGGGAAAAAGTATTCGAGAATTTCCTTAGCAGTTTGGAGGTGAATGCTCAAATGATCCCTCAGACCAATTTTTTCCTTTGCATGCCTCCCCATATTCGTTGGCCTAATGACCTTTTTAACACCGCCAGTGAATTTGCTGAAAGTTCCAAGGGAGGTTTAGTTGAAAATCCGGATTTCCCCTGAATATTTCATTGGTAAGGCTCTTCCTCTTTTCGGCTTTTTGTCCGTGTTTACCCAAAGATATATGAAGTTTAAGCGAGTAGTACTTTTATTCTGCACTTTCATTTCCTTTGGGAGTTTAACACACGGTCAATTCGGTTCAGCAGATTTGGTGTCTATCTCTCTCTTTGCGGAGTGTGAGGAGATAAAGCCCGGTGATTCCACCACGGTTATGATTGAAGTCGATGTGGAAGCAGGCTGGCATGCCTATTGGAAAACATCAGGTGAGACTGGTTTTCCCACAAGCATTGACTGGGCATTACCCCAAGGTGTCTCACTGGGATCCTTGCAATTTCCTGCACCCAAGTACTATGAATTTCAAGGATTAGCTAGTTATGTTCATGAAAATACATTTACATTATTGGCGGATTTACGTGTGGAAGAGGATTGGAATACCAGCCAGCCGATTATAATCAGCGGTGAGTTTTCCACCTTGGTATGCGACGAAGCCAATTGTATCCCTTATCGTTCAGAGCTTCAGCTCACTTTGCCAGTTGGGGAATCAACAAAAATAAATCTACAAGCTTCCAAAAAATTGGGCCTTGCCCGGGGTCAACTGCCTATACCTT
>Ga0209534_10006604_pt1 | contig 10003 bp, 7 predicted proteins | sample COG_07_FD_184751 | JGI IMG/M metagenome (GOLD analysis project Ga0209534, IMG submission 184751) | Pelagic Microbial community sample from North Sea - COGITO 998_met_07 (SPAdes) (version 2) | ecosystem: Environmental > Aquatic > Marine > Neritic zone/Coastal water | place: Helgoland, sampling... | reverse complement strand
GGATTAAAAATAGACATGGGTGAAGTGAAAGCTTACAACCCTGATGCAGATAAATTAGCTCAAACTATTTTAAATACAGTTAAACATGAAGCTTATAAAAACACCCGATATATAGACTGGAGTTTCAGAGGTAAACGTTTTTATAAATGGGATAAAAAACTACATATCATAGATGTTAAATGGAACGATGCAAGGGTATTATTACATCCAAATAATTTAACTAAAAGTAGTGTATATCTAAATGGTAAAGAAGTTTCTTTTAATAAAAATCTTGTAAACAGAGCTCTCAATTTTTTCAATAATGATAGCTTTTGGTTGGTAGCTCCTCATAAATTATTTGAACCTGGAATTTATCGCAGTATTGAAATGATTGATGGAAAAGAGGCTCTTCATGTAAAATATTCTATAGGTGGAACAACTCCTGGAGATTCTTACATATGGACATTAGATGAGAACTATCTTCCAACTAGTTTTCAGATGTATGTTCAAAAAATGAAAAAAAAGGGAACATATGTAAGCTGGGAAGAGTGGACGCAAACAGAATCAGGTACCCTATTACCCAAAAATCACAGATATTTGAGTGGTAGAAAAATTAATATGGGGGATGTAAAAGGATATAATTAAATGAATTCAAAAATAATTACAAACGGAATTTTAAGAGCAGTAGCCATCATACTGGGAGTTATGGGACTTGGATATTTTTTATTTACTATTCAATCTGTTTTGGTTTACATAATTATCTCTGCTATTATAGCATTGATTTCAAAACCCATCATTTTATTTTTAAGGAAAAAACTAAAATTCCCCAATACTGTCGCCGTTATTAGCACAATGGTTCTTTTTGTGACTCTAATTATAGGAATTACTGGAATGTTCATCCCTTTAGTTATAGAACAGGGAGAAAGCCTTTCTTTACTAAAAACAACAGCATTAGAAGAAAATATTGGGAACCTAATTACACAAGCTAACGATTACTTCACCTCTAAAAATATCAATATATTAAGTGAATTACAAAGTGCCGATGTATTTACAAGTTTAAAAACTATTCCTAATTTACTCAATTCAATTGTAGGAGCACTTGGATCCTTCAGTATTGGGCTTTTCTCCGTGCTGTTTATCACTTTCTTTTTTATGAAAGATAGTAGACTATTTAAAAATGCTTTAGTAACGTTGATACCTCAAGGTACTGAAAAAAAATTCTCTCATTCGTTGGAAAAAATAAACGACTTATTATCACGATATTTTATTGGTTTGGTCATTCAAATTTCTATTTTGTTTATTATTTATACCTTAATACTATTAATCTTTGGAGTGTCTAATGCGGTTGTGATTGCCTTCTTGTGTGCACTACTTAATATAATTCCATACATTGGACCATTGATTAGTGCCTTTCTAATGATTGTTCTAACAATGACGAGTGGATTAGGACAAAGCCTTGATTTTCAGTCAGATATACTGCCAAAAACCGTTTATGTAATGATTGGTTTTATCATAGCTCAGGTTGTAGATAATTTTGCAAGTCAGCCCATCATATTTTCAAAGACTACGAAGTCTCATCCGTTAGAAATTTTCTTAATAATTATCATTGGCGGTTTATTAGCTGGTCCTCTAGGAATGATTATAGCCGTTCCATCCTATACTGTTTTAAAGGTTATCTTAAAGGAATTTATGTCTGATAATAAAATTGTTTCATCACTTACTAAGGAAATTTAAACTATTGAACGAAAGAATTTTACAACAGGATATTGAAGAGTATATTAACAACCATTTAAAATCTGATATTCATAAATTAATTTTAAAAGGTATTCCTTTTGAAGGAGTTACTGTGCAAGAAGTTGCCAATCAGGTGATTTGTAAGCAGAAGTCAGAAAAAAAACTTCCAACTTGGTTCGGTGCTAAGAATATATATTATCCATCAAAAGTAAGTATAGAACAAACATCATCAGAGACTGCAGCTAAATATAAAGCTTCTTTAGTTTCAGGTAAGAGACTGTTAGATTTAACAGGTGGTTTTGGAGTAGATTCTTTATACTTTTCTTCCTCTTTTAATACGGTTGTTCATTGTGAAATAGATACTAATCTCTCTAAAATAGCATCACATAACTTTAAACAACTAAATAAAACAAACATTACTTGTTTGGATGAAAATGGAATTGAATACCTTAAAAAACCTAGTGACCTTTTTGATGTTATTTATGTGGATCCTTCTAGAAGAAGTGATTTAAAGGGAAAGGTTTTTTTATTAAAGGATTGTGAACCAAATATTCCAAAATATATTGATTTGTTATTTAACAAAACAAAAACAATACTCATAAAAAACTCTCCAATTCTAGACATTACAAGTGCAAGCAAAGAACTAAAATATGTAAAAGAAATTCACATCATAGCAATTAACAATGATGTAAAAGAATTACTATATCTTTTAGAAAAAGAGTACAATGGATTAGTTTCAATTCACACAATTAATTTTTCGAATAAAAACATTCAAAAATTTAATTTCGTCTTAAATGAAAGATCAATATCTAATTATCAAGAACCGCTAGATTACTTATACGAACCTAATGCAGCTATTCTTAAATCAGGAGGTTTTCATGAAATCACAACGCAGTTAGATGTATACAAAATCCATCAACACTCACATTTATATACATCAAAAAAAAATATAAAATTCCCAGGGAGAGGATTTAAAATACTCGCTATTCTTCCCTACGATAAAAAGAAAATAGTAAAACTGTTACCTAATAAAAAAGCAAATATTACCACTAGGAATTTTAACAAGAGTGTAGCTCAAATCAGAAAAGAACTAAAAATTAAAGATGGTGGAGATGACTATTTATTTTTTACTACAAACATTCATAATAAATTTACTTGTATCTATTGCAAAAAACTATAGTTAAGTAGTATTTATTTACGTTTAAATATACTATGAACTCCTATAAATAAAGGCTTTTAATTATTTGTACCATATTTTTCACTAAGTTTGTTATCATTACTTTTTATAGGGTATCTCATGCAAACAAACACCTACGAAGGACTTCATATTATTAATCAAAAACAATCAATAACTACAGATGAATTGGTTATCGAAGCTCCATTACAAATCAATATAAATACGGAATCGTATACAGTAGTTATGAGAACTCCAGGTAATGATCAAGATCTAGTTCTTGGGTTATTGTATGCTGAAGATATTTATAAAAAATTGCTTCCAATACCTTTTGAAATTATTGAAGATAAATTTAATATTCCAAGTATTGTGAATGTAACTATTGCTCCAAGTGATTTGGGAAAAGGGTATTTAACTAAACGAACCTTATTGTCTGTTTCTTCCTGCGGTATTTGCGGAAAACAACAACTAGAAGACATACAAGTTAACGGTAATAAAATTGAACAAAAAATATCATTTTCTTCTGAAAACTTATTAAAGATGTTTGCTCCTTTACAAAAAGAGCAAGAAACTTTTAAAAAAACTGGTGGGAGCCATGCCGCAGGTATTTTTAATAATCAATTTAAATTACTTGCTAGCAGAGAAGATATTGGAAGGCACAATGCTGTGGACAAATGTGTAGGGAGTCTATTACAAAAACAACTATTAAAAAGCGGAATGTATTTATTGGTGAGCGGACGTGTTTCTTATGAAATTGTTTCCAAAGCTTTTTTAGCAAAAATACCAGTAATAGTAGCTGTTTCAGCCTGCTCAACCATGGCAGTAGATTTTGCCAAAGAATTTGGTATTTGCTTAATAGGATTTACAAGAGAGAATAAAATGACTGTGTATTCAAATCCTAGCTTTTTAGAAAAAAAATAAAATATGAGCACTAAAAAAATACATGCACAACCACCTAAAAAACTAACAGGTATAGAATTCGAGGAAATTCCATCTTCGGCTGTTGGGTTTTCAGCTATTAAATCTGCTATTACTCATATAAAAGACGAAGTGGGTTTAAAAAAAGGTATTGGGTTACTAGCTAATTTAAATCAAAAGAATGGATTTGATTGTCCAGGATGCGCTTGGCCAGATCCAGACGAAAAAAGAGCTTTCTTAGCAGAGTATTGTGAGAATGGAGCAAAAGCTGTAGCGGAAGAGGCTACAAAAAACAGAGTCTCCCCTCTTTTTTTTGCAACTCATTCAATTTCAAAATTATCAAAATTGTCAGATTATGAAATAGGAAAGAAAGGGCGAATTACTCATCCAGTTGTTGTTAAAGAAGGAAGAAACCATTATGAGGAAATTTCATGGGAGGATGCTTTTAGCATGATAGGTACTGCATTAAAATCGTTACCGTCACCAGATGAAGCGATTTTTTACACCTCAGGAAGAACTAGTAATGAAGCTGCATTCTTATATCAATTATTTGTAAGAAAATATGGTACAAACAACTTACCCGACTGTTCAAATATGTGTCATGAGTCTAGTGGTGTAGCCCTTACTGAAACTCTAGGAATTGGAAAAGGTTCTGTAACTCTAGAAGATTTTAATCATGCCGAATTAGTAATTGTAATGGGGCAAAACCCAGGTACAAATCATCCTAGAATGTTAACTGCACTAGGAAAAACAAAAAAAAGAGGGGGAAAGATCATTACAATTAACCCCATACCCGAAGTTGGTTTAATGAGGTACAAGGATCCTCAGAATCCGCTTAAATGGATTGGTAAAGGACAGAAACTAACCGATATCTTTTTGCAAGTAAAAATAAATGGAGATGTTGCATTACTAAAAATAATTTTAAAATTATTGTGGGAAAAAGAACAGAAATTTCCTGGAACTATTTTTGATCATGAATTTATCAATTCAAATACTTTAGGATATGATGATTTTATTAAAGATTTAGAAACCTACTCCATTGACGAATTAATTCCTCAGACAGGCATTGATCTTGAAATTATAAAAGAAGCTGCAATATTAATAGCTGCTAAGAAAAAAATTATTATATGCTGGGCTATGGGATTAACCCAACACAAAAACTCTGTAGATAATATACGTGAAGTTGTAAATTTATTATTAGTAAAAGGTAGTATTGGTAAACAAGGCGCTGGTACATGCCCTGTTAGAGGTCATTCAAATGTGCAGGGAGACAGAACCATGGGTATTTGGGAAAAACCAAAAAAAGAGTTTTTAGATAATTTAGAAAAAGAATTTAATTTTAAAGCTCCAAGAAAAAATGGATACGACGTTGTAGACGCCATTGAAGCAATGTATCAAAAAAAGGCGAAGGTTTTTATTGGTATGGGTGGTAACTTTCTCTCTGCTACTCCAGATACAGAATATACTGCCAAAGCCCTTCAAAATTGTGATTTAACAGTTCATGTATCTACCAAATTAAACAGGAGTCATTTAATTCACGGAAAAAAAGCATTGATACTCCCATGCTTGGGAAGATCTGAAAAAGATATACAAGAAAAAGGAGTTCAGTTTATAAGTGTAGAAAACTCTATGGGTGTTGTACATTCTTCTTCTGGACATTTAGCGCCTTTATCTGAGGCTTTGCTCAGCGAAGCAGCCATTGTAGCTGGTATGGCTAAAGAAAGTCTGTCTAATACTTCCCTCAATTGGTCTGAATTGATTAAAGACTATGATAACATCAGAAACAAAATAGAGGCTACTATTCCAGGTTTTGAAGATTACAATACACGAATTAGAAATAAAGGGGGGTTTTATTTACCAAATAATGCAAGAAATAAAGACTTCTCTCCTACTCAAACAGGTAAAGCTAATTTTACACGCAATAGGATATCAGATATCATCCTGAAAAAGGATCAATTTGTGATGATGACCATTAGAACTCATGATCAATACAATACAACCATATACGGACTAGATGATAGGTATCGTGGGATTATAAATGAACGTAGAGTTATTTTCATGAACCCTACAGACATGAAAGAACAAGGATTAGAAAAGCTAGATATTGTAGATTTAATAAGTCATTTTAAGAAAGAAAAACGTACCGCTAAAAAATTCCTTGTGATTCCATACAGCATTCCAAAGCAATGTACCGCAACGTATTTTCCTGAGGCTAATGTTTTAGTACCTATTCAAAGTAAAGCTAGAATTAGTAATACACCAACCTCAAAAACCATCATTATTACGATTCATAAAAAATAATATGAAAAAAATAGTAGTTCTATTACTTATTCTTTGCGCAAATTACGCTCAAAGTCAAGAAAAAAAGAATGTTCCAATAAAAAATACTCAAAAAGGATTTTTTATGGTTGATTATCTATCAGTAGATATGCCTTCAACTAATGAAGTTAACATGGGTCTTACCGGGATTCATTACAATGCATCTTTTCAGAATTTTTATACTGGTCTTGGTATGTATGGATCTGTAAAAGGGATACGAGGTGGTTTTTTTACTTTAGGTGTAAATGCAGGATACAAAAACAACCTAACTAACAATATTTTTATAGATACAGGTGTTCATTTTGGAGGCGGAGGAGGTGCAGGAGCTCCAGATGGTGGTGGAGCTTTTATACTACCTCATTTAGATATAGGATTTGAATTTAAAAAATTCTCTTTTACAACTGGATATAGTTACATAAATTTTTTTGATAAAGGAGCTATTAAAAATCAACAGCTTCGTTTTGGATTACAGATACCTATTCAATTCTCATCTACAAGTTTAGAAAATAGTGAGAAAGAATTTACTTTCAAGGAATTAAAAACCTCGTCCTGGGATCAAAAACCATCAAGAACCTCTTTTATGCTTCATTTAAATAATCTCTCTGTTATTGGGAATTCTAATTTAGCAGGTAATACCATTCGTCTGGCTGGGTTTGAAATCAATTCTTACATCAATAAAAACTGGTTTTATTTTGCAAAATTTGATGGAGCTTATGACGGAATACGTGCTGGATATATGGATATTCTTTTGGGAGCAGGTTATCAATTTTCATTCAACAACAATAACACTAATATTCTTACAAAATTTGGAATGGGTGCTGGCGGTGGCGGTGGTGTAGACTCGCAAGGTGGTGTATTAATTTATCCAGATATTTCTTTAGAACATCAAATACTAAAAAACACCTATTTATCTATCAATAAGGGATTAATGATGAGCCCTAATTCATATTTTAAAACTTCAACTTTTGGTATTGGGGTAAAGTATTACAGTAATATTAACGGAATATCTACTACATCTAAAGATAAAAGAGTAGTATTTAAAGGTATTGAAGTTATTGTAAAACATGATGTCTATTTGAATGCTCAAAGAATGACAAACCCTACAGAAAATTTACATCAAATCTCTCTTCAACTTAATTACAAACTCAATAAAAACATTTATTTAGCTGGGCAAACATCTTTTGCAAACTTTGGAAATGCGGGTGCGTATGCAGAGGGTATTGTTGGAGTTGGTCTACAAAGTAATTATTTTATGAATAACAAAATAAATATATTTCTTCAAGGATTAGCAGGTGGTGCTGGTGGAGGTAATATAGATACTGGTGAAGGGCTCATTTTAAAACCAAGTCTAGGATTTAATTATAAATTAAATAAAAAAATAGCATTAAGGACTTCTGCAGGTTTTATCAAAGCGATTGGTGGAGCCCTAAGTAGCCCATCAATAAATATTGGTGTTAGCTATAGGCTATCTTTTTTAACAAGCAAATAACTAATAGATTCTCAAAATCCTCTGAATTACCTCTAATTGTATAATTCCATATATATTTATTAAATTAGTTGCATATGACACTATTTAAAATAGTATTGTATAAAATTATCTAATAAGTATTATGAAAAAAATCGATCGTAGAAAAGCAATCAAAAATTTAACCATAGGACTTGGTGGAGCTACGCTACTTTCTACCCCACTTAGCGGCTTTGCTCATACAGAAACTAACTCAAAAACAATTCCTTCAAAAGAAATTGGAAACCCAGGTATTAAAAATCCTGTAACTGCTATTACTTTAGGTGCTGGAGGTAGAGGAAACGTGTACGGAAATTATGGGTTACAATTCCCAAAAGAATTAAATATTATTGGTGTGGCTGAGCCCATAGCTATTAGAAATAAACGATACGCAAAAAAACATACCATAGTAGACGAAAATAGATTTGACACCTGGGAACACGTTTTTGATAGACCTAAATTTGCTGATGCTGTAATTATTTCTACACCAGATGATTTACACTATGCGCCTTGCATGAAAGCTCTTGAGATGGGATACGATGTTTTGTTAGAAAAACCGATTGCTCCTACTGAAAAGGAATGCCTAGATATCTTAAATTTAGCCAATAAAACGGGTAGAATTGTTGCTGTATGTCATGTATTACGGTATGCTCCCTATTTTATAAAATTACGTGAAATGATTCAATCTGGATCTATCGGTAAACTGATAAGTATTCAGCATTTAGAGCCTATTGAACATATTCACATGTCTCATTCATATGTAAGAGGTAATTGGCATAATTCTAAAGAAACAACACCAATTATTCTTGCTAAATCTTGTCATGATTTAGATATATTAAGATGGATAATAGACAAACCATGTAAAAGTATATCTGCATTTGGAAGTTTAAAATGGTTTAAAAAAGAAAATGCTCCAAAAGGAAGTACCAATAGATGTACAGATGGTTGTGCCGTAGAAAAAACATGCCCATATTCTGCTTTAAAAATTTATAATCAACCAGGTGGTTGGTCTTCTGTTTTTGACTTTCCAGATGATACCTCTAAACATGAAGAATATTTGCTAGAACAATTAAAAACCACAAATTACGGACGATGTGTCTATAGAATGGAAAATGATCAACCAGATCATTATGTAACATCCATGGAGTTTGAGGATGAAATTACTGCTAATTTTTCTATGGAGGCTTTTACATCCTATCATGGTAGAAGAACAAGAATTATGGGTTCACACGGAGATATAACTGGAGATATGACAGAATTTACGCACACAGATTTCTTAACAGGTACCATAACAAAATGGGATATTTCTGTTGACGAAGACAACAATAGTGGCTATCAGGGAAGTGGTCATGGTGGCGGAGACTGGGGCCTAGTTACAGATTTTATTAACGCTGTAAAAAAACAAGATCCTAACCTGTTAACTTCAACAATTGATGCATCTGTAGAAAGCCATATCATGGGCTTTATGGCTGAAAAAAGCAGAAAAACCAAACAAACTACTCCAATTAAATTAACATAAAGATTACTTCAAACCCCTAGTTAATAGTTACATATGAAAGTTAGTCACGTATTATTTAAAACAAATGATCTAAAAAAAACTATTAAAGAATTTGAAAAATCTGGATTTAAGGTTGAATATGGTTCTAAAAAAAAACCTCATAATGCCTTGATCTATTTTTCGGAAGGACCTTACATAGAAATTTTAGAAAAAGCTCCAATAACCTCATTAATCAAATTAATATTACGTTTTATTGGCAAGGGTTATTTGGTGGAAAGATTTAATTCGTGGGAACAAGCCCAAGAAGGTTTTTTTGAAATTTGTCTAGAAAACAACGCTTCTAATTTTAGAGTTGAAAAACAACTATTAAACAAATTTGGAGAAAAATATTTTGTTACACAAAGTAAAAGAAAAGATCCATTGAATAGAGTTTTAAAATGGAAACTTCTTTTTCCTAGTCAAATTAAGATTCCTTTTTTAATGACACCATTTAACATTAATCCTAAACCTAAAAATTTTGTTCATCCTAATAAAATTAGAGGAATACAACAAGTTTTTTATGTTACAGAGCCCAACATAATTCCTATTATTCATGAATTGTGTACTGATGACACCTTACAATTAGTTACTGGTAAAAAAGGGTGTACGATAATCTACCAATATTAATAAAGGCATTGTTTAGTTTGTAACAAATTCTTTTTCTAGTTCTTCCAACGATTTTCCTCGGGTTTCTGGTACTATTTTTACCATAATAAAAAATCCAATGAGAGCAATCATCCCAAAAATAAAAAAGGTAAGTGAATTACCTAAAGTAGCTAATTCCCATGGAAAAACTAATTGAACTAAAGAACTGATAAGAGAGTTTACAAAAGCGATA
>Ga0209534_10006603_pt1 | contig 10003 bp, 11 predicted proteins | sample COG_07_FD_184751 | JGI IMG/M metagenome (GOLD analysis project Ga0209534, IMG submission 184751) | Pelagic Microbial community sample from North Sea - COGITO 998_met_07 (SPAdes) (version 2) | ecosystem: Environmental > Aquatic > Marine > Neritic zone/Coastal water | place: Helgoland, sampling... | reverse complement strand
TTACGACACTCTTCTGTAATTGCAGTGCGTCCTTCTTTTAAATCCTCAACAGGGTCGCTATCACTGTCATAATCACTGTCATCACCACTGCCATCATCACTGTCATCACCACTGCCATCATCACTGTCATCATAACGCGGTCTTTTTTGAGGTGTGCCATCATCACTGTCATCATAACGCGGTCTTTTTGGACCATCACTGCCATCATCACTGCCATCATGCGGTCTTTTTTGAGGTGTGTGCTCTTTGTAAGTAGGTACAACACGCTCATCAGCGTTGCATGTGCTTTGTCCTTGGTTTTCCATTTTCTCTGTTTGAGAGTTGGAGTTTATTATCATAAATAATTATAAATAAAATCATTTTTTTTTTTGTTTTCTATATTTTATCTATTTTTTTATATAGTAATCAGCGTTTGTTTTTTTTATAGGTTTACCAGTATAAGCATTAGAGTTTATTTTATCAATAGAAACATCATTATATAAATTACAAGTAGTATATGTTTGAACTAATGCTCCTGTATCTAACGAATATGCTTTACATTCAGAATTAGTATTACATAGTTCTAAACATTTTGTTTCAGCATTAGGAGTATTTACAAGACTACAAATTTTATTATTTTCAGGATTATTTTTAATAGGAGATTTAAAATCGTGAGTGCTAATAGATAGTGAGTTATAAGGAATACAACATTTTTTATTTTTTGCTAAACATTTATCCATAACTACTTGTTTGGAATCGCCTTTGATACTGTTGGGATTATCTAGACACGCTTCAAATTCACTCCTGCATTTTTGTATGAAAGGATGTTGGCATAAACAGGCTTTTGTAGTTGAATTTTCAGCACAACATTTATTATAATTTATACAAAAATCTACAATATCATTTTCAGTATTACATTTTCCAGAAGGTTCTTTAACAATATCTTGATCATAATTTAGTTCTTTACTAGAATTTATTTTGTTTTCATTATTATTATTATTTTTAGTATTAACATTTTCTTCATAATATTCATAATGATTTAATAAATAATAAATTATACATACTATAATTATTAAAATTATTAATATTATTATAATTTCATTTTTTTTATTTAAAGTCATATTATATAAATATAGTATATTATAATAAACATAGAAATAATTAAAATTAATTATAATAAATAATGATAATAAATAATACTACACTATTTATAATTGGAAGTGTAATGTGCGTTTTAGGTTCAATACCAACATTATGTTTATGTTGTTGTAAAAATGAAACTACACCAGAACTAATACAAAATAAACATATTATTAAAAATTATAAATAAATAGAATAATAAATACTATCTATAAATTTAACTATTTATAATATTTTTTATAATTCTACAGGTATAAATATTCTATTTAATTCTGTATATTTATCCTTAGTTTGTTTTATAGTTTCATCAATTATTTCAACAATAAATTTATAATCTTCATCTTTTTCATAAAGTATATGTAATCTTTTATTAATTAAATAAACAGTTTTACCTTCATTTTGAATTAAAAAATTATATATTTCTTTTATAATTTCTTTTTTTATATGAATAGAATTACCTTCTACTACACTTCCTTCACCTGGTTTATTATTATGTAATCTACAAACAGCATCTTCATCAGAATTATCATGACCTATATAATGCCAATATTTACCTTTTCCTTCTTTATAATAGATTTTAGAATTACAAAGATAACAGGTCATACCATAACATTTATGGCAGGTCATTAAATTACACCCTTCTTCTTTTATATAAGCACAACCACAAGTAGAACATTTTTTTGTAACACTATTAGATATGATATCTACTATCATTTTATCTATAATTTCACATTGTTGTTCTTCATTTTCATCCTCTTTAAATTTTAATTTATAGCAAGAACTATTACCGTGTGCTTCTCTTTTACACGTATTACACCAAGATAAATGACATTGTGCACATTTTATAGTTATTTTTGTATCATTATCAATATTATTCTTAATAGTATCAGCATTAGTAGTATCTAAAATACATCCCCATTTGCGACATAAAGGACAAATTTGATAATTATCACATATATTTGCAATTTTAAATATATTAGTTATTGTAATTAATTCATTCCATTTTTCTTTTGTTTCTGGAGTATCAATTACTTTATTAATAATAGCATCATTATATACACCATCACATGTTTCTGCTCCATTAAACATACATTCATTATTACCTATATCATTAAGAAGTTGTGAATTAATATAACCTTCAAGACAGTCAGAACATACAAAGTGTTGGTGTTCTAAACTAGTATTGCTACATTTTAATAAATCTTTATTGTCAAAATCTTCTAGACATACTTTACATTTTGTAATTTGTCTTAATTTAATAATACTGTCTAATTTATCGTCTAATAATTCTTTTTTATAAAGTTCAATATCTTCATTATATTTTTCTTTATTTATATAAGGATATGTTATAATATGATGTTTATCGCTCTTTTTTTCTAAATAGTTATGGATATATACAATAATATACTCTGGAGAATACTTTTTTTTACGATGATATTTACATAATATATTTCCATCAACATAATAAAAATTAGGTTTTAAACATTGTTTATTCTTTTGGGTTAATGCTAAACACCTAATATCATCACGCTGATATTTTTCAAACCGTTGAAATTTGTGTTCTGTTAATTGTTTATAGTCTTCTAGTTCTTGTTCTATTTCTTTGTAATTTTCTATTTGTTTATCAATTTCTATATCATTTTCTTTACTTTCTATATCATTTTCTTTACTTTCTATATCATTTTCTTTACTTTCTATATCTTTTGTTTTATTTATCTCTGGATACACTCTATTTTCTAAATTCATTTTTAGAATAAATAAGTTAAGATAAATAAGTTAAGTTTAAATTATAAAATTAAAGTTATTTATGTTTTTAAAAAAATTACATTTATAAATCAATTTTTTAAAAATAATATATATATATAATAATTATATAAAATACTTTGTAAATACTTTATAAATACTTTATAAATACTTTATAAAACTTTATAAAAAACTTTTAAATAATTTTATTTTATAGATTATATAATATAGTAAGTTTAATATGGCTTCAGCAACTATACCTAGTAATAGTGGTATAACACCTATATTTAGTGATGAAGAAGCAAACATTATAAATGGTTATTTTACAACGTTAAATTCAAATAACTTATTAAATAATGCTAAAAATATAGTATTAAATATAGATAATTTAAAAAATTTAATGCAATTATTAGGAACAATATTTGCTAATAAAATAGAAGAAAAAGAAAAAGAAAACAAAAATAAACTTATTAATTTACCAATATCAAAAAGTAATGAAAATAAAACAAAAGATGACAACTTTTTAGTTTTATTAGATTTATTAAAAAAAATAAATGACAGTCTTAGATTACTTAATAGTGATAATAAAAAAAAAGAAGTTTTAACAGAAAAGGTAGAAGAATTAATGACGCATATAAGAAATCCATTATATTTTAATCAATCTATATTAAATTCTATAAATAATAAAAACTATATGTTTTTAGATGAAATAAAATTAGAAAAATTTAAATTAGAACAAACAAAAAGAAATTCAATTCCTATATTTAGTGATGAAGCAATAAATCCAATAAATACATTTTTTGATAGAATATATCAAAACCAATTATGGAGATATAACACCAATTATATTTATTTATCGTTAAAAAATTTAATTGATTTAAGAAATATTTTATATAAATTACAACCTATAAAACTACAATCACCAGTCTTACAAAGAAAAATAATGGCTGTGTTTTCATCTAATATACAAAAACAAATTAAAAACGAAAAAAAAAATAATAATAGTAATAAACAATCAAAGATGGAACTTTTGAAAAGTATAAAAGAAAATTTAAATACTTTTATTAAAAATACTACTAATCCTGATAAAAATACTACTAATCCTGATATTAATATAAATTTATTACTTACAACTTTAAAGGATAATGTTTTATTAAATAAAAAATATTTTAATCAAAATACTATATCAAGAACAATAATAGAAAAATTTATAGTATTTGCTTTAGAAAACCAAATATCTAATATGCAAACTGTATATGAGTCTAAAAAACAAGAACAATATAAAAAAAGAAATTTTGAAAAGCAAAAAGCAAAAGAAGCAGCACAAGAAGCAGCACAAGAAGCAGCACAAAAAGCAGCAAACCAAAAAAATCAAAATGCTAATTTTGCAAGGAGATTAGCCGCTGTAAGAGGAGGAATGCGAAAATTAACCAAAAACAAAACAACCAAAACAATCAAAAACAAAACAACCAAACACAAAACAACCAAAAACAAAACAACCAAAAATAAAACAACCAAAAACAAAACAATCAAAAAAAAAACTAATAGTAAAAAAATAAATTTTAAAAATAATAAGTATATTATAATTAAAAACAAAAAATAATTTATACTCTTGAAATTTAAAATGGATAATATAATTCAAATAGATGAAATAGTTTCACCAATAAAAAAACTTAGGTTATGTATTGACGAAGATTATGATTATATAAAATGCTTGAAAATAAAATAAAAAAAGATAAAAAAAATCCCAAAAGAGGACTTTATTTGTCCCAAAAGAGGACTATAGATTAGGCAAAGTAATTATCCCCATGCACTGGAACTGCTGGCGGCACTCACCAGGATTGCAACTCCAACATGTCTGGCATTGAGTGGGGGGACCCTGACCTCCGTAATTACCAGAGGCAAGCTTCCAGCAGTGCTCCTCAAAAAGCCGACAATGATGACACTTTGGACCAACAACACTGTGTACGGGGGTTGTTGTCTTACTACACAACTTGCAGTAAGTCTCCAACTTACTCTCTGCGGATGGTGGGATAGTGCTAACTGTAGCCTGTGGGCTTGCATCCGTCGTTTGAGATGGGGTCGGAAACTCGTCAACCGCGAGTAATCGTGGAACGCTCTTTTGAATAGCGAGTTCATCCGTCTTCAAAGCAGAAGTCTTTTGGGGTGATAGAGGACTATTTATGAGACTGTCTGGTGTGTGTTGTGTGGTGCGTGCGTGCGTGGACGTGCGTGGTGTCTTTCCGGCACTGCCTGATGTGCGTTGTGTGGTGTGTGTGGATGTGGACGTGCGTGGTGTGCCTGGTGTCCCTTGTGAGGGAGACTTCATTGTAATGTCTTTTTAGTAAGGACAAGACAAAGGCGATGTAGGCGAAAGGCGAAAGGCGAAAGGCGAGAGGGGGCTATGGAACTTGAAAAGCAATGTGGTGTTATCGTTGGGTTTCAAAGCAATAATATAATAAAATAATAAAATATAAAAAACAATTTTATACAGTTTTTCCATTTTTTGCCATTATTTTTATTCTTATCAGTTTATTTATCCAAATTAGTCTCTCAACTCACACACTATTTTATACATTATAAAAAAATATAAAAAATATAAAAAATATAAAAAATATAAAAAATAATTATATTATAAATATAAATTTACTATAAAATTTAGTTTTTATTTTCTTTTTCCGTTTCCATTTTAGAGGTATAAATTTCTTCATCAAATTTAGAAATATATGATTTTAAAGGGTTAAATAGAAGTCTAATAGTTTTGATGTTCTCGATAATATTATTCTTTTCTGAAATTGTAATATAGTGTGAAGACTCAGATAATCTATTCATTACCAATTTATAGGTATATGAGTATATATTTAAATATTCTAAATAAATAGGATTTAAATAATCATTCAATGATTCAAAATTATCATAATTTGTAATAACTTCTTTCAAATGATTTAATTCGAGTAGGTTTTCGTAAGTATATTCACCATTCGTAAGTTTAGCATACAACATTTTAATTTTATTATCAAAATTAAATTCAATAGTATCATTAATATTTTTCAAAAAATGTGTTAGTTTATTATTATTAATTTTACTATAAAATTCATTAATTAAGTCTAAATTATAAATATACTCCGAACTATAAGGTTTAATAGATAAATATTTATTGTTTAAAACATCCATAATACTTTTAAATATACTATGTAATTGATTAACAATCGAAATATTTAATTTATTTAATTTTAATAATGTTTTGGTAAATTTATGTGTTTTCTCTTTAATATAGCCAAAATAATCTATAAATTTTTCATACTCTAAAAAATCATTTTGACTTTGGTTTTGATTTTGAATTGATAATTGTAAAAGTTTATTATTAATCGAGTCATTTTGGTCTAATTCGCAAATTTCCATATTCATTTTAAAAATATATAAATTAATATATAAAGTCTTTGATATAGTTATTTAAAAATAAAATATTAAAATCAATTTTTTTATTAAAGTGAATAATTAATACCAAAAAATATAATAAAAATAAAAATAAAAAAAAGATAAAAAAAAAAGATAAAAAAATTATAATATAAAATATATTAATTTTAATTAACAATCTTTTACAATATCAATTCGTCCTTCTCTTAATAATGATTTATCTAATTGATTAAAATATGTGGTATGTTGATTTGATGTCATAATAATAATAACATATTTATAAAATCAGGATTTTTTAAATCCTGAAGACAAATAAGTTTTTAAAAAAAACTTAACCAAAACTAAGTTTTTAGAAAAAACTTAACTAAAACTTAACCAAAACAAAAAGTAAAAAAATACATAAAATAAATATAGTCAAGACTATTCTATTATTTAATATTCAAATAAAATATAATAGTCTCGACTATATATATTATTTAGCCATTCTTGGATGGAACAACCGTCTGAATATTCAAAATAATCCTTGGTATATGTATTTAATGTAATTAAATCACATAACTTTTGTGAGAAAAATTTGAGTAATGGGTCACCCTTAACAATAGTCCCCTTTAATGTCTCATCAAAATATTCTGTATGTGAACTCTCGCAAACAATATGTTCATGAAATAAAACAGTTTCTCCGTTAATTTTAAGAACATAATCTGGTATTTTGTTATAGTATTGGTCGTCTTCATCATAGTTCATAACCATTAAACGTTTGTCATTTTTGTCGTAAACAGAGAATGCATCTCTGGTCAAAAAACCTTGAGGTATAGCTACATCATTTGTGCTACATTTTATACGAAATTCAGGTTCAGACATTTTTTAGATGTGAATGTTTTACTTATGTTTTAATATATATAATATTTCAATTTTTTTCTTATTTTGTTTATTTTTTCTAAAACTTAATTAAGAGTCAATCAATAAAAAAATTATAATTTATAATTAAAATAGTATTTGATAAGTAGAACGATTATATATTTAATACTTTTTCAAAGTAGTATAAAAAAATATATAGCATAAGTATATATAAAATTAAACTAAATCAGGACGAACATAAATAGGTTCACAAGTAAAAACACTTGTTTCTCTTGTTTCTCCTTTGTCATGATTTAGTTCATGATCCGAGAAGTATGAGAGATCTAACATTATATCTATAGCCAAATTACAAGAAGAAATCTCATCCTTCAATTCTTGCAAAGCCAGTTTCATACTTGTTCCTCCATCACCAATTGGATTTCCTCGCAAATCTAATGTATTTAATTTAGAATGTTTTAGAGATTGTATGAAATTAATCAGTGCATAGCAGAGATTTTCAGGCAGTCCATAATCTCGCATATCATCTAGTTTTCCAATAGCACAACCAGATAATACTAACACTGATAGATTATTCCAACCATTCTTGAAATCAATATAATTATTTAAATATCCCAAATTTACATTATCAGAAAAATTTACTTCTGTGACATTCGTCGTGCTCAATGCGCCACATATTATTTTAAAAGGAAGAGGATTGTATTCGGTATCTAACCTAGCATATTTTGCAGTGAACTTTACAAGGGTTTCGATACCACCAATAAGTTCAGCAACAGCATTAGCTTTTTCTTTATTAAAACTCTGATAAGATAAATCCAGATGTTTGATTGGAGAACCATGTAGAAGGTCAATTATTTTCATAAAATCATCTTCTGAAAAATCGATGTAAGTGGGCATCACAAAAGTAATGATTTTGTTCTTAAAGAAGCGCAAGAGCAAGACAATTATATCCGCCAATTTAGAGATATCGTCGAAAAAGTCCCAGTTCTCATAACTAAAATCAATATGACCTTTGCTCGAAAATAGAGAAATTAAAAATTTCAATGTATTGGTGCATGGTAAAAGATCCAAAAACAAGTCGTTAAAATTTTTTTCTGTAATCAATTTAGACAGTTCATCGGTATAGAATCTATTAAGGGCTTTAATTGAAATTTTAGAACACATTGTAAAAATGTAAATTACTAAGTTACAATCAAGAATAATGTATATATTCTTTTAATTAAAAAACAATTTTTTATATTATTTTTGATATTTTCTGTTTTTTTCTGTTGATTTCTATTGATTTCTGTTGATTTCTTTAATTATAAAGTTTATTTTTATATATTCAAAGAATAAGTTTGTAAAATTATGTAATTTGTTTCTGAATACTATATATTTTTTATAAGAGTAATAAAAAAATTAAAATAAAATTATATATATATAAATACATATACATATAAATACATATAAATACATATACATTTATATAAATTATATAGTTTGAGGGATGCCCTTAAATTGTGGTTCGCAAATAGTACAAGGAAAATACATACCTTTATTACATTCATATTGTCCTTGACGAGCCCATGTATCTTTTGTTGTGCATTTTGACAATTTACAACATTCATAACAATGTCCGGATGAATCACATTCGTCTTCATCATGTCCGTCAGTTTCATCTTCATAGTCACTATTATCTTGTAATTGCATACTAATACCTTCGTATCCATTTTGTATTTCCATAGTTATATCTTCATTATTATATTCATTGTTCTCAGTCATTTTTACAATTTTAAATTCAATAATAATCATTTATTAATAGTTATAAATTATAATTTATAAATCAATTTTTAAAATTTATGTTTAAGAATAAATAGAAAAAATAGAAAAAAAAAAATAATAAATTGAAAAAAATTGAATTTATAAATATATTATATAATATAATTAAAACGTCAAAAAGTAACAAAATAACTAAAGAAATGAATGTCTTCGATTTACTTGGATACGTTGTAAGTTTAAAGCCAAATTGCACTAACCATCCAATCAGTGTTCTTGGTGATTCAAATTGTTTGTATTGTCACGATGGTAATCGTCTTCTAGATCCTGTATTAAAATTTATGAATACTAACTTTGGAAGGAGCACTTCCCTAGATGTCTCACCAGTGCAGAAACATGTTCTTTTAATCATGACGTGTGACTGTGACTGTGAACACAGTAGTGTTAAATGGGATAATTGTCAATATTGTGATCCTCAGGGAAACTATACTGAATTATTTCCATTCATTAATAGTGTTGTGGAAAAGTTGATGGCTGCAAACAATGATGATAAGCAAAAAATTTTGGAGACATTTGCAAGTCTTATGGAGGTGATGAAAAGCATTGAACCAAGTGCTGAAGCGGTATACACGTTTCTCACCAAGCATTTATTTGCTTATACATACTTCTGCGGTCCAAATACTAGCGATAACTTTCCCAATGTGGACTTACTTTTGGAGAAGATTTCTGGGAGCGGCACTTTTGAAAAAGACTTTACAACTTTTGAGGAAGCCCTGTTGAAGAAAATTTCCGGAAAATAAATTTTTATAAAATAAGTTTTTAGAAAAACTTAACAAAAAAAATAAAATTTTTTTTTATAATAATATAAAATGTTTCTTATTATATGTATTTTTTATAAAAGTGAAATAATATCTTGATTACCAATCCGTGTAGCCATTTCTAAAATAGTTTCGAACACTGTACTACAACGTCCAGAACTATAACCAACATTATCAAAAATTTCAATATCATTTCTGGCTTTGTGATTTTTATTTGCTCCTTTTTCAATTAATAATTTAACTATTTCATAATTATTTTTATATGTAGCAATAGATAATGCTGTATGTCCGTATTC
>Ga0209534_10006587_pt1 | contig 10019 bp, 10 predicted proteins | sample COG_07_FD_184751 | JGI IMG/M metagenome (GOLD analysis project Ga0209534, IMG submission 184751) | Pelagic Microbial community sample from North Sea - COGITO 998_met_07 (SPAdes) (version 2) | ecosystem: Environmental > Aquatic > Marine > Neritic zone/Coastal water | place: Helgoland, sampling... | reverse complement strand
CCTGCTTCTGAACAGATAAAGTTGGCCATTGCAGATAGCTACAAACGATTGTTGGAGCCTTCCATAGAAACGGAGTTTAGAAACGAAGCCAAGATCAAGGCTGACACCGAAGCCATTCAAGTTTTTGCCGAGAATTTAAAGCAATTATTGTTGGCGCCACCGCTAGGGTCGAAACGGATACTGGCTATTGATCCAGGTTTTCGGACAGGGTGTAAGGTAGTATGCTTGGATGAGCACGGAGGTCTGTTACACAATGAAACCATTTACCCTCACCCACCTAAAAACGAGGGAGGTAAAGCGGCATCGAAAATCAGCAACTTGGTGCAGACCTACAAAATAGATGCGATTGCAATCGGAAACGGAACGGCGGGAAGGGAAACGGAGCGCTTTGTCCAAGACATCAGGCTTCCTGCCGGAACAGAGGCTTATGTTGTCAGCGAAAATGGTGCATCGATATATTCGGCATCTGCCGTAGCGCGAGCAGAATTTCCAGATTATGATGTGACGGTCCGTGGGTCTGTTTCGATAGGTCGCAGATTGATGGATCCATTGAGTGAATTGGTAAAAATCGACCCGAAGGCGATCGGCGTGGGACAGTATCAGCATGATGTAGATCAAAAGAAATTGAAGGAAAAGTTGGATGCTACGGTCGAAAGCGCCGTGAATAACGTAGGGGTTAACCTCAATACAAGTAGTGAACATTTGCTGCAGTATGTTAGCGGGATTGGACCAAAATTGAGCAAGGCCATTGTCACACACCGCGATGAAAGTGGACCATTTGGTTCTCGAAAAGACTTAATGAAAGTGCCTGGTTTAGGAGCAAAAGCCTACGAGCAATGTGCTGGGTTCTTACGAATTACCAATTCCAAAAACCCACTGGACAACAGCGCCGTGCATCCAGAAAGTTACGCTATTGTAAAAAGAATGGCCAAGGATACCCAGTCTGAGGTCGAAGAATTAATGGGAAATCAAGAGCTGATCGCAAGCCTTGAGTTGGAACGATATGCCTCAAACGAGGTGGGCTTGCCGACCCTGAATGACATTGTATTTGAACTCCAAAAACCAGGGCGAGATCCTAGAGGCAAAGCCAAAATCTTTTCGTTTTCGAAAGATGTGCGGAAGTTGGAAGACCTCAAGCTGGGAATGATTCTACCCGGAATCGTAACCAATATCACCAAGTTTGGGGCATTTGTGGATGTGGGCGTTAAACAGGATGGCCTCGTACATGTGTCACAATTGGCTGATAGGTTCGTGAGCGACCCAACCGAAATAGTGAAGCTCAGTCAAGAATTAAGTGTCAAGGTTTTGGAAGTTGACACCGCGCGAAATCGAATTGCGTTTACAATGAAGTTGTAGGCGATAGAGCCCCCAGGAATCCAATCATAGATTCTTGATATTGTACCGATATTCTAGTCTGTAAATCGAAAAAACCAAATACGAAATTTAACGTAACCGGAACATTTAAAGTAGACCTGAAACCGGTAGAAATCTCTTTTGAGCATACGACTTCACTTAACGGCGGAAGAATGAACATTGACAAAACCTTTGAAGGGTCGATTGATGGACATAGCAAGGGTGAAATGATCAGCATTTTGAATAGTGGAAAAAATGCCGGAGGCTATGTAGCCGTTGAGGTGTTTGAGGGCAAAGTGGAGGGGAAATTGGGAAGTTTCGCCCTGCAGCACTATGGAAAGTTCGACGCTTCAGGTCAAACGTTGACACTTGAAGTTGTGCCCGGATCAGGCGAGGGGGAGCTAGCAGAGGTCATTGGTAGCATGAATATTCGAATTGAAGGAGGTGCCCATTATTATGATTTTGAAGGCGAGATTTAGGTACAGAGGATCGGATCCGAGTAGAGTCATGTCGGTTTGATTGTTAGCCAAAATATCTGACTACAAATTGATGAATGCGAACAATGTAGCGGCTCAAACTGTTCATTAGGCATGAAGACAATCATTATTATCACAGGAGTAGTCGCCTTTTTGGCAGTTGCCTTTTTCGTTTTACAAGCTTTTTCAAGCAATTCATCAAATAACATCGAATCAAGATCATACACGGTAATAGACACCATCGACGAGGTAGAAATTCGGGCATATGAGCCAGCAAACTTCAGCTATGTGACGTTGCCAGCGTCATCCTACAAAGAGGTGTCGTCTCAGGGATTTAGAATTCTAGCAGGCTACATTTTTGGTGGCAATGATCAAAACGCGAAAATTGCAATGACCTCCCCTGTGGCGATGAACATGACGGACTCGGTTACGATGAAGTTTATGGTACCGAACGATTTGAGCATGGAAACGCTTCCAAAACCAAAAAACAGCAGCATTCGTTTTATCCATGAAGGTGAAACCAAAATGGCAGTCGTTCGTTTTGATGGCTGGGCCAATGATGATCGCATCGAATTGCATCGAAAAAGACTCGTGGCCACACTTGATTCAAATGGCATTTCTCATTCTGAAGAGTTTAGTTTTTTCGGATACAATCCACCCTACGAGGTGTTGAATAGAAGGAATGAGGTTGCGGTGGAGATTTGAGTAAGTGCTATGAAGGGCTGCTCAGGGATGTAATACTTCATTTTGTTTGTCACCATAGTCACAGTCTGGAGCGCCTGCGTTCACAATCAAATTTTTCCATTCTGGATCAATGAATCTTCGTCCAAGAAAAATGCGTTTCAATTAACTGCTCCTTGTGAGACTCTAAGTAGTTTATAAACGTAGATGCCGCGGGTGAAAGCTTTTTCCCTTTTAAATAGCATAAGGTCCATTGAGTTTTAACAGGTAATCCCTGGATTTCAATTAGCCCCACTTCGCCTGAATTGAGCACGTTTCGAAGCCCGATGAGTGGCATAATGCTAAAGCCCAAGCCAGCATTGACCGCTTGCTTCACGGCTTCATTCGAGACGAGTTCATACTTCTGATTTACCTTAACAGAATGGTTGTCAAGGTATTGCTCCATAGCGTTGCGCGTAGCTGACCCGTGTTCTCTGAATATCAAAGGAGCCTCGCTTAAATCAGATGGAGTCATTTTCTTTCCCTTTATTGCCTTCACACTTTCTGCGCTTCCCACCAGATGCAAAGAATTTTCCATTAGCGCTACAGTTTGTAACGGAAGGTCGTTTGGAAGAACGGAAACAAGCGCAAAATCGGTTTCATTTTTGGCTAGCGCCGCTACTACCAATTGCTTGTTTGTAACGTCCAAAACCACATCAACGCTGGGAAAACGTTTTGTAAATCCACTTAAGAAATAGGGCATCACATATTTCCCCGTAGATACTACCGCGATTTTTAAATGGCCAGAAATCAAACCCTTGTATTGGTTAACCGTCTCTTTTAATTCTTCAGAGGCCAGTAAAATACGTTTGCACACTTCGGCAATCTCTTTTCCAAATTCTGTAATAAACAGCTTTCTTCCAACAACCTCTGTTAATGGGATGTCGAATTGATCCTGCAATTTCTTCAACTGTGAACTCACGGCGGGCTGAGTGAGGTAAAGCTCTTCAGAGGCTTTTGTCACACTTTGATTCTTAACAATACAGACAAAAACTTTTAATTGGTGGAAGGTGTAATTCATAACTAAAAGCGAATGTATATCATAAAAATAATAGATAATAATGAATGAATTATCTACCTAATCTTTGCCGCATAAAATTTACAACCATGGAATTAGCCTCAGAAAAATCTCAAGTAAAAACGAATGGCGATCACTTTATGCCAAGGATACAAAATCAGTCAATGATGAATCAAAACACAACGGATATGATAATATCAATAGAGAAGAAAATGCCGCAGCCGAGCTGCACAACGCACACAGGAATGGAAACCAAGGCCGCCGATTCGGAAAAGCTTAAATCCTTGTTTCACAACGTTTTGATTGAAAAACAAGAAATGGAAAGGTGTAACATTGACTGGGTAGATGATAAAACGGTTGTGGTGGATCAGCTTTCAGGGATGGCTTTGCACAATTTTCTCCTTAAGGTGGAAAAATTGGGAAAGAGCATCACACTGACTAAGAAGACCGTAATCGAAATTCACTAAAGATGAATATCTTAGAGCTTACCGATAATTTGACGAATCCTGCCCTAATGTTTTTTCTATTGGGGATAATAGCTGTTCAGCTTAAGAGCGACCTGAAAATTCCAGAGAGTTCATCTAAGTTTATCACGCTATACCTCTTATTATCCATCGGATTTAAAGGGGGACAAGAGTTGGCACATAGCGCGTTGAGCTCAGAAATCATTTGGAGTTTAATCTTGGGAGGTTTTTTGGCCTCTGCTATCCCCGTATTGGCTTTCTTTCTGATTAAGAGAAGAACGGGCATATCAAACGCTGCCGCCATTGCCGCTTCTTATGGATCTGTCAGTGCGGTCACATTTGTTACCGCTATTTCATTCCTGGAGATGGAAGAAGTGTTTTTTGATGGGCATATGATTGCGGTAATGGCCATAATGGAGGCGCCTGCGATTATAATTGGGGTATTGCTGATGAAACGCTTTGGTGATTCCGAAAGAGTAGAGGGTGATGAAAAACCAGCAACATTGGGCCACGATATATCACAGCATTACCAATGGAAGCGTTCTAATGCTTTTAGGAAGCCTGATGATTGGTTTGCTGGCCAGCGAATCTCAAGCGGCGGGAATAAAACCATTCACGACGGATTTGTTTAAAGGGTTCTTAGCACTCTTTCTTTTTGACATGGGCATTACAAGTGGAAAGCAGCTAAGCGTTGTTTTTCGAAAGGGAATATTCGCATTCATTTTTTCCGGTCTTATGCCTTTTGTAAATGGTCTGATTGCACTCATGTTAAGTCTTCAGATCACGGACTCTCCAGGAAACCAACTCTTGTTTGCGATATTGGGAGCGAGTGCCTCATACATTGCCGTACCTGCTGCGATGAAGCAAGCGGTTCCCCGGGCGAACCCGAGTTTGTATCTGCCAATGGCTTTAGGCATTACCTTCCCTATCAACGTGATGATTGGGATCCCATTTTACTATTTCGTGATTCAGTTTATGGCGACCCCATAGTCGTTTCGACCCCATCATGTTTTTACCATATTATGCCCAGAATCTCCGAAAATTCTGGGCATAATTATTTTCGTTGTGTATTCCTCATACCCGTATAACTTTGATGTAATATTCCGTCCAACTACATGAGGTTATTTACTACCCTATGGTTCTTCATACTGTGTTTAAATTTATACAGTCAAGACTCCACCAACGTTGACAAACAAGATTCCACATTAGTTGCCAATCAGGAGCAACGTAAAAAGTTATTGGCCGATGCCGACTCGGCTGGAATAGCTGATAGCTGAGAAAAGGTCGCTCTTCAGAGACAGATTGAAGACCTGCAACTATCCGATAAGTCGGAGCGTGAACGACTTCAGTTTCGACTTGATTCTATCAATACAGCAAAAACCGCTCGAGATGAGAAAACAAAGGCGGCCATCGATTCCTTGCGCGCTTCAACCATTGGAGTTCCTGTTGTTTTTTATCAGGACACGTTATTCCTAATCTATTCCAAACTTGGCCCATTTTCTCCTACGGAAAGGGCCCTTAGAATAGCAGAAAAACTGGAAAAAATCGGGGATGATTCATCCTATGATCCGGTACTATTTAAGATGTTTAGCGGAGACAATAGCTTCGATCTCATGTACGATGAGCTGATCATTTTCAGCGTAAATGACAAAGATGCCTTTTGGTTGGATTTACCCTTGGCTGAAACCGCAGAAATGCATCGAGTTTCAGTCATCGAATCCATTGCTAGATACCGTGAAGACACGAGTGTATATAAGGTAGCTTTTCGGATAGGCCTCATTTTCTTGGTTGCACTTATTTTATACATCCTTGTTCGGCTATTGAACAAAGGCTTTAGCGCTCTTGTAAAACGGATAGCGCGCTCCAGCAATAAATACATGAAAGGGATTAAACTCAAAGAATATGAGTTTCTCTCGCCAGAGCGCCAACTTCAGCTGGTTGCATGGGTGCTAAACCTAGTGAAGTGGCTCGTGATCTTGCTTATCGTTTACTTGTCTCTTCCTGCTGTATTCAGCATTTTCCCTACCACCGAAGGGTTTTCACGAAAGCTAATTGGATACGTGACCGATCCGCTATTTAACATGATCAGATCATTGATTGCGTTTATACCTTCACTTATTACCATCATTGTTATTGGGGCCGTTGCGCGGTATGCTGTGCGGTTCTTAAAGTTCCTCACCACCGAAGTCGAACGTGGCAAGCTGGTCCTCCATGGCTTCTATCCCGATTGGGCGAAACCAACGTTTAACCTGCTTCGCGTTCTTATTTATGCGTTTTCCTTCATCGTAATTTTCCCCTATTTGCCAGGAAGCGATTCCCCGGTATTTCAAGGGGTGAGTGTGTTTTTGGGATTATTGATTTCGCTGGGTTCTTCCTCTGCCATCAGCAACCTAATCGCAGGATTGGTCATAACCTATATGCGGCCATTCAAAATTGGTGATCGAGTGAAAATTGGTGAAACGACCGGAGATGTCATTGAGAAAACAATGCTCGTGACCCGTGTGCGGACAATTAAAAATGAGGATGTTTCTATTCCGAATGCATCTATTCTCTCTGGGAGCACGATTAACTATAGTTCTAGCGCCGATGAGCTGGGGTTGATCCTTCATACTACAGTTACGATAGGTTATGACGTGCCATGGAAACAGGTGCATGAATTGTTGTGTGGTGCTGCAGGCAAAATAGAAAGTGTGATGAAAGAGCCTGCGCCTTTTGTTTTGCAAACTAGCCTGGACGACTTTTATGTCAGCTATCAAATTAACGCTTATACAACAGAGGCTGGAAAGGGAGCTAAAATTTACAGTGAACTATACGCCAACATTCAAGACGCATTTAATGAAGCCGGACTTGAAATTCTTTCTCCACATTATCGCGCCCAAAGAGATGGCTCGCCAATGGCTGTGCCGGCTGATTACTTGCCTCCCAACTATGTGTCGCCAGGGATCAAAATAAACTCCAATAAGGGTGAATAAATCGAATAACAAATTAATGGAATGGCTTAGCGGCCAGGATGCCGAGCGCTTTATTTTAATCGCCGTTGGGTTCAGCGTCATATTGATCTTGAATTATTTCGTTCGGCGGGCGCTGAGTAATTCAGTGAAGAATAATTCGAACAAATACAGAGCAAGAAAGGCAGTTAACCTTCTCGCATACCTTCTTCTTATTTCCGTGGTCCTTTTTGTTTATAGCGATAAGCTAGGAAATATTGGCGTTGCGCTTGGTGTTGCAGGCGCGGGAATTGCCTTTGCCCTTCAAGAGGTGATTGTGAGTTTGGCGGGTTGGCTGAATATGATGATTGCAGGCACGGTGAGCGTGGGAAACCGAATTAAGGTAGGAGATGTGAAAGGCGATGTAATCGACATTGGAATACTCACCACAACCATTATGGAAATTGGAGATTGGGTGCAAGGAGATTTGTATAATGGGAGACTTGTAACACTGTCGAACAGTTTTGTCTTCAAGGAAAAAGTGCATAACTACTCTGGAGAGTACCCATTTCTGTGGGACGAAATTCAATTTCCAATTCGAACAGAGTCGGATCATCGCGAGGCGCGTGTAATCTTTAATAAAGTACTAACGGAAGTTTGTGGTGACTATGCGAAACACTCCCGTGTCGAATGGAAGAATTTAGCAAACAAGTATAGGGTAGAAGAGGCGCAAGTAGACCCAATGGTGACCCTAGAGGTTAATGAAAATTGGATTCTATTTACACTCCGATACATTGTTGACTTTAAACGAAGGCGATCAACTAAGGACGTAATTTTTACACGCATCCTTGAAGAGATTGAAAAGACAAACGGAGGGGTTAAAATCGCCACCTCCACACTTGAAATTTCCCAAAATTCCGCCAACTAAGAAGATGCCTATAGGATAATCAGGCGCTGAGAAAAGGCACCGGATTCCGTATTTAAAAGAAGCGTATAAACCCCAGCAGGAAGCTGGCCTAAATTGACGCTATTTGCTTCGACTAATCTCCTATTATGGCTGATTACGATAGACCCTGAAATATTCATCAACTCAATGGTGGATTGTTCACCAATCAGCTTGGGGGAGACGTAAATCTGAACCTCAGTATTTGCAGGATTTGGTACTAGTCTAAGGGGCTTTCGATTTGGATCTTCTACCCCGTAGAAACCCTCAATATTTACATCCAATACTTGCTGATTATCAACTTGACCTGTGTTTAAATTGATGAACTCTACCGAGGCTGTACCGATGTATTCTTGCCCTGGATCTAAAAGCACACCGTACCGCTCGCCCGGATATATTTCAAGCACATCCGAGACTTCAGGTGTCGGCAATGGGCGACCGTCTGAATCAATAATCTTGGCATTAACTGCCGCTGGAAACGTGATGCGATTTGCTAAATAACCGATGTTAGCCATGCGCACATAAATGGATGAATTGGCTTGACCATGAATCTCCACTTTGTCTACTAATTGTTGCTCGCTGAGTCCATTGATTAGAAAGTGCTGTGGGGTATAAATGGGAATTGGAATCATGTGATGACTCATGCTTGTATCATAGTCGTGCAAGAGCACTGAGTCGTGATGCCAAATGGTGTCCATTTCTGAGAACATCAAGTTAACATCGCTTTGATATTCGTATCCATCTGTCCAGGTCATGCTTGTGTCAGCCGGCTTGACCACGATTAACCCATACATGCCTGCCTGAACGTGGATGCTAGAAACGACATGGCAATGATATAAGTACGTGCCAGGGTGTGGTGCTCGAAATCTATAGTACCCATGCTCATTGTGGTGCACTTCAAAAGATAGATGGGGAACGCCATCGTTGGCTTGATTCACATCCAACCCGTGCAGATGAATCGTATGCGGTGCGCCTTGGGATATATTCCAAAAGTCGAGGCTAATGGAATCGTTTTCAGTGAAAGTCAACGTTGGCCCAGGTATTGGCGGGTTTTCCCCAAACGCCTGAGCAAACCCGAATGTTCTAATTGTATTGCCATCAAATAACAACTTCGAGCCCGTGTTTCTGCCTATTAGTTGATGAATGGTTTGGCCAATTGAAGCAAAGCCAATCGAAAGTGCAAGAATCGTGTATATGAGTCTTGTCATCATTGGATTAACATGGTTAAGAACATGCCGTTGGGGTAGATGCCTCCTGCAGAAACGGCGGACAGATTGTGATCATGAACAGGATACTCGCCTGGTTTGTCAGGAACCATTTCGAGAATAAGTGTTTCCATGGACTTAATAGGAAAGGTATCTTTTGATCTACCAATATGCGCACTGTTTAGGCTGGAATACGTGATTTCAGCATGATATCCGTGAAAGTGAATTGAGTGAACCGAAGAACCAGTATTGGCTATCACGATTGTAATGGTTTCCCCGACGGATCCAACTACCCGAGCCATGGAATCTTGATTAATATGAGGGTTGCTGCGTCCATTAATCGTGAAATAGTCAGGATAATATGTCATCCAGTTCACGCTTTCGCCTGAGACTAACTGGGAAGCCCAATTCTTTTGAAAGTCTTTAATGTTCCAGTAAAATAGGCCCTCAGGGTTGCTGGGAACATGAATTATTCCGCCCAATCCCGCAGCCCGAAAACTTGAGTTATTCAAATGATCATAATAGATTGTAGCGTAGTCTTCTTGATCGAAAAACACAGTCAGATGAATCGAATCACCCGGAGCAATCTCTTCCCCAGAGGTTTTGTCCTTTATCTTAAACCCATGTTTTATACTGTCGTTATTGACAATGGTCAGGGAGAGGCTATCTCCAGATTCAAGTGTTATGCGGGCATTTTGAGCCTCGAATGTCGTGGTCCAATTAAAGCTGGCCATTGGAAACGTGGTGGTGTCAACCGCAGTGTATACACCAGCATTAAGGTGCAATCTGTGATGGACCGTTTCGGCATTTGAAAGAAATGAGGTGCAGAGGACAATTAAAGCAATTGTCGCTCGAAGCATGGATTGATATCCGAGACTATTTCTTGACAACCTTTTCTGACGTAACAACGCCT
>Ga0209534_10006584_pt1 | contig 10021 bp, 8 predicted proteins | sample COG_07_FD_184751 | JGI IMG/M metagenome (GOLD analysis project Ga0209534, IMG submission 184751) | Pelagic Microbial community sample from North Sea - COGITO 998_met_07 (SPAdes) (version 2) | ecosystem: Environmental > Aquatic > Marine > Neritic zone/Coastal water | place: Helgoland, sampling... | reverse complement strand
GCCGATTAACATTTGCTAGATTTGTTCTAGGTTTTCGCTGCCTTTTCTGCGTGGGCGTCGGCTGGTTTCCTTCAAGGACACACCATCCGCAGCCGTGTCCAAAGTGCGCATGGTTATGCGGGTCTAAGTTACAGCGTATCAGCTTCCCGCTTGAGGGGTCTGCATATTGCCTCAGCAGATCTCTCCACTTTGCTGCGGTCGGGCGTGATTTGCGAAGGAATGCCTGATCGAAGGCCTTTCTTAAGTCATCCGGAAACGTGTCATGCACGCTTTGTCTCGGAGCAATACAAACAGCCGAGCCCGCAATCCCAAATGGATAGTAGCCAGCCTCGATCATCTCCTGCAATGTGCCCCCGCTTTGCCCGCTGGCAAGTTTTGCCTGGAAAGGATGCAGTCCATTATTCAAGAGACGGAAAATCACAACAGCAAGAGCGAAAAGATCCTGTTGGACGCCTAGTTCACCGGGAGATTTCCCCTTTGCTTCTGGCGCGATGTACTCCGGGGTGAACTGGCTGGCTTTAAACCTTTTGCTTTTGCTATTGATGCTGAAGCCGTCACAGTCCAAAAGTGCCAGGGTCATATTATCCGTATAGATACGGCAATTTACGGGCTTGAGATCGATGATATGGTGATCCTGTGCATGCATTTCCGCGACACTTGCTGCGAGATTGTGTGCTACGGATACCCGGTAGCCATAAAATTCCGGTAGTGATGTTTTGGCCCGCATCCTCTTCTGCAGCATCCTCTCAAGCGATACGGATACACTAAAATCAATCTCGGGCATGGCAAAGCCCAGAAACTCGCCTCGTTCGGTTTCGGCGATCAAGGTAGGCCATGCCAGCTGGTGGCGTTCTTGACCATTATGGAGCAGCGGCGGGAACCTTGGAGGCTTACCCATCATGGCCTCGATTTTTGGCTCGTAGGCCTGCCTGTCTGCTGGATTTCGATAAATTTTGATTACTTGCCCGGGTAGATCCGGAGAAGAATAAATATCCCCGGCACCACCGCCGGCCACCCGCTTCCCAAGATTTATACTATGGCTGCTGTGCTTCGAAGGCAGGCGAAGATAAACTTGCATTTCACTCTTCGATGACAGGTTGTGTCGTCGCCCAGAACAAAGTTTTGTCGTCTCCCGTAACGGTTCGAACTTGTTCCCGCGTGAGAGTGTTTTCCAGGGCCTGCTGCCCGCGTTCGGGTTCAGCGCTTTTCAAAAAATTTATAACTGGTTGCACAAAGGAGCCAAAGGGTGCTTCACACCCTTTGGTCATGGCCATGGGTGTCACGCCGTCACTCATGAGCAACACCGTATCGAATGGCTCGTCGAATGGGGTTATGCGGAAATAATCTTGCCAGTTTTCCATGGTTAAAAAATAGGTTTCGTTTGCATACTCACCATTCTGGGGCTTTGAGACTATGGCGTGATCCAGGTTACCAAGCTCCAGAACCGCACCCGCTCCATCTCCCACATGATAAAAGGCTCCCCCATTTTCATTACATATGACAACAATAATTGTTGCCGCAAAATCCGAATGCGACACTTCCTCTCCTTCATCTTCAGGGGTATGATTATCGACAAGATTTCGAGTTGTGGCGTCAATTACTTCTTTGAGATCGGAAACAATCCCGTCCTCGGACTGATCCGGCAAACCGGGGTCCTCGGCAAATCTGTTGACGACTGCAGAAACATAGGCATCTGCGCCAATGTGGCTATATTTGGCGCTGCCAGCGCCATCGGATACCGCGGCCACAAGCCAGCCATCATCCCGAACCTTGTAGGCATTCGCATCCTGACACGGGACGTCGTCTTCAATATGCGAGAACCCCACCACCGAGATACCGCCAGCCCTCCATTGGGTGTCCGAGCTCACGCCGTTTCCCCCCAGGAAATTTCTGGTAGAGTAAATTCGGATTCCAGCGCGGTCTGCGATCCGGACGATGCGCTACAACTGAGCCAAACAAATAGTTCGTTAAAGTTGAGGCCCTCCATCCTTAACGGCGCCCGTCTTGAAAACCGGCTCAGTTTTTCAAAATTGGCACTACCGGTTCCGATCAAGAATACTACGACCTTCCCCTCTGCTTCAGCCATTCGACACGCAAGGGCAGTATCTTCCCATTTTCGGTCGGTGGGGCCACCGTCGGTAATGATGAACAGCCAAGGTCGATTGTAGGGAATGTCGTGGCTATTGTAGTTTTCCTTCTGCTGCTCGATCGCCTCCAGCGCGGTGCGTATGCCGGCACCTAGCGGCGTGGTTCCCTTGGCGCTGATCTCAGGTGCCTCAAAATCCATGGCGTCGGTCCAATCAGTAACCACTTGGACTTCGTCACTTCCACCAATTCGAAGTATCTTCAATTGAACACGCTGGGAGGCCACGTCATCAGCTTTTAGTTCTTGTTCCAGGACTTTCAAGCCGGCGTTCAACTCGCTAACGGCACTGACCCCATCTGGCTTCCGAGACATGGATGAAGAGCCATCAAGCACAATCATGCACGGAAGTCGCTGGCTCGTATTGTCCCTTAGGACAACGTCAGGAATGAATTTATCGCCCATGTTTGCGCTGTACAAGATCAAGTGGAAACTGTGCCCCAGCCCATGGCCGGCAGCTGTATTTGACTGTCCTGGGCTGCCTGGGAGCCCGAAGACGCGCTTCGACTCAGCCATACAAACAACTCGCGGAATTTAAGACCATCCAATTTTATCGGTGCGCGGTTGGCAAACTTCTTTAGCGCCTCGAAATCCGCCTCGGCGGTCCCGATAGGGAAAATTACTACCTTGTTGTTGTCTTCAGCCTGCCGACAATCATCGGCGGCACTTTCCCAATCCAGATCGGTCGGCGCACCATCGGTAATCAGGAATATCCAGGGCCGGTTATAGGGAATATCGTGTGACCGATAGTTTTCCTTTTGGTCTTCGATCTTGTCCAAGGCTACGCGCATAGCCACACCAAGCGGCGTGCGACCATTTGCTTCTATTGTCGGCGCGGAAAAATCCATGGCATCCGTCCAATCCGTGACAATCTGTACCTGATCATCATCACCCAACCGGATGACCAGAAGCTGTACCCTTTGCGCCGCGGTATCATCGTTCTTTAGCTCATTTTCCAAGACTTTGAGCCCGTCATTCAGTTCTCGTATTGCGTCGCCGGACATAGATCCGGAACCATCCAAAACCAGCGCACACGGCAGTCGCTGGCTTGTATTATCGGTAAGCACCACGTCGGGGATTATATTCTCGTTCATTTTTGCCTCCTATTTTCGTTGTGTATTTAGATACCAAGCTTTGTATTCAATGAAGCTTGTTGAACCTTACTTGTAAAGTAAAGTAGCATCGCCCAGATTAAGACAACCACCACCCAATAATTGGCGATTGGATAACCAGAAACAGCGTAGAAAATAAGGCCCGTTGTAAACACTACCAGGATGATTCGGTTCGCCACTCTAAAACTCTCGGCTTTAACCCAAATCTCAGCCCGGGATTTAGGAAGTTCGTCAAATTGGCTGATTTGCTCCTCTATTGCGTCAAATTGGTTTTGATGTTGAAACGCCAGTGCTCTCGCTCGGGGTAGTTCCCGATTCAGTTTCTTTCCCAGTTTGCTGCGACCGTCAAAATCACCGTTTTTATTTCTTCTTAAGCCAAGCCCCATTTTCTCAAGCGAGGCAACCTTATTAGATGCTCGGGCAAGATTGCCTGAGACAACCTGCTCCTCCCTTTGAAAATCCCCCAATTCAACAAGCTCATCCTGGGTCAAGCTGAAGTCGTCACTGGATTTGAAGCGACGAAACTTGACGGTTCCGAGTTCCGCAACCATCCATGTCAGAACCACTACGAAAGAAAGATAAAACAACATAGGCTTTTCCCCAAGGTGATGTTAATTTGAAATGAATGCAAACTCAAATTTTTACAAAACTGTTTTCTTAAAGGAACGGCAACATGGCATCTGACAACATTGCTGGCACGACGACTAAGGGTCTGCTGGCAATATTTCTATTTCCGGGGAAAGTGTTTCAGTGGTTCATGTACATGGGGGTTGGAAGCGTGAAGGGCTACGGCAACGTTAGGGCTCAAACCCGCTTCGCGCGCAGCCCCATCATAACCTGGGTTTATTCTTTCCTGTTCTGGATTGCGACCTTTTTTTTCTTATTGGTTGGGTTAGATTGAGACGAACAACCGCGCCACTGCCGCTGCTGCTGCCTAGTCGCATTCACACAGCTGGAATAAGGGTCATACAGCACTCAAACGCAGTTGGCGCTACCTGCTCAGAATTCTATATGACGACGGACAGTCAGATAAAATTATAGAAAGTATTCAGTCAGGAAAGTTTGATAGAGAAAATTTCTTGTTGATTAGGGAGAATGCTATTTTAGTGAAATTTAGCTAGTTAAAAACAGAGGGAATATTATTTGATGGCAAAATCAAAATATACCAATTAATTTAAGATGAAAGTTGCGGAGGCGGCAACTGAAGAAAACGCTACTCTTAAATCAGTAGGTGAGAAATTCGATGTCAATCCGACTGTTTGACGTCAGCGCCTATGGGACAGATTAGCGGGATTGCATAAGAGAGGATTTCTGGTTCATCGTAATGACCCGAAGGGGAATGAAGATGAGACAGAAATCGCAGACAAGACAGACGGGTGCCGACAAAGCAATTAAGGACATTCGTCGGGCAACTCGCAAACAATATTCAGCAGAGGAAAAGATCCGTATTGTGCTGGACGGATTGCGGGGTGAGGAAACCATTGCAGAGTTGTGCCGCCGCGAAGGCATTGCCCAAAGTATCTATTACAAATGGTCGAAGGAGTTTATGGAAGCAGGCAAGCGCCGGCTTGCCGGTGATACGGCACGGGCAGCTTCGACTGGCGAAGTGACCGCGCTGCGCCGTGAAGCTCGTGAGTTGAAGGAAGTCGTTGCCGAGCAGACCTTGGAGCTGAGATTGCTTAAAAAAAGCATGATCGCGGATGGGGGAGACGACGAATGAGATATCCCGCATCTGAAAAGCTTGAGATCATCCGCCTTGTTGAGCAATCCCACCTCCCCGTCAAGCAGACGCTGGACAAACTAGGCATTCCCCGTACCACCTTTTATCGCTGGTACGACCGTTATCAGATCGGTGGGCCAGAGGCTTTGGAAGATCAATCGCCTCATCCATCCAAGATATGGAACCGTATTCCTGATGATATTCGTCAGTGCATCGTTGACCTGGCGCTGGAAGTGCCGGAGCTGTCCCCGCGCGAATTGGCCGTGCGCTTCACAGACACGGAAAAATACTTTGTCTCAGAGGCTTCCGTCTATCGGCTGCTTAAATCTCTTGATCTGATTACCAGCCCCGCATTCATTGTCATCAAGGCTGCTGATGAGTTCAGAGACAAGACAACAGCCATCAATCAACTGTGGCAGACCGACTTCACCTATCTGAAGGTCATCGGTTGGGGCTGGATGTATCTGTCAACGATCCTTGATGATTACTCGCGCTATATCATTGCCTGGAAGCTGTGCACGACCATGAAGACCAGCGATGTTACCGATACGCTGGAATTGGCCTTACAAGCATCTGGGTGTGACCATGCCCATATTGCCCATAAACCCAGGCTGTTATCTGACAATGGCTCTAGCTACGTCTCTGGTGAGTTGGCTGAATGGCTGGGTGATAAGAAAATGGGGCACGTCAGGGGAGCACCATACCATCCGCAAACTCAGGGCAAGATCGAACGATGGCATCAAACATTGAAGAACCGCATCTTACTGGATAACTACTTCTTCCCAGCAGACCTTGAAGCGCAGATCGAGGCCTTCGTCGATCACTACAATAATCAGAGATACCATGAGAGCATCAACAACCTCACGCCCGCAGATGTTTACTTCGGGCGCGGACAATCAATTTTAAAACAACGAGAAAGGATCAAACGGAAAACCATGGAGACCCGGCGCTTGCAATACCGCAAACACGCCGCTTAATATTATCAACAAGATGAGCCAGATCCTCTCTTAGATTAGGCCGTTGAGTGTTCCAATTGCATGATGACGGACATCATTGTCTAGCTGGGCTGAGATGCCGAGGACAACATGTCAGCGCCATATTCAAACGTTAATCAATATGGGGTTTGTTGATCGGAAAAAAATAGGCAGACGGTACCAGCTTATTACGACGGATACTGGTCGCCATAAAATAATACATCATGTTTTAAGGCATTTTAAACAGAACGTCGAAGATTCAAAAAAACTGAACGAGTTCAGTTTTTAGTTCATGCTGCAGGCAAAATGATCGGCCCCCATTGGCAGGTCCACTATGAATGTTAGTGCATGATTGGGCTTTGTCAGAGGAAAACCTACTTTGACCAGATCGAGACATTTTCATAATGTTTCTGGATGAAAAATCATAATCCATTCCGTTATTTCAAGACTTCACCTGAGATCATCCGCCTGGCAGTAATGATGTACGTGCGGTTTCCACTTTCGTTGCGCAATGTCGAGGACCTGCTCCATGAACGGGGCATCGATATCTGTCATGAAACTGTCCGTTATTGGTGGAACAGATTTGGCCCGTTATTCGCTCGCGAGATCCGCAAAAAACGGCACCACCCTTCCCCGAATTACGCGAACTGGAAGTGGCATCTCGATGAGGTTTTTATGAAGATCAATGGCGAACTGCATTATCTATGGCGTGCCGTAGATCACGAAGGTGAAGTTCTGGAATCCTTTGTCACCAAGCGCCGCGACCGTAAGGCAGCTTTGGCTTTCCTGAAGAAGCTCATGAAACGCTACGGTCGGCCTCAGATAATTATCACTGATAGATTACGTTCATACCGGGCCGCAATGAAGATTATTGGGAATGAAGCGAGACAGAAAGTTGGCCGCTGGAAGAACAATCGCTGTGAGAATTCACATCTTCCATTTCGACGAAGAGAACGAGCTATGCTCAAGTTCCGGCTTGAACGAAGTTTACAGAAATTCGTCTCAATTCACGCTTCCGTTTTCAACCACTTCAACAAAGAACGGCATTTAAATTCTAGAGATACATTCAAGGTTCAACGCAACGCTGCACTTGTCGAATGGCAGCAGCTTTGTGCTGCATAATCACAGTCAATCTACGCCAAACTGAGACGAGTTTACATTCGTATGACGGCACTTAAAGTAAGGGTTGATTTGGAAATGTCGGTTTTAAAATGTTACCGTCAGCATTAGCTGAAAGAAATAGTAACAAAAACTCAGGGGAAGATAGTTATGGCAGATACAAATAATGTGGCATCCGTTGACGTGCCAATTGTTGGCACCGTGGGAAAAGATGGAACGCTTAATAAAAATATCGATACTTTGGGAACTTACGCTTATGCTAAAGCGTTAGCTGGCTTCATTAAGGATTGCAACACTCCCATAACTATTGGTGTACAAGGAGAATGGGGAAGCGGAAAAACCTCGTTGCTCAATATGATTGGTGAAGAGATAAAAGAGCAAGAAGTATCAATGGGAAAAGGAAACCCAAAAGGACCCGGTAAGGACAAATATAAAATTATAGAGATAAACACATGGGAGCATTCTTTGTTGAAAAGCCCAGAAGAATGCCTCCTATCTATAATTTCTGAAATCATAGACAACTTATCTGCAGTGCAAGATTCCCATAATACTTCACAAAAAGCCAGATCCGCATTAAGTCGGTTAGCGAAAGGGGCAATTAGGGTTGGCGCTATTACAACACTAGGGTCAAAGGGAGGTCAAATTGCAGACGAACTATTGGGAGAAGAAAGTTCAAGCAATTCTGTTCGTGAATTGAGAACTACGCTACAGGAAATTATTACATCCTTGATCAAAAGCAAAGATCAAAGATTCGATCGATTTATTATATTTGTTGATGATCTTGATCGTTTGGAGCCCCCAACAGCTGTAAAAGTTTTAGAATTACTTAAGAACATTTTTTCTCTAAAGCATTGCGTATTTGTCCTGGCTATTGACTATCAAGTTATTGTAAAGGGGTTAATTTCAAAATTCGGTGAACCCACTGATAAAAACGAATGGGAATTTAGGGCGTTTTTTGATAAAATCATACAATTACCATTTATGATGCCAATGGCTAGTTATGATCTTAACACTTATATTGTTGATCTTCTGGCAAATACTAATTTCTTATCGCAAAGTGAGGCAAATAAGCTAATCAAGGTTTCTTATTTTACAAATTTAACGTCAAGAACAGTTGGTAGCAATCCCAGAAGTATTAAAAGACTGGTCAATTCTCTTTCGTTAATTTTGAGATATGCAGAACTTTTAGAAGATACGAACCAAGAATTGAGTACTAATGAATACATACTTAAGCAGCTTCTTTATTCATTTGTTTGCATTCAAATAAGCTTTCCGAAAGTTTTTGAGTTGTTGGTCAGAGAGCCGTTATTCTTCCAGTGGGATGATGATTTTTCGAATAAGATCACTGGCGGTACCCATGAAGAGAACAAAGAATTAGCGAAGGCGCTTAATGTGGCATTAGAGGTTCATGAAGAGGATTTCGATGAGGAGTGGGAGCAGGCTTTATTCAAGATTGTCTGGCTGAATAAATGGCAACGAAATAGATTGGTGGACGTTTCTAAAGTCCTTAGCATCATCAAAGATATCATATTACCTACCTCCGGAAATGATGAAAGCATTCATGCGACATTAATTAAATACGCATTGAAATTAACGGCTGTGACAGCGGTTTCATCGACTGAAGATAGCATATTTTCCAAATCCCAAGATGCAAATGGTAAAGGGGATGAGGAAATACTTCGTATTGGTTTTTGGCAGAAATTCAGACAAAAAACGAAGGCCGCCGACACATGCTTGAATTCGGACATCAGGCCAACTTTTTCAAGTTTTTGGTTAGCTAGAAAACACGCAGAAATTATTCCTGAAAGAATTACTTTTGTGACGTCGACAAAAAGCTCACTTATAAGCAAGGTGGAAACGTGCGGAGGTGATATGCAAGAAAATTTTGAGCTGTTCAAATGGTTCCGCTCTTCTTATGCAAAAGAGTTAGAGACTGAGGTAGGTGTAAAGCCAAGATTTAAAATTAGCGGTGACTCCGCCAAGCAAAGCATCACATTTTCACCTCCGCCGAACGTACCAAATAGGCTGGACCTATCAAAGCCTGAAAATGAAAACTATCGAGACGTATCCTTAAAGTGGTTTTGTGAAGTTCAGCCAAAGATTGAAATTATAATCAAGAGAGCCGTAATAGAATTTGAAGCGGAAACTGAAATAAATTTGCCCGCACCTGGCTCCGTGGCGGTCCCGAGAAGGGATGAACAAACTGATGAGTTCCCTGTCAAAGTAGTACTGACAGAGGATAGCCAGCTGTGATGGCTTTGTGACAATTTCATAATGTTTGGTGATGAAAAATCACGCTGGATTCTCACGTTGTAGATATGTCGTTACTCGCGGAACATTTTTATTAACCTCTTAACAACATTGGGGGAGATGACTGATGGCTGGCTTATCAATCACAGGGGAGATGAAGGTATCAACGCTTCAAGAAGGCTTCTTGAAGGAGTTTGGTTTGACGCTGAGGGTCTATGATGGCCGCGCATTCGCTGACCCCACTCAGACGCTAGCCCAGGTTCGCAAGAAGAAGGGCAGTGGCAAAGACCTCTCCGTCGCCAAAAACATGAAGGTTGGCAATCTCGAGGACAAATTCGAGGAAGAGTTTGGTCTCAAGGTTCAAGTGGCTGGCTCAGACGACAGCTACCTCTGCAAAGACGAACTCACGCTCAACGCTGCACAGCAGCAAGATGAGAAGAAGCTTGCTCGCAAGGAGCGCAAGGCTGCGCGCCAAGAAGCGGCGAGTAAGGATGAACAAGCATTAGGTCTTAGCGCCTGGGAACAGTTTAAGGCCGAACGGGCTGAAAAAAGTGAAGGTGCCGTTCATGTTTCATCCGATGATGATAGCGATGATACTGGCAGTGGGGGCGCTGATTCAGCCTTACCTTCTCCCCCTGTCCGTCGTCATATAAATTGGAACACGTAGCGGCCTAATCCAAGAGAGGATCTGGCTCATCTGGTT
>Ga0209534_10006578_pt1 | contig 10025 bp, 9 predicted proteins | sample COG_07_FD_184751 | JGI IMG/M metagenome (GOLD analysis project Ga0209534, IMG submission 184751) | Pelagic Microbial community sample from North Sea - COGITO 998_met_07 (SPAdes) (version 2) | ecosystem: Environmental > Aquatic > Marine > Neritic zone/Coastal water | place: Helgoland, sampling... | reverse complement strand
CCTTAGCCATGCGCTCGGTCCAAGCATCGGAATCCCCTAATAGTGGCGCACCAGCAGCTCCAGTGCCGTGACAGGCGAAACAGCTCATCTGGTAGGTCGATTCGACGTCGAAGCCCGCAACTTCTGACACCGCTTCCACGACCTCTGCTGCAGCGGTGACCGCTGCCTGAGGCGCAGCTGCAGGTGCTGCAGATGCGGTACCGACGGTGCTTCCGACACAAGATTGACCCGCAAGGCAGACTTGCCCAGCGGGACGAATATTGTCTTCAATAGATTGCTGCGCGACAGCGATGCTGCCGAAAAGCAGTAGACCTAGGTGCGCGAGCGCGAGTACGAGCAGACGAGTCTTGGCAGTCTCTGATTGCACAGAAATAGCTCCTTTATGTATAAATCGTGGGATGATAACTCTGGATTGCTATGAGAGCCTTTAGATATCGATCTATCGGTTCTTTGAGCAATTGTGCCAGAAAAAAGCAGCGGCATTATACCGCTTTTTGCCCTCATCTTGTATACGTGTTTTAGGACTTTTTAGATGATATTGAAGAGCATTTAGAGAAGAGATTTATGGGGAGACAATCAGGTTCAAAGGCGCCAGATGATAATACAACTCATTAGGGTTATCGTTTAACCCATAGCCGAAATAAAAATCAACCAGCATCTCGCTGATGCCCACGGCCGCAGGCACTAGATTCTCCACCACGGTGAACTCCTCTATGTCCGCGAGAGTCTTGTTACTGGCCCTGATGATAACACCCGGGTTGGCGGCCGAGTCTACAAACTGACCGGCATCGTTCAGAAACAAGATCTGTTGGTCCACTACGGCGGCGATGACGACAAAGCCGGCTTGACCCACATGCGCAGGGTCGATATCGATACGCCCGACTATGTTCAGCGAGGCATCAGGGCTAAACTGATTGGTAAAGCTAAGCCCATTGTTTGAGGTTATGCCACCACTGAAAGTCGCGTTGACACTCGCACCGGAAAGGCTGTTGCTCGCACCCAATGGATTGATTGACCCGCTGCTAAGAGTGGCTGTTATCTTGTAGTCGCCAGTGATTTCACATTCGGGATCCACTTGCTTATCGAAGGTGTTGGCCAGCAGGAAGTACCTGCCCGGACGCAGAAAACTCGTAAGAGAAGAATTGCATTCATTGGCTGACTTGTTGTCGTAGGCGACGACCTGAAGATTCTCATCGGCGATAAGCAGCACCGAGTCTAGTGTCGAAGAAGTCATACCCAATCTTATTGTCGCCGAGCTTGTTAGAGAGAATCGATATAGATCGATCGGGCTGCTGTCGCTGCTGCCTGGCAGCAATTCGCTTACCTTGCAATCGTTTTCATCTAATGTATTTTTTATCGAGCCAAAGGCGAGCTCTGTAAAAGCACAATTAATTTTCCCGTCGTAGAGCTTTTCTGCACCTGCGATATCATCAGCCTGCAATCTATCGAGATTACTAATATTAGGGCTCATAATGGCCTTATTTGTTGTTTCGTGACCCAAACCAATTACGTGACCCAGTTCATGAAGCGCGACCCGCCTAAAGTCAGCCCCTCGAATACCAAACTGCACCAAATTTCCATCAAAAATATTAAATTGTTTTGACTGATCGATGATGATATTTGCTTCTGAAATAGTTGGCTCACCCAAAACCGCCAATTGATAGCTGGTAACCGCAACTGCGAGGGTATTTTCACCGAAAGCGGAGCCGCAATAATCTATGACGAAATCGACACTATTAAAACCATCTTTCGCACAGGGATCTTTGTAGTCCTCGCGCAGTATGAAATTAAACGATGTTGCTTCGTTCCAGTCGTTCATAGCCGCGATAAATGCCGCATTCCAGGAGGTGCCACTCGCAGCAGTCCCATCGATATCTACATAGAATTCAATCTCGTTTGTTGGCCATTTATTTCCACTAAGCTCGAATGCCGACACTGGCACCGAGAGCAGGCACGGAAGAACAAATGAGACTATAGAGACGAATATTTTATGAATGCGGGGCATAGATATGCGTTGACGATGTCCTGAACTAGTGATTGCCGAATGGTCGCAGCAAGTAAACCATAATGTGCGAGTTGAGATTGGGCTTACCTGCCCAATCAGACAGCAATATTAGCATTTTCTTCCAAGTAATCGACGTTATTAGCTTAGCGAATAGTGCGCACTTCGTTTGTAACAGAAAATACGCTGGCATCAACGAATAAGTAAAGTTGATGTGCTACTGCCTATACGATCCATCTTGAATAGACAGCCACCATGATTCGTTAGCGAGATACCAGTCTATTGTCTTGTTAAGCCCGGAGTCGAAGTTTTCCTGCGGATCATAACCCAACTCAGTCATGATTTTTCCTGCATTGATAGCGTAACGCGTGTCATGCCCTGGCCTGTCGGTCACATAAGTAATCAGAGACTTTGCTGATACCGATTTGGCGCAGGGAGAATCGGGAAACCTTGTGGCCAGAGCCTCGTCCTCGGCGAAGCGTGCATCGATCAGTTGGCATAATAAGTTTACGACGTCTATGTTCGCCCATTCATTGTTGCCACCGATATTATATGTCTCGCCGTGTCGGCCATTCTTAATAACCAACTCGATGCCGCGATTGTGATCATCCACATACAGCCAGTCACGTATCTGCAGCCCGTCACCATAGATGGGAAGATCTTTACCCGCAAGTATATTGAGAATGCAGACCGGCAATAATTTTTCCGGAAACTGATAGGGCCCATAGTTATTCGAGCAGTTGCTGGTAGTTACACGAAGGTCAAACGTATGGTGGTAGGAGCGCACCAGATGATCCGAAGACGCCTTGCTTGCCGCATAAGGAGAGTTAGGCGCATAGGCTGTCGTTTCCGAGAAAGCTGGATCGTCCGCACCGAGGGTTCCGTATACTTCATCGGTGGAAACATGATGAAACAGATGCTCGGGCTTCGCCTTCTCATCGATCCAGTATTTCTTGGCAGCCTTCAACAGGCTGTGAGTTCCGACAATATTCGTGTCGATAAAGGCATCGGGGCCTGTTATCGATCTGTCAACATGGCTCTCTGCGGCGAAGTGAACGAGGGTATCGATCTCGTGTTTGTGCAGAAGCGATTCGACCAGCTCTTGATCACAGATAGAGCCGTGCACGAACGTAAACCAGTCTTGCCCTAACAGGCCTGCTAGGTTGTTTTTGTTACCCGCATAGGTGAGCGCGTCCAACACCACAATTTTATCCTGAGGGTTGGAGCCGTGCCAGTAATTGACAAAGCTTGTGCCGATAAAGCCGGCGGCACCGGTAACCAATAAATTTGCCATTCGGTAAATCTCTTTTCTAATTCTCTGTCGCTTTTAGTTTAGCTCGGCGATTACATCGGCCAGCTGTTGTTTCCAGTCCAGGGCCGGACATTCGAATTCATCTAACGCTCTGCTACGGTCTAATACGCTATAGGCTGGGCGTAGCGCCGGTGTCGGGTATTCGCTGGTGGCGATAGGGGTAATCGGTATCGTTTTTTTCAGTAATCCTGCCTGCAGTGCCTGACCCTTAATCTGTTGCGCAAATTCGAACCAGCTAATACTGCCACCGTCGTTCCAGTGATAGATGCCCCGATAGTCTCGCTTTTGAATCATAGCAAAAATAAGCCTTGCTAGAGAATGGGTGGAGGTAGGCGAGCCAATCTGATCATCGACCACCGACAGTGCGTCGCGCTCGGCCATGAGCCGCAGCATGGTCTTCACGAAATTACTGCCATACTCGGAATACAGCCAGGAGGTGCGAATAATTGCGCTATTGCCATTGCTCGCCGCTTGCAGGGCCTTCTCGCCAGCCAGTTTTGATGCGCCGTAGACGCCCAGAGGCCTAGTCTGGTCATCGGGGAGATAGGGGTTAGGTTTCACGCCGTCGAAGACGAAGTCGGTCGATATATGCAGAATTTGGGCCCCATTGTGCGCCGCCCAGAGAGCCAGTGACGCCGTTCCCGCTTCATTGATCAGATAGGCCGCGTCTGAGTCGGATTCGGCCTTATCGACCTGTGTATATGCTGCTGCATTGACTATTACGGTGGGCTTCAGCTCATTCAAGACAGCGGCGGCCAAATCGGGCTTGCCGATATCCAGCTGTGCTCTGGGCAGCGCCGAGAACTGAAACTGAGGAATAGGTGCCTCGACCCAGAGACGGGCTAGCGTCTGCCCCAATTGCCCTGAGGCACCCGTAACGAGGATGTGTCCGGCGTTCATGGACTAGTGGGGTAATTCGGAGCGGCAGCGAGAGTCAGGCCAGCGTCATCTTTAGCCGAAAGTAAGGGAGTAATGCCATCCACAAGGGGCCACTCGATGCCAACTTCTGGATCGTTCCAGAGCAGGCTATGCTCATGTTCCGGGCAGTAGTAGTCGGTGCACTTATAGTAAAGCTCCGCCGACTCGCTCACCACATAGAAGCCATGGGCGAAGCCCGGTGGCACCCAGAGTTGGCGCTTGTTCTCGGCGGAAAGGAAGTCGCCAACCCACTTCCCAAAGGTCGCAGAGTCTTTTCGCATATCGATGGCAACGTCGAATACCTCGCCGGAGACAACTCGGACAAGCTTTCCCTGGGGCTGTCTTAACTGATAGTGCAGGCCGCGCAGCGTGCCCTGCAGCGAGCTGCTCTGATTGTCCTGAACGAAGCGGGCGTCTATGCCGTGATCCCGAAACCAAGCCTCGCGAAAGGTTTCCATGAAATAACCACGGGCATCGCCATGCACGGTGGGCTCGAGGAGTAATACATCGGGGATAGCGGTTTCTATTATTTTCATGGGAGTTTAACTTCCCGCCCGGATTCCTGGTTCAATGTCTGTGCTTAAGGAGTTGAAGAAGATACTGGCCGTAGCCACTCTTACCCAACGATTTCGCCAAACTCGTGAGTTGGCTGCCGTCGATAAACTTCTGCCGGTAGGCGATCTCTTCCGGACAGCCAATCTTCAATCCCTGCCTCTCTTCCAACACCCGAATAAAGTTCGCAGCGTCTAACAAAGATTGTATGGTTCCAGTATCCAGCCAGGCCGTGCCGCGATCGAACAGCTCTACCTTCAGCGCTCCGCGCTGGAGATAGACCTTGTTAACGTCCGTTATCTCCAACTCCCCTCGCGCCGATGGCTTGATAGACTTGGCGATATCGACGACGTCGTTATCGTACATATAAAGGCCGGTAACCGCGTAATGCGACTTCGGGCTTTTCGGCTTCTCTTCCAGGCCGATGGCGTTGTTCTGCTCGTCCAACTCCACCACGCCATAACGCTCGGGATCGTTTACGTAGTAGGCGAAGACGCTGGCGCCCTCCTTCTGATCGACCGCATTCTTGAGCGTGTCCTCGATGCGATTGCCATAGAAGATGTTGTCGCCCAACACCAGGCAGACGCGGCTATCGCCGATGAATTCCTCACCAATCAGGAATGCCTGAGCCAGGCCCTCCGGCTCCGGCTGCTGCCGGTAGCAGATATTCAGCCCCCACTTCTTACCGTCTCCCAGCAGCGCCTGATACGCATCGGCATCTTCGGGAGTTGTGATGATGAGTATCTCGCGAATGCCCGCCTGCATAAGCGTCGACAGTGGGTAATAGATCATAGGCTTGTCATACACTGGCATGAGCTGTTTGCTGACTACCATTGTCATAGGGTGCAGGCGGCTGCCGCTGCCTCCGGCGAGGATTATTCCTTTGGTCATGTGGTCTCTTCTTACTTCCTGAAAAATAATTGTGCGATGTGAATTAGCTATTCGGCGTTACTAAGCTCTCAACAATTTCCGGCAGCACCGCATACAAGTTGTCCCGTGGATTAAACCCCAGGTCCCCGCAGATAGCAGCGTTATCAAACAGATTGTCCATGGTAAGGTTGCGGTAGGTTCTGCTACTAATACTTCCCTTACGCAGTCCCAATCTGCTGAATAACCCGGCCAGCGCCGAGGCGGCATATAATATCATAGGCGGGGCGCGCCACCCTGGCATTTGTCTGCCCAACGCCGCGTAAATCGCCGATTCGATCTCAGAAATTGAGTAGGCTGCGCCGTCGGTAACCGTATAGGTCTTGCCTTTGGCCTCTGCCGAGGTCGCCGCCTGAATGATCGCTCTCGCCAGGTCTTGGGAGCCAACCAGAGAAACGCGATTGGACAACAAGGGAAGAGGCGGCAGTGAGCCCCGTATAATCATGGAGATCATGGAAGCTATGTTCCCCTTCATGCCGACTCCGTAGACGTTTACTGCGCGCAGTATGACTGCCTCTAACTGGCCCTTTTGCGCAGCTGCTATAAGCTCTGCCTCCACTGCCAGCTTCCCTTCTCCGTATGCAGTGATATCACCCTGCCTAGTCTCGGCGGCGTGGGCGAGGCTGCTGCTAAGCAGCACGATGCGGCGTACTTTTTGTTCTGACGCGGCGGCGACCAGGTTTGTAACGGCCCGCACGTCAGGGTTTACTTCTACTTCGGCCGAGACAGCGGCTACGTGGGCCTGACCTGCCAGATGTAAGACGATATCTCTGTCTGCGCAGGCTTTCAGCAGGCCTGTCTGACTATTCAGATCGGCTACGATAACGTCAGCCTGAAGCTCTGCGGGCAGGCAATCACTCCTGTGCGCATCACGCAGCAAAACTCGGGTATCCCAGTCCTCCGCTGGCAGTAGTCGACAGAGTGCCTGGCCAATGAATCCGGAGGCCCCGGTTACAAGCACTCTTGGTCTGGTAGGGTCGATAGCGTCGGTTTCCAATATTAGATGCGCTCGCAGCTTGGTCTCTCGAGGTCTTATTCTGACCTATCTGCCTGACTAAAGAAACGCCAACCATGGGTATTGAAGAAACGTATGCCGGAGCTTGCAAACATCTTGAGGTGAGCCCAGCCTTTCTTCGCGGCGTGGCCTCCGTCGTGTTGGATTCGCATTGCGGGCACATAAGCTATTTCGGCGATCTTTCCCAGTCGCAATGACAGATCGAAATCTTCGAAATAGAGAAAATAGTTCTCGTCGAATCCACCAACTTTACGAAAGGCCTCGGTGCGAAACAGCATGAAGCAGCCACTGACTAGGGGAATGTTAGAGCTGGGTTGGTCTTCGGCGAGGTCATGCATCTCGAATCGCGCAAGTCGTTTCTTGAAGAGCCGCTTGGCGATATTGGGTAAGAACCCTCGAACTATAAATGTCTGAACAGAAGGATATCGTTTACAGAGATACTGCTTGCTGCCGTCGGCATACTCGGCGTAGGGGCTGGCCAACCCAATGTCTTTGTTACACTCGAGAAAAGCCAACCCGATCGACAGGCACTCTTCTTGCACTCGAATATCGGGGTTCAGTATCAGGTGATATTTGCTTTCGAGTTCTTTCAGAACCAGGTTATGTCCGCGACCATAGCCAATATTTCCATGGCCTTGAATGAGCCTCAGTTCAACCTGTTGCTCCTCCAGCGCCTGCGCCAGATCGCTAAAAATATCTAGCGTCAGCTTCTGCTGCTCAGAGTTGTCGATGAGGTAAGCCACTATCTGAGGCAATTCGACTGCACCACGCAGTTCACGAATCGATTCGTGTAGAGACGCTACCAGCATCCGCAGCTCCAGCTCTGAGGAATCGAAGCAGACTATTGAAATCGAGAGAGAGGGGGAACATTCATTTGGCACGTGGTGTTCGCTCGAGAATTTGCCTGAGGATAACTATTGCGCTACCAAACGATCGCCGAAAGGGGTGGAGATGACGCGCATACCCTCGGGGACGTCCTCAGGATTAATCCGGCGCGGTGTGAACCTGGCGGCGTTACCTGCTTGTTCTTCGTCCTGCGCTACCGCGCCATTACGAAGCGTCTCGAACGGGTTCTTGGGTTGGTCCTCGACGCTCTCTATCAGCTCATCCGGAGGGTTCACGGAGGGCAATGGCGCGCTTGTCGGCAAAGTCAGCCTGGCAATATTGGCCGCGTCGTTGCAGCTAACGCCCTGCCCACTAAATTCAATACAAGGGCTGTTGCCCGGATACCGAATTAAGATATTACCCGCAGCCACATCGACAATGCTGTAGCCACTATAATCGGGTATGGGAGTATTCCCGTTGGCGCCCACTCTAACGATAATTGTCTCGCCGCCCCTGTGTTTCACCATCGCGGAGTAGTTATCCCCAAGCCTGCTGGTACCCATAAGTGTAAAGGGAGGTGCAGATGTAGTCGCTCTGGATTCGCGATTTGGCCGCGCTGAAGATCTACTTGTGTTGTCAGCAGAAACTTCGACCGGTTCAAACAAAGTAAGATCCTGTTGGTCGGCTTGAGTATCCGTAACTTGTCCCTGCAATTGGGCAGGTACAGTATTTGGGTATGTGAATGCGGCTGCAGTCACTATCGCGAAGGAAATAATCTGTTGTTTCATGATAAATTCCAACAAATTGCTGTTCCGTATTGAGTCAGCCGGGGGTTTCAGGGCAACCACTACATCTGACGTAAAAATCCAAGCAATAGTTTGGCTTATTTCGAATCTTAGGGCTACCGGAAATTACTAGTATGAGTCAAATTTGCCTAACAGCCGCTCGCACCCAGGCCGTTATCCAAGCCATGTTCCGCAGAAGGCAGCATTGGATCACTCAAACATGGTGATATCTTCCCCAGGGCCCTTTGAACTTTGGGGGGTTCTAGGCCGTCAATCACTCGACCCGTGAACGCTATATTGACCAAATCTTCCAGACGGAGGTCCGGCCACTTGGTCTCCTCGACCACGGCTTGCGCTTCGCATCCATTACAGACACTTGCGGACCTGTCCGATTAGATCCGGACACACTTCTTACACGGCTGCTCCACAGCGCCTAAAATCGATCGTGACCGAGAGTTGCGCCGATAGTTTACGCCAGGAAGAGCCACGGGAATGAAGAAAGGGGTCGATAGCATCAGAATCCATGGTATTTACCTTCCCACCATACCGATCTCACATTTTTGCTCGCTGTAGCGACCTCAGAAGGCTTGGAGGGCTCAACAGCATCAGAAAGTGAAAACCATTACCCTTTATTGGCCATCTTATTTCTCCCGTAGCACTGCTGAGAAAGTACCCGCACCAATAAGAACGACAAGTGAAACCTAGCTGCACCCCGACCACTTCGCATTCCCTAAAACCAAGCAAATGAAATCAGTACCCAGAAACAACAAACAAAGCGCCGCGCATTCGCATACCGCAGTACACCCGCGCATAAAAAAGCCAACCCCGTTAAGAGCTGGCCTTCTGATTTCCTCGATTACTCTCGTTTACCTTTCTAATCATCGAACTGGATTGAGTCCCCCAGCCCTTCAATATTGACTTCGTCTACTTCCGGAGCCTTGCCCTCCTCTAGCGTCTCCTTTAACGCCCGCCCGTAAGCAATCCTCGCGGTTTGTAAGGCTGCCGCTTGGGCTTGAAGTCGCGCTAGCTCAGAGTCTACGTACTGTAGACTGCCCAGCTGAGCTTTAGACTCGTCAGAGAGTGTCTCTACATCGTACTCTGTGCCGTCTATAGTGATTGTCGCCATTTTTATCCCCTAACTTAGCTTTTTAACTTACGTTTTATTTTATCGCTAAACCAAACAGAACGCGAGCCATCCTTTTACGACAATACACCCACGCACAAAAAAAGCCAACCCCGTTAAGAGCTAGCTTTTATGTTGTGATTTCTCTCTGACAACGACCTACACGCTCAACCCTTCGCCCGCATAATAAGCCAAGGCGTTGGCCCCGACCGCCACTCCCATGTTGCGAGTAGTTGGTCGAGATGAGAGAGCTTGGTAAACCAAGCGGGCGGATTATCAAGCTGTCTCGAACCGTTATCTTCGATAAGTTCTATCGTGTGTGTCTTCTCAAATCTCGATAGCAGTTTCTGGGTAATGCCTGGTCGCAAACACTCGTGGGATTCGACTATAATATCGAGCGTTCGAAGTGCCGGCGCTAAGTCAGGATCCAGTAGTTCTTCCTCTGCGCCTTCGATGTCACAAAAGACTAACGCGGCCTCGTTTTCATACTTGGCAAAATCATCGGGCGAGAAAAGGCCGCCTATCGTAACTCGGTCACTTACGCCGTTTTTCTCGGCTAATTGCCT
>Ga0209534_10006570_pt1 | contig 10036 bp, 4 predicted proteins | sample COG_07_FD_184751 | JGI IMG/M metagenome (GOLD analysis project Ga0209534, IMG submission 184751) | Pelagic Microbial community sample from North Sea - COGITO 998_met_07 (SPAdes) (version 2) | ecosystem: Environmental > Aquatic > Marine > Neritic zone/Coastal water | place: Helgoland, sampling... | reverse complement strand
CAAAGAGACCAAAAACAATTACATCAAGCGACTGAATATCTCCAGCTCTAATGGTAAAAAAGGCGAGGTAGACAATCAAATAAACTAAGGTTATTTGAAATACAGAGATAAATAAATTTGCTCGTTTGTATAGTTCGGCTACACTCAATATAGTAACAATCCCAGCAGCGGTTTGCAATACTACATATTCAAAACTATTGGGCACTATAAAACCAACGATAAGGACACTCAACAAATGAATAAACAAACCCAAACGAGCATCAAAAAATGTTTTTGTAATTAGCGGAAAAATACAAACTGGTAGGGCATAAATATAATTCTGATTGAACTCAAGCACCAGTATGCTCATACCCACCACCATCAGTAGATTGAAAAAGATGAATGTCATCTTTGTGTTGTTTTCAAAAATAGAGAAACGGTACTTGTGAATAAACAACAACAAGAGCAAGAGCAACAAAGAAACAATCAAACTATATCCGAAGACTATCCAAACATAGTTTTTGGTCTGTAAATCCGCTGAGGAAAACTGCTGTTCCAACGACCACAATATATCCCACTTCTCTTCATCGATTAGTTCATTCGTTGCAATGATGATTTCGCCTTGCGCAATGATGTCACGTGTGGGTGAAATCGTCAAGAATAAGTCTGCAATAGATTGCTCCGAATAGGTTTTATTATAGGATAAGTTGGGCTCAAGAATTTCAAAAAGTAAATTGTAATACTGCTTGCTGTAACTACTGTAATTTGGTTCGATTATTTTTTCCAAATACGCATTCAAGGTAGTTAAATTCAGTAAGGCATCAAAAGGAAGATCTCGCTCAGATCGATCTAAAACTAGTGCCGCTCTCCTCCCACCTTCGTGTGAATAATTGACTGGAAGCACACCCTTTGTGTAGATATCATCAAGCAATAAATTACCATAGTCGAAATAACGGCTGTAGCGCGCAGAGTTTTTACGAAACGGAAAATAGTTTTCAAAATTAGCCGCATAGGCAGTCAGCGCTTTTTCTCTTTGCGAAGCATCAACGTCAAAGTAAGTAATCGCCTCGAGTCGCAAGCGTTCTTTCTCTTTATTTATCTCATTCTCGGATTTAATAATCGCAAAGTCAAATGGAGCATAAAGGGTTTCATAGCCCCACCCCTGTCCTTTTGAATAGTCAAAAGCAAACTGACTTCGTATAGGAAAAAAATAAACAATTAACGCACAACTAAACACATAAAGGAATGCCTTGTAGATAAGGGACTGGGAATTGTATAAAAATTCAAGTAGTCGCTTCATGAAATGAAAATGAGTTAAATGAAAATTAAATTTCCTCTAAGGTAAGAAATGTTATTGTTGCACGGGAAATTTCTATGCTCTTGTCTGCTAGTTGCTTGATTTTCGTTACTTTTGATGAGCAGTTATTCTTAAAACAAAAAGCAAGTTGAAATACGGTGTTTGTCATTTAGGTGTTATTCCTCTTCGAAAAGAAAATGACCACAAAAGCGAATTAACCTCACAACTGCTCTACGGAGATTCGTTTAAGATAATTGATCAACGCAAAGACTGGTATAAAATTCGTTTGGACTGGGATAAATATGAAGGCTGGATCACTCAAAATCAGGCCATAATTATCGAAGAAAAAGAGCACAAGCTTCTTCAAGAACAACCGTTTAGCGCTTCAAAGCATTTGATTGATTTTGTCCATTTGGCCAATGAACAGATATTCCCCATCCCACTTGGTAGTGATTTACGTGCACTCTCATTATTGGGTCACAGCATAGAATACACCCCAACGATTCTTTCCTCAAAAAAAGAAGCCATTGTTCAAACAGCCTATCAGTTTTTACACGCACCCTATCTATGGGGCGGGAAAACGCCCATGGGAATCGATTGCTCTGGCCTAACACAAATGGTGTATAAAATCCACGGTGTTCCACTAAAAAGAGACGCTTATCAACAAGCGCAACAAGGTACAAGTCTTAGTTTCATTGAGGAAAGTCAACCTGGCGATTTGGCCTTTTTTGACAACAAAGAGGGAGACATTACCCATGTTGGTATTTTACTGCAAAACCATTTTATTCTCCATGCGCACGGAAAGGTTCGAATCGACCGTATTGATCAAACCGGTATTTTCAATGCTGAACTGCAAACGCATTCTCATAAATTGCGCTTGATTAAATCCATTCTATAAAAAAAGCCTCCCAATTGGGAGGCTTTTTTATGGAACAGTACAATTTTACTGTTGATATTTTTCTTCTAATGCTTTCATTGCTTTAAATCCATCGTTGTCACCAATGGTGCCATAAATGTTTTTCAAGGTCTTGATAGCGTCTAAATTTGAATCATCAAGGGCAATTAGGTCCTTAAGAATTGGAACACATTCAATGTATATACCTTCTCTTTGTTTCTTTAATTTATCATACTTCACATTGTCTGCGCGTGAGTTTGTTAAAGAATTCATTTGCTCTACAATAACTGCCTCATCTTGAAGAATAAGTGCCACAAGGTTCAAATAAGCATTGGACATGGTTGCATCTAGCTCAATCGCTTTTTGATAAAATTCTCTTGACTTCACTTTATCGCCTAAGTCTCCACTAACAACTCCTAAATTGAAGTATAAAGTGGCATTATTTGGGTCTTGCGCTAAGGCCTCTATAATCAAATCTTGGTAACGCTCTTTCTCATCGAGTTCAATGTAGATATTCGCTTCAGTCAAGATTAATCCAATGTCGCCGGGATTAGCTTTTCGCGCGTCTTGAACAGCAGTGATTGCTTTTTCTTTTTGACCCAAACTGTTGTAAATTAAAGCAATGTTCTTTACAATTTCTGGATACTTAGATGCCGTATCCTCTTCACGCTGGTTGGTGTAGTCTTTTGACTTGAGGAAAATGGTGTATTCTGTATTGGAAACTTCTCGTTCTTCACCAGTTGCAACCTCAGTAACAAAATACTTGGTCACAACACCTTCATACTTAATCTCCTTCAATAGTAGGTAATACTCTAGCGCAAGAGGGTAATCATTGGCATTTACAGCATTTGTTGCAGCATAATACAAATAATCAACATTGGCCAGATTATCAATTGTATAGGCCAAAAAGAGATTTTTAGCTGACAGAATAAATTCTTTCTCTTCAGATTGCTTAATGGCAGTATTGACAATATCGCTTGTTAATAGTCTCAATTCTGTTGCAGCCAAATCTTTTAAAGATGCTGTGGTCTGAACTAACAATAGGTTATCATAAGAGGCTTGGTAATTTTCCTCTAAACGAGCAATTTGTCCTAACAGTAAACGGTACTGATCTGAGATTTTTTCATCATCAGTGCTCTCAATCAGAGTTTGATTCGCTTTTAATGAGGCAGAAGCTTCGCTAATTTTTGAGGCTTTAAAGAGTTTTTGCGCCTGCTTAAGTTCTTTCTTTTGTGCACTTCCCACAGTTAGCACTAATCCCAAGAAAAGGGTAAATAATTGTTTCATTGTTTGTATATTAATATGTGTAGATTTATTCAATATTCGTGCCATCAGTGGCATTTTCTTCACCCTCAAGGGTTTGATCTTCAATAGTCTCTTCTTCTTTCATCACTTTCGCTACTGCTGCAATGGAGTCGTCTCCTTTCAAGTTGATCAACTTGACTCCCTGGGTTGCTCGTCCCATAACCCTCAGCGAATCTACGCTCATTCTAATGGCTATTCCTGACTTATTAATGATCATGAGATCGTTTTCATCGGAAACATTTTTGATTGAAACCAATTCTCCTGTTTTTTCTGTAACAGAAATAGTTTTTACTCCTTTTCCACCGCGATTGGTCGCACGATAGTCTTCTAGACTTGATCGTTTCCCGTAACCATTGGCCGAAACAACAAGAATATCAGTATCAAGGTCATTGACCGAAACCATTCCAACAACTGCATCATTTGGACCATTTAAAGTGATTCCTCTAACTCCAGAGGCATTTCTTCCCATTGGGCGAGTTTTACTTTCCTCAAAGCGTATGGCTTTTCCAGATTTGACCGCGATTAGAATTTCGCTCTCTCCGTTGGTTAATTTGGCTTCAAGTAGCTCATCACCATCTTTAACGGTAATCGCATTAATACCGTTTGCACGGGGACGAGAGTATTGCTCCAAAGAAGTCTTTTTGATTTGTCCTTGCTTGGTCGCCATAATTACACAATGGCTATTGATATATTCCTCGTCTTTTAAGTCTTGTGTATTGATAAAGGCTTTAACCTTATCATCTTGCTCAATATTGATTAAGTTTTGAATTGCCCGTCCCTTGGATGTTTTAGATCCTTCAGGTATTTCATAAACCCGCATCCAGAAGCACTTTCCTTTTTGGGTAAAAAACAACATATATTGGTGGTTTGTTCCTACAAAAAGATGCTCCAAGAAGTCTTCATTACGTGTAGTACTCGCTTTCTGACCTACACCCCCACGGTTTTGTGTTTTGTATTCAGCCAGAGGTGTACGTTTAATATAGCCTGCATGGGAGATGGTTACCACCACTTTTTCATCAGGAATCATATCTTCAATACTGAAGTTACCCCCAGCATATTCGATTTTTGAACGACGCTCATCACCATATTTGGTTTTAATCTCATCCAACTCTTCTTTGATAATAATCATACGACGCTCTTTTTTATCAAGAATGTCTTTTAAATCAGCAATCGTTTTGAGCAGTTCATCATACTCTGCACGAAGTTTGTCTTGCTCTAAACCTGTTAACTGGCGCAAACGCATTTCAACAATCGCTTTTGCTTGAATTTCGGAAAGTTCAAACTTCTCGATCAATTTAGCACGTGCTTCATCCGCATTGGACGAAGAACGGATCAAAGCAATTACTTCATCAATATTGTCTGAAGCAATAATCAAACCTTCAAGTATGTGCGCGCGCTCTTGAGCTTTACGTAATTCGTATTCAGTACGTCTTACCACTACCTCATGGCGGTGTTCCACAAAATAATGAATGAGTTCCTTGAGGTTGAGCAATTTTGGTCGTCCTTTGACCAAGGCAATATTATTAACACTAAAAGAGGACTGTAAGGCAGTGTATTTGTAAAGTTTATTTAAAACGATGTTAGGAATTGCATCTCGCTTAAGGATATATACAATTCGCATTCCGTTTCTATCAGATTCATCACGAATATTTGATATACCTTCAATTTTTTTATCGTTAACAAGCTCTGCCGTTTTACGAATCATTTCGGCTTTGTTGACTTGGTAAGGAATTTCATCGACAATGATGCATTCCCGACCGTTTACTTCTTCAATATTAGTTTTGGCGCGTAATACAATGCGACCACGTCCCGTATGAAAAGCGTCACGCACACCCTCGTAACCATAAATTGTTCCCCCAGTAGGAAAATCAGGCGCTTTAATCGATTGCATCAACTCATCTATAGTAATGTCGTTATTGTCGATATAATTGACAATTCCTTCGATCACTTCAGTTAAATTATGCGGTGGCATATTGGTCGCCATACCAACGGCAATACCAGATGCACCGTTGATCAACAGAGTGGGAACTTTGGTTGGAAGAACCGTTGGTTCTTTCAAAGTATCATCAAAATTCAATTGGTGATCGACCGTGTCTTTTTCAATATCAGCCAGTAAATCTTCCGATATCTTATGCATTCTTGCCTCAGTATATCGCATTGCTGCTGGACTGTCGCCATCTACAGAACCAAAGTTACCTTGGCCATCTACAAGGAGATAACGCAAGCTCCATTCTTGTGCCATACGCACCATGGTGTCGTATACAGATGTATCTCCATGTGGGTGATATTTTCCCAAAACTTCCCCAACAATACGGGCAGATTTCTTGTATGCAGTTGTCGCACGAATACCTAATTCATGCATCCCATACAACACTCGGCGATGTACAGGTTTTAAACCATCCCGAACATCAGGTAAGGCACGTGACACAATGACAGACATCGAGTAATCGATGTATGCCGATTTCATCTCGTCTTCAATATTGATAGGGATTAACTTTTCTCCTTCAGCCATAATTTAAATTTGGTCTTAGTGTATTTCATGCTAAAATAATTATTTAAATACCACTCTCACTGCTTTAGAGAAGATTTTCTAACCGATTTATTAACATAATTATCGGAAAAAAGAAAGTGGAAATTTAGCATTCTTGCCTTTGATATTTAAAGTTTTTTTTGTCTATTAGCTAGGAGTTTCAAATGGTTTGGAACGATGTTTGGAATGATGTAGAAGATATAAAACACACAGATATGGATGACAACTTTTCTCCACGCGTAAAAGATGTTATTTCTTTTAGCAAAGAAGAAGCCCTTCGTTTAGGGCACGATTACATAGGAACTGAGCACTTGATGCTAGGAATATTACGCGATGGCGGTGGAAAAGCTATTTCCATTCTGACTGCCATTGATGTTGACTTAGACAACCTGCGAAAGAAAGTTGAAATACTAAATCCAGCTTTACTCGACAATACTCGTTTAGAAAACACCAAACGGAATTTACACCTTACACGTCAAGCAGAACGTGCACTAAAAACTACTTTTTTAGAAGCTAAACTGTTTCAAAGTGATCTTATTGACACGATTCATTTGTTGTTGTGTATTCTTAGAAATGAAAACGATCCAACCACTAAATTACTGGAAAGACTAAATGTGAATTACGATCTAGTCAAAGAAGAGTTTAAATCAATGTTGACCAATGACAGTGATTATTTAGACATTTCTGGTTCGTCCTTTCCAGAAGAAAGTGAAGACAATGCTGAAGACGACAAACAAAACCCGTTTATCCCGGCTGCTGAGCCAGCTAAATCCAAAAAATCCAAAACACCAGTATTGGACAATTTTGGAAAAGACATTACTGCCCTAGCTTCACTCGATAAACTAGATCCTGTTGTTGGGCGAGAAAAAGAAATTGAGCGCGTTTCACAAATTTTGAGTCGTCGCAAGAAAAATAACCCGCTCTTGATTGGTGAACCTGGTGTGGGTAAATCGGCCATAGCCGAAGGACTCGCACTACGTATAGTCGAAAAGAAAGTTTCCCGTGTACTGTACGGAAAACGTGTTATTTCACTTGACCTAGCTAGTCTGGTTGCAGGAACGAAATACCGTGGACAATTCGAAGAACGCATGAAAGCGGTGATGAATGAATTGGAAAAGAATGAGGATATCATTCTCTTTATTGACGAAATACACACAATTGTTGGAGCTGGTGGAGCAACAGGAAGCCTAGATGCTTCGAATATGTTTAAGCCCGCCCTTGCAAGAGGAGAGATTCAATGCATTGGCGCCACAACACTTGACGAATACCGTCAGAACATTGAAAAGGACGGCGCACTAGAAAGAAGATTCCAAAAGGTTCTTATCGAACAAACCACAGAAGAAGAAACTGTAGAAATTCTTCAGAACATTAAATCTAAATACGAAAATCATCATAATGTAACCTATACAGACGATGCATTGGTAGCTTGTGTCGAATTGACAAGCCGTTATGTGTCTGATCGTTTTCTACCAGACAAGGCAATTGATGCACTTGATGAAGCCGGTTCGCGTGTTCACATCAAAAACATGAATGTACCGCAAGAGGTCATTGAATTGGAAGAAGAACTTGATCGCGTGCGAATTCATAAAAACAATGTTGTCAAAAAACAAAAATATGAAGAGGCTGCAAAATTACGCGATGACGAAAAACGGGTAGAGCGTAACCTTATCACCGCTCAAGAAAAATGGGAAGAAGAATCTAAACTCAACAGGGTTGAAGTAACCGAATCTCATATTGCTGACGTTGTTGCAATGATGACGGGAATTCCTGTTCAAAAGATTTTTTCTACCGAAAAAAATAAATTATCGAACCTCACCAACATCATCGGAGAAAATCTCATTGGGCAACAAGAAGCTGTTGAAAAGGTGGTTAAATCCATTCAACGTAATCGCGCTGGATTAAAGGCGCCAGATAAACCCATTGGATCATTTATTTTTCTTGGTCAAACTGGGGTCGGTAAAACACAATTAGCCAAAATTCTCGCAAGAGAAATATTTGATTCTGAAGAGAATCTGATCCGAATCGACATGAGTGAATACATGGAGAAATTTGCGATTTCACGTTTGATTGGAGCGCCTCCAGGCTATGTTGGCTATGAAGAAGGCGGGCAGCTAAGTGAAAAGGTGCGCAGAAAACCTTATTCTGTAATTCTTTTGGATGAAGTAGAAAAAGCGCATCCCGATGTTTTTAACATGCTCTTACAGGTATTGGATGATGGTTTTTTAACCGATAGTCTTGGTCGAAAAATCAACTTCCAAAACACCATTATTATTATGACGTCTAATATTGGTGCACGACAAATTAAAGACTTTGGTACTGGAGTAGGATTTAGTACTTCAGCGCAAAAGGCTCAATCACATGATCTAGAAAAAGGCGTGATTGAAAATGCCCTAAAGAAAACATTTGCACCAGAATTCTTAAACAGAATTGACGATATCGTTATTTTTAACGCCCTCGAAAAAGAGGACATTATGAAGATTGTTGATATTGAATTGGAGAAATTAAGTAAGCGTATCACCAAACTTGGATACACCCTAAAACTGAGTAAAAAAGCAAAAGGATTTTTGGGTGACAAAGGATTCGACAAAAAGTATGGAGCTCGACCATTGTCTAGAGCCATTCAACGCTATTTAGAAGATTTAATCGCCGAAGAAATTGTTTCTAACCGAATAAAAGAAGGAGACGCTCTCAAAATAGATTGGGATGGAAAAGACGAAAAACTCTCGCTGTCATTAAAAACCGCATAAGGCAAAAACTCTCTAAGCTACCCTTAGAGAGTTTTTTTTTAAAACACTTCATCAACTAAAGCTTTTAAACTATTTTTGCTCAATATATTAGGTACTATGCTAAATACAATCAATTTTACAGTTTATTGCAACTACTCAACAAAAACCCCTTGGGGGGTATAGCAATCTTATTCGTGTAATCATCAACATTTATCATAACCTCAAAATCCCTTAGTGGGAAAAATAATCTTAAAACATGAAAGTTTTAAAATTTGGCGGAACATCCGTCGCAACTCCAGAAAGCATCTCCAATGTCTTGTCGATTGTTCAAGAGCAAGAACAATGTACAGTCGTTGTCTCAGCATTAGGTGGAATAACAGACCTATTGATTGATGCTTTGGAAAAAGCAGCCTCTCAAGACAAATCATATGCTAGCCTTTTTAAAGCCATTGAAGAGCGCCATCTAGAACTCATCAAAGCATTCATACCAATCAGCAAACAAAGTAGTCTTATAAGTTTTGTTAAAGTCGAAATTAATCGTTTGGAGACTTTATTGGATGGTGTAGCAATGCTCCAGGAAATCACACCTAAAACGACAGATAAAGTCACCAGTTTTGGAGAGGGAATGTCAGCAAAGATCATTGAGGCCATTTTCCTTGAAAACAACATCGACACGCGTTTATTGGATGGATGTGATTTAATTCAAACTGCACAACAAAACGGTCGTTTGGTTATAGACTGGGAGCAAACAAAAGAAAATGTCTCGCGTTTGTACAGTGATAATACTGCAAAAACAACTCTTGTTCCGGGGTTTGTAGCCCGGAATCAAAAAGGAGAAAACACTACATTGGGGCGTGGTGGTTCCGATTTCACCGCCTCTATCTTAGCCAATGTTTTAAATGCCTCGTCCATCGAAATATGGACCGATGTGAGCGGCATGTATTCTGCTCACCCAAAAATAGTAGCTCAGGCAGCCCCAATTAAAGAATTAAGCTACCTAGAAGCAATGGAACTCTCTCACTTTGGCGCAAAAGTTATTTATCCACCTACCCTACAACCCTTGGTAGAAAAAAACATACCGGCATGGATAAAAAACACCTTTGCTAAAGAAGACAAAGGCACACTAATAACGTCAGGGATTGACACTCCATCTTCAACTGTTGTTAAAGGGATTAGTCACATAGACAATGTTTCACTGGTCACTCTCGAAGGAAGTGGAATGGTGGGTATTCCTGGTTTTTCAAAGCGTTTGTTTGAAGTGCTATCCATTGAAAAAATTAATGTAATCATGATTGTTCAGGCTT
>Ga0209534_10006567_pt1 | contig 10038 bp, 7 predicted proteins | sample COG_07_FD_184751 | JGI IMG/M metagenome (GOLD analysis project Ga0209534, IMG submission 184751) | Pelagic Microbial community sample from North Sea - COGITO 998_met_07 (SPAdes) (version 2) | ecosystem: Environmental > Aquatic > Marine > Neritic zone/Coastal water | place: Helgoland, sampling... | reverse complement strand
CATCGGTCCTCGAACGACATCGCCGATTGCATAAACACCAGGGACTGCGGTCTCACACACATCATTGACTTCGATAAAGCCACGCTCATCTTGTGTCACGCCACAACCATCAGCAAGCAGCCCATCGGTGTAGGGCTTCCGGCCGACAGCAACGATCAACTTGTCAAAGGTATCGGTCTGCGATCCCTCTTTAGTGTCGAAGGTCACAGTGATCTTCTTACCTTTGACTTCCGTGCCCTTGACTAAGGTGCTGGTTAAGATGTTGAGGCCCTGCTTTGCGAAGATCTTTCGTGATTCTTTCGCGATCTGTTGATCGGCGACCGCCAGAAAATCATCCAAGGCTTCAAAAATTGTGACTTCAGATCCCAACCGGTTCCACACAGAACCCAATTCAAGGCCAATCACACCACCACCGATCACACCCAATTTTTTCGGGACACTGGTAAATTCTAGGGCACCTGTGGAATCAACGATCAAATCGTCGGTCAATGGTGCCGGAGGGATATTCACCGGGACAGAACCGGTTGCAATGATGACATGCGTCGCTTCAAGGACCTCTGTCTTGCCATCGTGATCCGTAAATTCGACCTGCTTGTTGGGGAGTAATTTTCCGGTCCCCGCGAGGTGTGTGACTCCATTGGTTTTGAAAAGCCCACCGATTCCGCCGGTCAAATTCCCCACAATCGTGTCTTTCCGCTTGAGCATTGCACCGACATCAAGCTTCGGCTTACCAACGTTCACTCCATGCAATTCGAGATCGTGCGAGGCTTCTTCAAACTTGTGAGACGATTCAAGTAGTGCTTTTGACGGGATACAACCGACATTCAGGCAGGTACCACCGAGTGATGGCTTGCCGTCTTTACCAATCCACTTTTCGATACAGACGGTCTTAAAACCCAGTTGGGCTGCACGAATCGCAGCGACATAACCCCCTGGACCTGCACCAATCACTACAACATCATATTGTTGACTCATAAATATCTCCGATTACACGTCTAGTAGCATACGAGCTGGATCTTCCAGCATGTCTTTGATGGCCACCAAGAACTGAACAGCGTCTTTACCGTCAATCATGCGGTGGTCATACGAAAGCGCCAAATACATCATTGGCAAGATGACCACTTGACCCTTGACCGCCATAGGGCGCTCCTGAATCTTGTGCATGCCTAGGATTGCGGTTTGTGGTGGGTTTAAAATTGGTGTCGACAGCAATGAACCAAAGACACCACCGTTAGTGATCGTAAAAGTACCACCGGTCATGTCTTCGATCGCAAGCTTTCCGTTTTTCGCAGCGACGGCATAATCTTTGATACCGCCTTCGACTTCCGCAATCGACATCCGATCACAATCGCGAAGCACAGGAACCACGAGTCCTCGCTCAGTCGATACCGCGACACCGATATCGTAGTAGCCGTGATACACCATGTCATTACCATCGATGGATGCGTTGACCGCTGGGAACCGCTTCAAAGCCTCGGCTGCCGCCTTGACAAAGAATCCCATAAATCCGAGACGAGTCCCATTGTGCGTCTTCTCAAACAAGTCTTTGTATTGTTGACGAAGCTCCATCAATGGACCCATATTGACTTCATTAAAGGTGGTCAACATGGCTGAATTATGTTGTGCATCGAGCAAACGCTTAGCGATGGTGGCGCGAAGGCGCGTCATTGGAACACGCTTCTCAATCCGCTCACCCGTGAGCACTGGAGCAGCAGGTTTCGCTGGTGCTGATGGAACGGCTGCGGTGGTATTCGCAGCAGTCGACGCACTCAGGGCATTCTGAACATCTTCCTTCAGAATCCGTCCATCTTTCCCGGTTCCTTTGACGTTCGAGAGATCGATGTTGTTTTCTTCAGCTAACTTCTTAGCGGCAGGATTTGCTGCTAATGCGGTATCGGTTGAAGTCGCAGCAGGTGTCGTTTCAACCTGTGACGCTGATGTCGGGGCGCTAGCAACAGCACCAGCTTCAATTTTACCAATCAGCTCCTGTGACAAAACGATATCACCTTCCTGTTTCATCACTTCTGTCAACACACCATCTGCGGCGGCGACGACTTCCAAAACAGTCTTATCCGTTTCAATATCAACGATCAGCTCGTCCCGGCTCACTGATTCACCAACTTGCTTGTGCCAAGTTGCGATCGAACCTTCTTCGACTGATTCTGGGAATTGGGGAGCTTTAATTTCAATTGCCATTGTGTTTCCTTAACGAGTCACTTGTGGTGACGATTACCCTTCCAGTGCGTCCTGTATTAATGCTTGTTGTTGAGAGACATGCAAAGCCATGTAGCCAGCTGCAGGCGTTGCCGCAGCTGGACGTCCTGCGTAGCGCAGGAATTTATTCGGTAGATGCCTCCACATGGCATTGAGCATGTGGTGTTGGCTCTGGAACCAAGCGCCCTGATTCATTGGTTCTTCCTGACACCAAACCATCTCTTCCATGTTGACGTAGGGTGCCAGAGCCTCGACTAAGTCATCTTCGGGGAACGGATAGAGTTGTTCGACGCGCAAAATGGCGCGATCTTCGATGCCCTGTTCGATCCGATAGGCTTCTAAATCGTAGTAGACCTTTCCGGAGCACAGAATGACCTTCTTCACATTCTGTGGATCCAGGCCGCCGACATCTGGCATCACCGTTTGGAATTGTCCATTGGCCAACTCCTCGAGTGTTGAGACCGCTTCCTTCTTACGGAGGAGAGATTTTGGACTCATCACGATCAATGGCTTACGCAATGGACGGATCGCCTGACGCCTTAACATGTGGAACACCTGCGCTGGTGTCGACGGCACGCATACTTGAACATTGTTTTCCGCGCACAGCTGCAGGAAGCGTTCCAATCGTGCTGAGCTATGCTCCGGCCCCTGACCTTCATAACCATGCGGTAGTAGCATGGTCAATCCACACAAACGTCCCCATTTGAGTTCGCCCGAGGTAATGAACTGATCAATCACCACCTGCGCACCGTTCGCAAAATCACCAAACTGCGCTTCCCAAATCGTCAATCGTCGTGGCTCTGTGGTTGCATAACCGTATTCAAACGCCAGAACCGCTTCTTCGGACAGAAACGAATCGTAGAGTTCAAAACGCGGTTGCTCGTCTGCGATATGCTGAAGTGGTGTGTAGGATTCGCCAGTTTTCTGGTCGTGCAGGGTGGCCTGTCGATGCGAGAAGGTGCCGCGTCCCACATCTTGTCCTGTAAAGCGGACGCCAACGTTTTGATCAAGCAACGTCGCGTACGCCAGGGTTTCCGCAAACCCCCAGTTGCAAGGCAATGCGCCTGCAGCCATCTTCCGTCGGTCGTCATAGGTTTTCTCAACCTGCTTTTGCATCACAAAGCCTGTCGGCACTGTGTTGATTTGCTGTCCAAGCTCTTGAAGGCGCTTCATCGGGAAGCTCGTATCGTGATCAGCCGTCCATTCATGCCCCAAATACGGAGTCCAATCCACAAACAGCTTGCTGTCGGGCTCACGAACTAAGCTTTTCACGACTGGCTCACCCGCTTCTAGCGCAGACCGGTAACCTTCTTCCATGGCTTGGACTTCGGCATCCGAGAGGACGCCTTCAGAGACCAGCTGGGCCGCATATAGCGTTCGCGTGGTCTTCTGCTGCTTGATTTGAGCGTACATTAAGGGCTGTGTTGCACTAGGCTCATCCGCCTCGTTGTGACCACGACGACGGTAGCAAATCAGATCGATCACGATGTCCTTTTTGAACTCATACCGATAGTCCATTGCTAATTGCGTCACAAAATTGACCGCTTCGATGTCATCCGCATTGACGTGAAAAATCGGTGCCTGAACCATTTTCGCGACATCGGTATGGTACTCGGTTGAGCGAGAGTCCTCGCGGCGAGAGGTGGTAAAACCAACCTGGTTGTTGACGACAATGTGGATCGTTCCGCCAGTCTTGTACGCCCGTGTCTGAGACATCTGGAACGTCTCCATCACGACACCTTGCCCTGCGAAAGCCGCATCGCCGTGAATGGAAATTGGAACAACTCGGTCACCCGACGGATCACTCCGCCGATCTTGGCGCGCTCGCACGCTACCCTCGACAACTGGAGATACGATCTCGAGATGTGACGGATTAAATGCCATAGCGAGGTGGACTTCGCCGCCTGGCGTCGCAATATTCGAACTAAACCCCTGATGATATTTGACATCACCGTGATGATCGAAGGTTGCTTTACCGTCAAATTCATCAAACAAGTCTTGAGGATTTTTACCCAGCGTATTGACCAACAGATTGAGACGACCGCGATGTGCCATCCCGATCACGACTTCCTTGGCCCCATGTGATCCAGCACGCTGGATCAGTTCATCAATGCAAGGCACCAAAGACTCACCACCCTCAAGGCCGAAACGCTTCGTTCCTGGGTACCGGGACTGTAAATACTTCTCGAGGCCTTCGGCTGCTGTGAGTCGCTCTAGAAGGTGAGTTTTGATTTCTGTCGGAAACTCAGGCTTACCCATCACGCCTTCTAAGCGATTTTGTAACCACAGGCGCTCTTCTGTATCGACGATATGCATGTACTCGGCGCCGACTGATCCACAATAGGTTTTCTCTAAGGCGCTGATAATGTCGGACAGCTGACCTTCAGGCATGCTGAAATTCTGCATCCCAATCTGAAAGACGGTATCCAAATCAGCCGCTGATAGATCATGAAACCCGAGTTCCAAATCTGGAACATGCGCGCGCTCCATCAATCCAAGTGGATCCAGAGTTGCTCGCTGATGCCCACGAATCCGATAGGCGTTAATGAGCCGCTGTACCTGAACTTGTTTCCGATCGAAATCCGATGACACTGAACCGCTCCCAGCAGATACCGCGCGATTCCGGTCCTTGCCTAGGAGTAAAAACTGTTCCTGGATGGTCGAATGCGGCACGTCACCGGCGATCGCTCCTTCCACACGGGGCAGAGAGTCAAAGTATTGCCGCCACTCGTTAGGAACGCTATTGGGATTGGATAAGTATTGCTCGTAAAGTTCGTCGAGATAATAAAGATTGCCACCCGCAAGATGCGAGGACTTCAGGCTTTGCTCCATTGAGCCTTCAGACATTGATGTACTCCTCTACACCGAAGCTCGTCTCAACGTCGTCTTGGCGTGACCTTAGGGCCATTCTTTTCCATTTCGGCGTAAGCCTCGGTCATCATCATTATGACCTTCCAAATCAACACACTCAGAGGATTGTGACTGAGCGTGTTAAAACGGCACTTCCTGGGTCACAGAAAGTGCCGCTATTGTGCGCGTCTCGCGCACACAAGCCAACCTAGACTTAGGTTGCCCGTGACAACAACATATCTCGGATGTGACCGATCGCCTTGGTTGGATTCAATCCTTTCGGACACACCGAAACGCAGTTCATGATTCCACGACAACGGAAGACGCTGAAGGGGTCATCCAAATCAGCTAATCGTTCTTCAGTGGCTTCATCACGCGTATCGGCAAGGAACCGATAGGCTTGCAGGAGACCTGATGGCCCAACAAACTTTTCGGGGTTCCACCAAAACGAGGGACAACTGGTCGAGCAGCACGCGCAGAGAATGCATTCATATAACCCGTCAAGCTTCGCCCGATCTTCAGGTGACTGCAGACGCTCACGCCCACCGGCCGGAGTCGAATTCTGCAAATACGGCTTAATTCTCTGATATTGCTTGTAAAACACACCCATATCGACCACCAGATCACGGATCACTGGAAGCCCAGGCAATGGCCGAACGACCAATTTTCCACTGGTCGCAACTTCCGAGACCGGTGTAATACAGGCCAACCCATTCTTGCCATTCATATTCACACCATCTGAACCGCAAACCCCTTCGCGGCATGAGCGACGATATGACAATGACTGATCTCTCTCCTTGATCAGATTGAGCACATCCAAAACCATCAAATCCTTTCCTTCAGGAAGAGAGACTTCAACGTCTTGCATGTAGGGCTCACGGTCCGTTTCAGGGTTATAGCGATAAACACTGACTAACATTTCAATACCCCTTAATACGTACGCACTTTTGGCTCAAACGACTCGACAGTCTTCGGTTTGAAGTTGACGTCACGCTTGGTCAATTTCTTGGTTTCAGGATGATACAGCGAGTGACACAACCAATTCTTATCATCTCGCTCTGGATAATCGCCACGCGAGTGTGCGCCGCGACTTTCGGTGCGCTCATCGGCTGCAATAGCAGTCGCTTCGGCCACCTCAAACAAATTCTGAAGCTCAAGCGCTTCCATTCGAGCCGTGTTAAATGCTTTGGACTTGTCAGAAATGGCGATATTCGCCACTCGGTCACGCATCGCATCCAGCTCTTCACGACCTTTCTTCATGTACTCGCCATCACGGAACACTCCGAAGTAGTTCTGCATACAACTTTGCAGTTCTTTCTTCAATTGCGCCGTATCTTCGCCGTTATCGTTTGAATCTAATTGATTCAAACGACCCATGGCACGGTCAACGTCCTCTTCAGATGCCTGATTGTACTCAATACCCTGCTGCAACTGCTCTTCAATAAAGATCCCTGCCGCGCGACCAAAGACCACAAGATCAAGTAATGAGTTACCACCCAAGCGATTCGCGCCATGCACAGAGACACAGGCGGCTTCACCACAGGCATACAACCCAGGAATAATTTGATCTTTTCCATTCACCTGGGTGATTGCTTGACCATTCACATTGGTCGGAATACCACCCATCATGTAGTGACATGTTGGAACGACTGGGATCGGCGCATTCACTGGATCCACGTGCGCGAAGGTCTTGGAGAGCTCAGTAATGCCAGGTAACCGTGAATGCAGGATCTCTTTACCCAAATGATCAAGTTTCAGGAACACGTGATCACCCTGCTCACCGCAACCGCGTCCTTCAAGGATTTCGGTCATCATGGAACGAGCCACAACGTCACGTCCTGCAAGATCTTTCGCATTCGGCGCATAACGTTCCATGAAACGTTCGCCATCCTTGTTGATTAAGTAGCCACCTTCGCCCCGACAGCCTTCCGTGACCAACGTCCCTGCACCGTAAATTCCGGTTGGATGGAATTGCCACATCTCAATATCTTGAACCGCATAGCCTGCTCGCAGCGCCATGCCGATTCCATCGCCAGTGTTGATATGCGCGTTCGTTGTAGACGCATAAATTCGCCCAGCACCACCGGTCGCCAAGACAGTGGCTTTCGATTCAACAAACACCACTTCGCCGGTTTCGATTTCAATCGCAATCACGCCAACGACAACGCCGTCTTGGTTACGAACTAAATCCACCGCGAACCATTCATTCAGAAAGGTCGTGTTGTTCTTGAGGTTTGCTTGATACAGCGTGTGCAAAAGTGCGTGACCGGTCCGATCAGCCGCAGCACAGGTACGCGCTGCCTGTCCACCAGCACCATAATCCTTAGACTGGCCGCCAAATGGGCGCTGATAAATCCGTCCGTTCTCAAAGCGTGAAAACGGCAGACCCATATGTTCCAACTCAAATACCGCTTCTGGACCCACAGAGCACATGTACTCAATGGCATCTTGGTCACCAATATAATCAGACCCTTTGACGGTGTCATACATATGCCAACGCCAATCATCGTCCGGATCGGCACTGGCAATCGCACAGGTGATACCGCCTTGCGCGGATACAGTATGTGAGCGTGTTGGAAACACCTTAGTCAAACAGGCTGTTTTAAAGCCAGACTGCGCCATCTGCAACGAAGCACGCATTCCCGCGCCGCCGCCGCCGATCACGACCGCATCAAATGATAATTTACGAAGTGCTGTCATGGATTAAAACCCCCAAAGAATGCTAATGCCCCAAACGACGTACACGAATAGAGAGATCGCGACGCACCCCAAAAATGCAACCCGCACTGCACCTTTTTTCAGATAATCAGTGGCAACGGTCCACAAGCCAATCCAGGCATGCCCGACCAAAGCAAGAATCGTTAACAAGGTAAAGATTCGCATCCAGGTCTGCCCAATAAATCCCTGCCATTGCGCAAAGGTCAGATCAGAACCGTTCACCGCCAACCACACCACCATGACCACAGTGTAAGCAGCCAAAACCAACGCACTAAATCGTTGAACGACCCAGTCGGCGACGCCACTTCGGCCATAATTCAGGACATTTGTTACCATACCCAAATCCCCGCAAGCACAATTAAGACGACCGACAAAGCCATCGATACTTTCGCAAACATCGGCCCAGATTCCAGCGTTTCACCGTAACCCATATCCATGAAGAGATGCTTCACGCCAGCGGTGAAATGATAGGCCAGAGCGGCCAAGACACCCCAAATAATGAAGGCAACAAAGGGGTGATCAAGCAGGGTCAAGGCATCGGCGAAGCCAGCTTTGTTCTCTAATGAGAGACCCAATAACGCCAATAAAATAAAACTACCGAAGAACAAGATGACACCAGACACTCTGTGCAGAATGGATGCTATCGCAGTTATCGGGAAACTAAAGGTGGTCAGGTCTAGGTTGACCGGACGTTCTCTCGACATAGCCATGTCTTTGGGATCCTCTTCCTACCGGTGATCAATGTGGCCGACAGTATAGTCGTCTCTTTATAACGTTACAAAGGGTAACGCATGCTCCTTTATGACTAAATCAACTATGCCTAATTGACACCTGACCTGCCCCGATTATAGTGAGCATCGCTTCCGCACGTTGTGTGCACCGCACAAAGACCTCAGGAATAAGGCCTAACTCGCGGATTTACAAACAAAGGAGCCGAAAAACATGGCGGAAAACAATGCCACACTAACCCTCCCAACGGGTGAAGTTGTCGAACTTCCAGTGCTCAAAGGATCGTACGGACCGGATGTCATCGATGTTTCAGGATTATTAAAAGCTGGGTATTTCACTTATGATCCCGGTTTTATGTCCACCGCAGCGACCGAATCGAAAATCACTTATATCGATGGCGGCAAAGGTGTCTTGTTACACCGTGGCTATTCGATTGAAGATCTTGCGGAAAATTCAGATTTTCTCGAGACCTGCTATCTCCTTTGGTACGGACAATTACCTAACCAAGAGCAAAAGCAGGAGTTTGTTACTAACATCACGCGTCATACGATGTTGCATGAATCGCTGGCCCACTTCTTTGACGGATTCCACCACAACGCTCACCCAATGGCGATGATGTGTGGCGCTGTCGGCGCTCTGTCGGCGTTTTATCATGATGTGATGGACATTCGCTCTGAGCGCGATCGCGAGATTGCAGCCCATCGCTTAGTCGCAAAGATGCCAACTTTGGCCGCCATGTGTTTTAAGCACTCGATTGGCCAGCCATTTATGTATCCACGCAACGATCTGTCATATGCGGCTAATTTCCTTTACATGATGTTCGGCACGCCATGTGAAACCTATGTGGTCAGTCCCGCTGTGGAAAAAGCAATGGATCGAATTTTCCTGCTGCACGCCGATCACGAACAAAACGCATCGACATCAACCGTTCGCCTTGCTGGATCAAGTGGAGCTAATCCGTTTGCCTGTATTTCAGCAGGGATTGCCGCATTGTGGGGCCCTGCCCACGGCGGAGCAAACGAGGCAGTTTTGATGATGCTTGATGAAATCGGTTCTGTGGAAAACATCCCGATGTTTATCGAAAAAGCAAAAGATCCGAATGACCCATTCAAGTTGATGGGCTTTGGCCACCGGGTTTACAAGAACTTCGATCCACGAGCAAAAGTCATGAAAGTCTCCTGCGATGAGGTCTTGGCTGAACTCGGGGTACAGGATCCAAGATTGGCGGTTGCCATAGAACTTGAGCGAATTGCTCTATCAGATCCCTATTTCGCAGAGCGAAAATTATTCCCGAATGTCGACTTTTATTCAGGCATTATTTTGAGCGCGATTGGTATTCCAACCAGCATGTTCACCGTAATCTTTGCGGTATCAAGAACCATTGGCTGGATTACACACTGGCACGAAATGATTTCAAGCCCCTACAAAATTGGCCGCCCACGCCAATTATATCTGGGCGAGACACCTCGGAAGTATCAAGCCAAGTAAATACCGCAAAGCCCCGACTCCGTTCGGGGCTTGATTTGA
>Ga0209534_10006564_pt1 | contig 10040 bp, 10 predicted proteins | sample COG_07_FD_184751 | JGI IMG/M metagenome (GOLD analysis project Ga0209534, IMG submission 184751) | Pelagic Microbial community sample from North Sea - COGITO 998_met_07 (SPAdes) (version 2) | ecosystem: Environmental > Aquatic > Marine > Neritic zone/Coastal water | place: Helgoland, sampling... | reverse complement strand
ATGCGAACCCCTGCTCCACGGTGCCCTCTCCGTGGCACTCAGCGCACGCTATGAGCTTCGGTAGGATGCTGTCCAGGCCCAGGCTCATGTCGCGCCCTCCTTATCCTCTGTGGCCAGCTCACCGGCGCAGGCTGCGTATCCAGCCGCGTCAATGTAGTTGTCGGCGTGCTTCGGGTTTGACTTGGCCCTGGCGGCCTTCAGCAGCAGCATCATGGTCCCAACGTCGTGCGGTAGAACCTCGACGCCAAGGTGGACGCTCCAGTAGATGGCGATGGTCTTGAAGTTGTCCTCCATGTCGCCGTGGTCGGACGCCCGGTCCTTGGTTACATATTCCTTGGCCGTGTCTAAGACTTCGGCGCGGGTGAGTTTAGCCATTGGCGGTCTCCCAGTGTGTTGGCCGCGCCTTGGGGCGCATTGGTTCGTCTGAAATATTAACGGTTAACGTGCAGGCGATCAACAGCCCGCACAGTGACGTCCAGATGGCGAGGATCGCCCAGTCTTGTTTCGTTGGCATCATGTTATGCTCTCCGGGTGGGTGGGGGCCGTAGCCCCCGGTTGGGTTAAATATAAAATTTATTTGCGTTGCCACTGTCTGAGAACCGCCTGTCAGCGCGCAAAACTTTTTTCCCGCCGCGTGGGCCGAGAACAATAGACAAGGTGGTTTCGTATAAAACGCCTTCCCCGAAGCAGCAGAAGCTGGCGTGTGAACCTTGATCTGAAACATCAATGTGCAATTCGTATTCTGGTGCATCTCCTTCGATTGAGGACTGCGTATTGTTTTTTGATGCGCCCATCAAGCGAAGCGCTGCGCGCTTCTGAGATGCGTTTAGGTTTGTTGCTTTGATCGCTTCGACTGCTGCTGCGTATTCCATTTCCGTGTCTCCCTTGTTTCTGTCTATATTGTTAACATAGAGGTAACAGTACACCCTTGCAAGCACAAAATGTTCACAAAGCGAAAAAAATGTTATAGGGTGCCAGGGTGACATTCATGGAGGATCACATGCTCGACGACCAAACGAAAGAACTGGTGCGCAATCTCAACAATCCGCACCGCGTGACAAACATCATGGCGCTGTTCAAATTCTGCGAACAGGCGGCCACGATCATACAGGAGCAGTCGGCTCAGCTGCACCAGCTGGCGGCGGACACGTTGAAGGCGCAGCCCGCTAAGACTGCGCCTAAAAAAGCTGCCAAGAAGTAGCGTTTAGCGGGGGCCGGCGAGTAGCCTTAACAGATCCTGAGATGGGTCGACTGGAGGCTGCACGCCGGCTGCCTGCGCTGACGCTCCCGCGCCGAGAAGCCCGCTTATGACGTTGCTCTTTGTCGCCTCTCCCGTCTCTCTAGCTGCCTGTATGCCCGGAGCTGCGCGCTCCATAGCCTGCGCCTGACGCATCAAATCGTCCGGCGTCATGCGGCGAGATAGGATTGGCGCCAGCTGCTCTTGAGCCGCGCGGATGCGATCCGCTTGTCCGCCTCCTGCCAGCAGTAGGTCAGACGCCATCGCGGTCGGCGCGCCCAGCAAGCCCTGCTGCCCAATGCGCTCGCCCATCGTCGGGGTGATTAACTCCTCAAAGCGCTTCTGCACCGCCTGGCGTATTGCTGTTTTGGAGTTTTGAGCGACAGAGGCTGCCATAATCATTGCGTCGCTGGCTTCCCGGATCTTATTCGACATCTTCTCAAAGCCAACGTCGCCCAGAACCATTTGCATCTTTGTGGCCACGGCCCGAGTATTCATCGCCTTCAGCTGCGCCAGCGCCTCAACCACTTCAGCGTCGGTGCGCTTTGTTGGGTTGACCTTCGCGTTTGCCGCAATCTCGTCTAGGCGGTTTCTCAGCGCAGTTCTGACTTGCTTGAGCTCAGTTGGCCCCATGACGTCCAGGGCGATCTGCACTTCCTCGCGCGTCACCGACGGGCTCAGCAAGTCGGTGCCAAGGTCTGCCGCGATCTTCTGGTCGATAGCATCTTTGCCCGCTGCACGCGCAGCTCCATAATCTGGGCTGACCTCGTCAAGCGCGTTGCGCATCTGAATGGCCAGCGCAGTCTTGGAGCGGTAGCCCTCGATGTCTCCAGACCGCTTGAGCTCTTGGGCACGGCTGTGCAGCCGGCGCGTGACGTAGTCCAGCGTCTCAACTGTCGGCGTCCGCATGGCAATGTAGTTTCCGTCGACGTCGTAGGTTATATTCACGCCGTTTTTACTTTTCAGTATCTTGTTGGCCTGCTCTTCGCTGACGCGCGTCGGCACCATGTAGTCAAACTCCCCTCCTGCTTCACGCATCAGGGTGGTGGCGCCGGTCAAGTCATCTGGAGACACTCGGGTGTACAGGTCCAGAACTACGTCGGACGCGTCTTCGCCAGGAGTTATCTGGGCGGTGTACGCGCTACCATACAGCTCACGACGCGCCTCTGCGGTGTCCGCCATGATGTCGGCCTTCTGGCCAATCTTGCCAGCTGTAACTTCGCCAAGGACGTCGTCCAGCGTTCTGGACAGATCTTGCGACGCGGCTAAGGATGTTTCGTTTAGGTTTGAGCGGACCACTGCCGCACCCTTACCCGGAGTGTTCGCCACGACGTCAAGCAGGTTTGACATGTTAGGGCCAAGCGTTGCTATGTTTCCGTAGGGTGTGTTGGCCGCGGCGGCGGCGCCTACGCCGTCAGCCTCCACGGCGTCTTTTATCAACTTCCTTGCGTCGCCCTTAGCGCCGATCTTATTAATGTCCGAGCGGAACGGCATCTCAGCCCTAAGGCGGCTCACGCCTCCGATGATTGACCCGACAACAGGCGCCACCGCGCCCAAAATTCCTCCAAGCTGGAAGCCAGTTTGGCCCTGCTCTACTGCTCCCGGCAATCCACCCTCACCGTAGCCCGCAATAGCGCCTTCAGCGCCACCAATGCCTGCCCCATAGCCAACGGCTTGAGCGGCACGCCCAATGCGCGTTGGCGCATTGATAAGGCGGTCGGCGCCAGACGCCAAGCCGGTGGACGCACCAGTCGCGAGGCGGCCGGTAGTGGTCAAAGCGGGAAGCTCTGCCTCCTGCGACCCTATGGCTGCGCGGATAGTCTCTTCGCTGATGTTTGGGTTCACTGCGGCCATCGCTTTCTCAACATAGCCGCGAGCAAACGGAACACCCTTGCCAAAGCCACTGGCCAGCGACGTGAAGCCTTCGCCAACGACATCGCGAGACATTTCGCCTTTGACAACTTTTGCAGCGTCTCCGCCTTCACGCATGATACTGGTGATTGTGCCCTGGTCGGCGGTCACATATGCGTCGTTAGGGTTCACATAATTCATCTGCCGCGTCTTGCGGTTCTGCGTGATGTAGCCGCCGTCTGGGTATTGCTTTAGCAGCGTGGAGCCTTCGGGGATCGTCGGAGCCTCCTGAGCGGGAGCAAGCCCGATCCTTTCTGAAAACTCGCCGAAGTCCATGTCAGAGTAAAACCTGCCGTGGAGCGCCCGCGCAAGATCCTCGTCGCTCATTTCGTTATACTGAGGGTATTTACTGCGGATTTCTTGTATGGAGGCCATGCTTTTACCCTATTATAAAATGTTCAACGGATCTGAGTTGCCGCCTTGAGGGTCTTGCCCAGGAGTGTAGATCATCTCGTCGGGAATGCTCTCCCCTTGCAGCCTGCGTGAGAAAATATCAACGTAGAAGCGCAGCTCCTTGAGTGCGTTGACGTAGTCGTCATACCCTTGCATCTGACCAAGGCGGGCCATAGCTTGCTCAGCCTTCATGCCTTCCAGCTCGGTGATCTGGCCGCCGCCTTTCAGTTTTTCAAACGCCTGCAAGAACACGTCGCCGCGGACCTGCTTTATCATCTCATTAACTCGGGCCACATTCGGATCGAGGCCAACATTTGAGGCGAACCCCCGGACGATGCCCTCGAAGCCCAGAGCGTCTTCCAAGTTGGGGTCGTTCATCAGGGCGTCGATGCGCGCGATAAGAGCCGCCTTGCCGGAAATTTCCGTCCCTTGGGTTTTCTGGCGATCCAGCTCCTCGATCATTAGCTTGACTGCCGGCGCCATGCTCGGGTTCACCATCGCCAGGTTGAGAAGCTGCTGGATGCGAGCCTGCGGATCTTGACCCGCCCCGCCGGTGCCAATAAGCCCTTGCAGCATCTGCTGCTGAGCCTGCGCCGCCGTAGCCTTGCGCTGCATGTCGGCCTGCTCGTTGAAGCGGCCGAGCATGTCGTTGAAATTTCCGCCCTGCCGACCCGCCAGAGCCGCGCCTGCGTCAGACAGCGCGGAAAACGCCAACATCTTGCGCTGCGTTTTGCTCAGGGTTTCGTATGGATCTGTCGGAGTGGCAGTCTGGAGCGCCAGAAGCTGCTGGAGTGTTGCCGCGCCGCTTGTGGCCGTATCAGCGACAGGCGTAGTAACGGACGTAGCAACAGGCGCAGCCTCGACGACTGGATCGGTAACAGGTTCCGGCGCCGGATCTTCCGCCGCTGACCCGTACCCCAAGTCCTCGAGCTCATTAGGCAGCATCAATGTGCCCACCGTGACGCCGGTCATGTCCTTGTTCATGGCCTTCATACGGTCGATGTCTTCCTGCGTGAATAGTCTTGCCATGTCTATATTCCTCTGTACGCCGTGTAACCTGTAGCCGCCGAACCAAAGCCTCCAAGAAGGTTGCCAACCGCCGTCAACCCACCAAACGGATCGCGACTTGTGACAGTGCCGAGGCCCGCCGGAATGCCAGATCCCGCGGCCAGGACCGCGTTAAGCTGCGATAGCGGGTATGCTTGCTGCTCCTGGAACATTGCGTAATCAGCTTGCAGCTGAGCCTGCTCCAGGGCGCGGGCCTGCTCTGCGGCAGACATCTGCGCGCCAAGGCCAGAGAGCTGCGATTGCAATCCCTGCCCCGCGAGGGAGCCCATTGCGTTTGCAGCTGCGGACTGTATGCCGGCGCCGGTGAACTGCCCCTGGTAGTTGGCTGCGTTGGCAGCCTGATCGAAACCTGCTTGCGTGGATGCCGCCTGATTAAGAGCAGCCATATTGCCAGAGCGTGCCGCCTGCTCAAGTTGCGCTTGCTGAGCTGCACGCGCATTGGCGGCTTGCGCATTTTGTGCGGCTGCCGCCTGCTCAAACTGAGCCTGCTGAATTGAGAACTGGTTTGCTGCTGCCATGTTGCCGGCGCGTGCCGCCTGATCGCGGGCCGCACCCGCCTCGCGAGCCTGCTGCCCAAGTGTTTCGGCGGTCATCTGCTGACCTGACTGCAATGCGCGCGCCTGCTGCACGTTGCCAATGTCGAACTGGCCTGAGCCCAGCGCCTGCGTGAACGCCTTCTCCTGCAATCCGGCGACAAGATCCGCCGCCTGCTTGCCGTATGCCTCGCGGGTTCCGGCCTCTGCAATTCCTTGGCGTGATCCGCCAAACGCGCGTGCTGCGGTCGCTTGCGCCCCCAGCTTATTTAGCGCCTGCTCCTGGGCGCCGCCAAGCGTCTCGAGGCTGCGGTTAATTACGTTTTGAGTGTAGGGCGACATATACGCGCCAAAGTCTGTTGCTGCCAGCGTGTCAACGTCAATTTGCCCAGGAGCCCGCGCAGCATCTACAGCGCCGACACCCTGCATGGTCTGCGCCGGGCGGAGCTGAGCTGCTCGCATCCGCTCTATGCCACCCATTTGAGCGGCGTCCATAGTAGACGTCGGGGACAGTTGGGCCGATTGCATTGCTTGGGGGCTAAATCCCGTCAACCCACGCTGCACATCTGCTGCTTCGCTATATGCCCGGCCGCTGGTGTCCAGCCCCCCAAACCCGGACAGAGCTTGCTCTCCCAATGGCGTCATTCCGGCGATCATCTCACCTTCGTATGGGGTGTATTCCGTATCGGCGATTTCAATGCCGCGCGGGAGGATCTCCTGGCGGATGAAGTCTTCCTGCCACTGAGGTAGTTTGGTTTCTTGCGTCTTAGTCGAACTCATTGGCTCAGCTCCATCTCATAATGCCTGCGCGTTTCACGGAAGGAAGCCGCCTCTGCGTATTTTGCAAACCCCTTGCGACCGTCAGTCTCAATCGCGTCCATTTTAGCTTCTTTCGCTATTTTTGTCAAAGTGGCCAATGCCTCTCCGGCCCAGAGGTGCATGTCCTCTCCGCCCATCCACTCGATCTTGAGATTGCGGCGCAGCGGGTGGTGCAGAATGCAGGTAACGACGGACGCCATTGGGGTGCCGTCGACGTAAACCATCCAGAGCAGGGACATGCCATCGTATAGGTCTTGGACGATGTGGTCGGCGTTTACATTGTCCTGGCGCGCAGTGGACATCGCTATAAAGCGTCGCGCGTCGTCAATCACCGGTGGAAGGTTCTCTGGCAAAACTGCGAACATTTCCACCATAGGATCTTGCTGCGGCTCGAAGCTGACTTTTATGACGTTTTCACTGGTCATCCGTGCAGCCTCGTTATCGCAATGGTTGAGGACGGCGCTGCGGGTGCAAACGCCGTTGCCGCAGTTGAGTGCAGAAATCCGCTGGTGCTGTCAACAGCCCACATCGCCTCCAAGTAATCTCCGGCCGCAAATTCAAATATCGCTGACCTGCTGACAACAAGAACCGAGCCGTTTTGATGCAATGCGTTCTTCATGGTTGAGCCAGCAACGTCTGTGCCGTTGACGCGGGGCCAAAACCAAAAGTTTACAGTTGAGCTGGACGTGGACGCAATCTGCGCCGAAAAGCTGACCATGTACTGTCCAGCTTCCTCAAACACCAAGCGCGAGGCTGGTGTGCCGTTTGTAATGCCATCAGCAATGCTTGATGTGTACGTCAAAGCGTACGCTGTGTTTGTAGACGCAGCAGTCTGATCCGTTGTAACGCCGCCAGCATACTGGCCATCTTCCAGCACAACCTGACGCCATTCTCCGTTTTTGCTGACCACCGGATAGCCGTTCACGTTATCCCACAGCAAGACGCCATTTTCGGATGCAGACGAATAGGTCTCCTTGAAGCTCATCTGGTCTAAAGCGCGGCTAAGATAGATGCGCAAATTCTCAGCCCATTGCCGAATGTCTGGCGCGAGGGGTGGAACAATTCTGCTCATCTGCGACCGCCAGCTACCGCGTCAAGCCGCATAATGCCGACACGCCAGCTTGAGGAGGCGTCTCCCGTGACGCGCATTCTCACCTGTCGGCCCGTAAATCTTAGGCTCGTTGGGTTTTCCATGCTGTAAGGGCCGTGCGTCTTTTCCTCGCCCGTTGGGTAAAAGCGAGTTTTGAAAGAAGCACTGACATCCCCGAGTGTTTTTTCGTCAGGTATTAAACCCTTCACACTCATCACTTGATCCCCGGCTCCAAGCAAGATTGGCCCTGTTTCTGCGAATGGCGAAACTCCGCTGTAACTAAATCCTATTTCCTGCTCGTATAAAATTCCCTCCGCAGAAATCCAAAGAGGTTGGCGGAATACGCCGCGATCCACACCGGCAGTTCTGTCAATAGTGCCTGTCATCCATACGTTTTCTGCGTAGTCATACGCGACATACCTATCGCACTCGATGCTTGATCCGCTGGGGTAAAACCACCAAATTTCGTTGAAGCGGCTGTTGACAACGGCGTGTACTTTGGACTTCTGGTCGCTGTTTATGTCACTAAACACATAATCGGCAACGTCGCATTGCAGCGCTTGAACCGCACCGCCGCTGTAAGTGAAGAACGAGCGCTGCCCCATCCAGATAACGCCCTGATCTATTGACGCGGCAGCGTTTGCAGCAATCAACCCGCATGATGTTCCAACTCTTTGAAAACCATACACAAATGGCGGGCCACTATATGTTGCTGTGTGGGCGTCTTGGTCGGTAAGTATCAACGCCTGACCGCGTGTGCGGAGACCTTTTAATATTACACCGTTTGTTTGTATTTCGATGTCACCAGCTTCGTTTGTGGCTGCGGGTGTCCATGTGTTGTTGTCTTCACGGTCGGACCATGAGACGTTTCTGGGGTTTCCTCCAGCGCCCAGTGCAAACACAAAGCGCTCTTCCGTTACCATCATTGCGGAGCAGTCTACTGGCGCATTTGACAAAACGGCGGCTGGAGTAGAACTGTCGAGCTGCCACTGGTAAATCTTGCCGTCGTCGGCTGTGCATCCCAAAAGGTACTCACCCCAATTTTCCAACGACCATGTGGTTGCTTTGAGGATGTTGTTGGTATCCTCTACCGGAAGCCCGTAAAGACCACCGCCAAAGGTTTTCGCGCTGTACCCAGTAAACGCCGTGGCGTCCACTCTGCCAGACGTGAACCCGGCTGGAGTAATGTCGCTGACCGTATCGCCTGACCCCATAGCGTAGAGCTTGTTGTGCGTACCAAAAGCTATACGCCTGTTGTTTGAATTGTCTTCCCACGCAACCATTGAACGAGCAACGCCGTCGATGTCCACGCTTCCGCGCTGACGCCATCCGCCCACAGGACGCAACGCCCCCTCATGCCACCTAACAAGGTCTGCGTCACGCCAGCGCCCCTGAGACTGAAACTCAGTGCCGTTTCTGTATTGGCCTGCTGGGATGTTGAGCGGAATTAACGGCATGGCGTCGCCTTATGTTTTTACTACTAAACTTGTAGCAGATATTGCTGTCCCTGCAAAGACACTTGGATCGGCAGCGGTCTCGCCTATCGTCCCGTCTGTCTGGACGTAGTATTGCTGCCCTGCGGTGAGGCCAGACTGGTTTGTGCTGAGTGAGCCGATGATGTCTACCGTGGCGCTGCTACCGTCTGCTACAGTGCCGCCTGTAGACATACCGATGTAGTTTTCGGCTGTGAGGTTTGTGGAGGTGGAGGTAGGCGTCAATACAACAGCCTCACCGTTTCCAGATGTGTAATTGGCAAACGCAGTAATTACTTTTTTCGCAGAGCTTTCGTAGGCAGTTCCCATAGTAGTAGACGACCCCGTTGAAAACACCGTAGGGGAGTCAAACGAAATGCTATTTCCACTCACAACGCCCGTTGTAAAGGTTCCGCGACCAGAGTTACCGTTGTCCCGATAAGACACAACGATAGCTCTAGCATTGGCATCGTAAGTAGAGACGATTGAGCTACTGCTGGCAGCGTTAAAAACTACAGGAGAGCCAAAACTGATTGATGTGCCGCTCACCTCACCGACAATAGATGTGCCGTGTCCAGAGTTGGAGTCGTCTTTGTAAGATATAACAATTCTCTGTGCGCTGGCATCATAAGTCGTCGCTGTAATATCAGGTGCGCCTGACAGAAAGTTTACGCTTGACCCAAAGGATATTGAGGTGCCGCTTACAGTACCTACAATGGCTCTACCAAATGTGCCAGACGGATCAGCCCTGTAGCCAACGACCGTTTTCTGATTTACCGTATCGTAAGCAACAGTCGGGTCTGTGACAATTGCAGAGTCAAAAACAGCGCTAGAGCCAAAAGATATGGATGTACCTGAAACCGTTCCGACCTTGGCTTCGCCCCTGCTAGATGAACCCCGGTTTGTATAAGCTACAACTACCTTTTGTGCGTCAGAGTCATAAGATGCACACGGCCCCTCCGTGTTTGCGCTGTTAAATACAACAGCACTGCCGAAACTAATGGACGTACCGCTGACAGTCCCCACAACTGCTGTGCCATAGCCTGAACTACTATAGTTTTGAAAAACGATTACGACTTTCTGCGCGTTAGCGTCATACTCAACCCATACGTCTCTCGGGTCTCCGCTAGTAAACTGGACCTCTGTGCCGAAGCTGATAGAGGTGCCGCTTACAGTGCCTACAATTGCGCTGCCGGGGCCATTTGCGGCGTTTTTTCTATGCGCAATAACAATTTTTCCTGAATTAACATCATATGCAGCTGCAGCTCTAAATGAAATCTGCCCAGAGTCTAAAGTCACAGGAGTCCCAGCAGAACTATCTACCGCAGACTCACCAACAACACTCACAGTTCCGTCAGCATTAACGATAACAGGCTTACCATTCGGCAGAGTACCAGAAGCCTTGGCCCTATGCGTACCCTCTTGTAACTCTGGGATAGTTCTCATGGTCTAGCCTTTCACGATCATCTTGGTTGCCGATATGGCTGTGCCAGCGAAGACACTTGGGTCTCCAGCGG
>Ga0209534_10006561_pt1 | contig 10044 bp, 1 predicted proteins | sample COG_07_FD_184751 | JGI IMG/M metagenome (GOLD analysis project Ga0209534, IMG submission 184751) | Pelagic Microbial community sample from North Sea - COGITO 998_met_07 (SPAdes) (version 2) | ecosystem: Environmental > Aquatic > Marine > Neritic zone/Coastal water | place: Helgoland, sampling... | reverse complement strand
ACAAATTACATTTTTTAAAACCGTTTATAAAAAATATACAAATTTTGCGATGGAATCTATGCAACAATCTATTGAGGGTCGCCCTAATTTTGGACAACAAATAGAAATACCTATACAACGTAAAGGTGATTTAATAAAAGATATTACAATTGAAGTATTATTACCCATATTGCCTTCAGGTTATTTCTGGACAAATGGTATTGGAAATGTTTTGATTAAACAAGCAGATTTAGAAATAGGAGGTCAATTAATAGATAGACATTATAGTGAATGGCTTGATATTTGGCACCAATTAACAACAACAGAAGGTAAAATAGGTAGTTATAATGCTATGTGTGGTTATTATAATACTATAAGTAGTTTAAGAGAAAATGCTGAAACCCAATTAAGATTAAATATACCAATGTGTTTTTGGTTTAATAAAGATTATTCTTCAGTTTTACCATTAATTGCTCTTCAATATCACGATGTTGTATTAAAAATTAAACTTAGAGATTTTCATAGTTGTTATAGAAATGAAAGTACTACAACATTACTTACTAATGCTTTATATCCTATAGCAAATATGAAAGTATGGGTTGATTATATTCATTTAGATATGGAAGAACGCCGCAAATTTGCTGATACCGACCATGAGTTATTAATAGAACAAGTTCAATTTAACGAAAGTGATTATGTTGATAGAACAAATAATAATATAACAAAAAAAATCAGTTTAAATCATCCAGTAAAAGAATTATTCTGGATACATATAAATAATGATTATGAACAACAAAATATTAAAACTGGTAATCAATTATTAGATTATTCTATATCAAATTCAATAGAAACATTTAGTGAAGCAGTATTACAATTAAATGGTATTGACCGTTTTGAAAAACGAAGTGCTGAGTATTTTAGATTGGTTCAAAATTATCAATATCATTCTAGATATCCTTATAAACAAATATATACTTATTCATTTTCTCTAAATCCTGAAAAACAACAACCAAGTGGAAGTTGTAATATGTCTAAATTTGCTAATATAAATTTACATTTAGATTATAATACTATAAATCATAGTTCTAGCGATATGAATTTAAAATTATATGCTATTAATTATAATATATTACGTATTATGAATGGAATGGGTGGACTTGTATTTAGTAATTAGTAATAATTAATTATTCATATATTATTTTTTTTATAAATATTATTTTTTATTTTAATTTTTTATAAATATTATTTTTTATTATTATTTTTAAAGTTTAAGTAAAAATAATAATTATATTTTATAGATAGTAAGTATATTTAAATACATACTAATTATAGTTTACTAAATAATAATTATAGTTAAGTATATAATAAATATAGTTAAGTAAATAATAAATATATTTTATAGATAATTATAATAAAAATTATTTGTAATGTCTATCTATAAAGATAAAAAAATTAAAAATATTGAATTAATAGATAAAAACTCAACTATTAATCATAATTCAGAAACAGGCACATTTACTATAGATAGTAAAAATGGAACTATACAACTAGGGCATACAGGTGTTAATATAAATTTAATAGGAAATATTAATGTAGAAGGCAATCTTTACAATATAATAAATTTAACAGGACCAACTGGTATAGTAGGTATAAATGGAGACCCTGCACATACAGGAGCAACTGGTAATACTGGTCCAACTGGTCCAACTGGTAATACAGGAAATACTGGCTCAACGGGAAATACAGGAACAGCAGTTTCAACAGGAGCAACAGGTCCAACTGGTCCCATAGGAGCATCATCACCTCCTAATTTATTAGCCTTAAGAAATTCAACAGTTCAAACAATAAATAATGATATTTTTACAAAAGTATTATTTGATACTACTGATAGTATTAATATGGGTTTAGAAGATTTAACTTACTCACAAGTTGGAGATGGAACCAGAATTACTAATACATCAAGCCAAGTATTACAATTTCAAATAAATTATCAAGTCGTTTATACTGAACAAAATAGTGATTCAACAAAAAATAGTAGAATGGCTTATGTAAGTATTAATAATAATGATATAACTATTAATACAAATGCGAGATATGGTTTTACTTCATTACAACCTCAAATTTATAAAACATCTTGTCAAGGTGTTTGTATTTTAAAATTAAATGCTAATGATTTTATTGAAGTATGGACAAGACAAAATTCAGGTTCAGCACAAGAAATCGGAGGAGCAGTAGAAAACATACCAAATTCAAATAGAATACAAATTAGTAAATTAATAATAGGAGCATCAGGAAATACAGGTAATACTGGAAATACAGGTAATACTGGACCAACAGGTAATACTGGTCCAACAGGAAATACTGGTAATACTGGAAACACTGGTAATACTGGTAATACAGGTCCCACTGGTCCAACAGGTAATACTGGAAATACAGGTAATACTGGAAATACAGGTAATACTGGAAATACAGGACCAACTGGTAATACAGGTAATACTGGAAATACAGGTAATACTGGAAATACAGGACCAACTGGTAATACTGGTCCAACAGGTAATACTGGTAATACTGGTAATACTGGTAATACTGGTAACACTGGTAACACTGGTAACACTGGTCCAACTGGTAATACTGGTAATACTGGTAATACTGGTAATACAGGTAATACAGGTAATACAGGTCCAACAGGTAATACTGGTAATACTGGTAATACAGGTAACACTGGTAATACTGGTAATACTGGTCCAACTGGTAATACAGGTAATACAGGTAATACTGGTAATACAGGTAATACAGGTAATACTGGTCCAACTGGTAATACTGGTCCAACAGGTAATACTGGTAATACTGGCAATACTGGTAATACAGGACCAACAGGCAATACTGGTAATACAGGACCAACAGGTAATACTGGTAATACTGGTAATACTGGTAATACTGGTAATACAGGTCCAACAGGTAATACTGGCAATACTGGTCCAACAGGAAGTCATACTGGTCCAACTGGTAATACTGGACCAACAGGTAACACAGGTAACACTGGTAACACTGGTAATACTGGTCCAACCGGATATACTGGTTATTATGGAGATACTGGTGTAACAGGAGATACTGGTCCAACTGGTCCAACTGGATATACTGGATATACTGGTTTAACTGGTCCAACTGGTGCCACTGGTCCAACAGGAACAATCGGTAGTTCAACAGGATTAACATTATTTTTTAATCCAAGTGAAAGTTCTTCTATAGAAAATCCAACAGAAGATAAAAGGTCATATTCATCAACCTATTTAAATAGAAATCCAGGAGAGGCATATGTTGAGTCGATGTTGGATTCAATAAGGGGGTGGCTTTCCAATTTATCGGATTTATCAATTTTTATTAGTTCGCCTACTTCAACTGAAAATACTAATATAATAATTGACGGTTCAAATGCAACAAACTATCAAGGCATGTATGTACAAATTGTTGAATTAGAAGCATATGCTATGATAAATAATGAAGAGGTAAATATTGCTTTAATTACAGGTGAGACTAGAGAGCCTTATTTAAAATCAGTATCTGCAGCTTCACAGTTCAATAGTGCCAGTGGTCCAAACTTAGCAATTGACGGTAATAAAAACACATTGTTTCATAGTTCTGGTGGTAGAATATGGCAGTTAATATTTAATTATAATTATAAAATACATAAAATTATTTATTATAATAGAAATCCTACTTCTGAAAGTGATACTCATCAAAAAATAGGATATCGTGCAAATAATTCTGTTCTTACATTAAAAAAAAATAATGATTCTTCTAGTGCCGATATTAGTCATACATTAAATGGTAGCAGTATACAAAAAATATTCATAGACACTGATACAAATGAAGAGATTAATACTATTAATAATCCTACTGAAAGTCAACGTTCTTACTCATCTGTTTCAGGAGTTGCGAATTCTCTACTAAACTCTGGTGGGGCTTGGACAGCAAGTATTAATGATACAAATCAATATATGACACTAAATTTAGGTAGTCTTCAATCTGTATCAGGTGTAATTACACAAGGAAGTCCTAGTTCTGGTCAATGGGTTACTAAATATAAAGTATCAATATCAACAGACAATATTACTTATTTATATATAACAACATCAGGAACAATAACAGATTCAAGTAGTGCTAAAATTTTTACAGGTAATTTAGATGAAAATATAAAAATAGAAAATTATTTTAATTCTCCAATACAAGCACAATATATTAGGTATCATCCAGTCGTGTGGAATACTAGTATATCTATGAGAGCTGCTGTATTAATAAATCCTCCATTACCAACTACTAATACACCTACAATAGAACTTAAAAATGAATATATGACTATAGATTTAGATAGAAGTAAAAGTATAAGTGGGGTAATTACACAAGGTCGTGCAGATTCTGACCAATGGGTTACTACATATAAAGTATCAGTTTCAACAGATAATATTACTTATTTATATATAACAACAACAGGAACAACAACAGATAATACTATAGCCCAAATTTTTATAGGAAATACAGACAGAAGCACTAAAGTTGAAAATTTATTTAATTCGCCAATACAAGCAAGATATGTTAGATATTATCCAATGACTTGGTATACAAATGCAACTATGAGAGCAGGTGTATTATTTTTGTATAGTATAGACACGTCAAGAGGGTATGTAGGAGAATTAGTAAATAATATTGTAAAAAAGTCAACAATTCTTACTGGCAATACAGATAGATATCAGTGGGTAGAAAATAAATTTACATCTGTAATTCAAGCACGTTATATTAGAATTCAACCATATACTTGGGTTGGGGCAAAAACTATGAGAGCAGGTATATTAACTATGAATAATTTTACATATTCAAACCCTATACTAAATCCCGCTGAAGATAAAAGGTCATATTCAACTGTTTATAATGGTACTGCTATTGGAACTGGATATGCAAGGTCTATGTTAGATTCAGTACAAGCGTGGTCAGCTCTTACAGCTAATACATCACAATATATGACAATAGATTTAGATACTACTCAAACTATATCAGGAGCAATTACACAAGGTCGTGCAGATTCTGACCAATGGGTTACTACATATAAAGTATCAGTATCAACAGATAATATTACATATTTATATATAACAACAACAGGAACAACAACAGATGCAAGTCTTGCTCAAACTTTTACAGGAAATACAAATAGAAGCACAAAAGTAGAAAATACATTTAATTCACCAATACAAGCAAGATATGTTAGATATCATCCAGTAACTTGGAATGTTTATATATCTATGAGAGCAGGTGTATTAAGTGAAAGTGTTAAATTAACTTATTTAATTACAAATCCATTAGAAAATAAAAGATCATATTCATCTCCATATTCTACTATTGTTCCTGGTGGTCAATATAATGAATCTATGTTAGATTCGCCGAGGTCGTGGTTTGCTGGTATCCAAACTGAAGGTGTTGAACAATATATGACTATAGATTTAGAAAAAAATAAAACTGTAGTTGGTGCAATTACACAAGGTCGTGCTGATAATACATATGGAAATCAATTTATTACTACTTATAAAGTATCAGTATCAACAGATAATATTACTTATTTATATATAACAACAACAGGAACAACACCCAACTCAAGTAGTGCAAAAATTTTTACAGGAAATACAGATAGAAATACAAAAGTAGAAAATTTATTTAATTTTTCAATACAAGCAAGATATGTTAGATATTATACAATAACTTTTGTTGGTGGAAAAACTATGAGAGCAGGTGTATTAATAACACCAGACGTTGACCCAGATACTGATATTATTTATGATAGTAATAATGATATTGAAAATAATATTGAAACAATAGAATATGAATTAGAAAATCCATCCGAAGATTATCGTTCGTATGTATTACCACATTCTGGTAGTTATAATCAGTCAACATTATATTCACCCCTATCTTGGTACGCTGGTGATCAAACCGCAGGTGTTGAACAATATATAACTATTGATTTATCAACAACTAAATATGTTTTAGGCACAGTAACACAAGGGAGATTTGATAGTTCCCAATGGGTTACATCTTATAAAGTATATTATTCTACAGATAATGTGAATTATTACTATGCTTATCAAACTAATACGAATACCGAACAAACATATGTTATATCAGGTCCTCAAAGTAATAAAAGTGCGTTATTAATGGGAACATTTACGACACCAGCAAATTTATTAACATCTCGGCAATTAATAGGTGGTATTTTTAATATTAATTTATATACATTAGCAACAGATGATTTTTCAGTAAAATATTATACGAAACTTTATTATATTGATTCAACAGCAAACGAAGCAACTGAAGTTTTAATTGCAAGTGGAAGTTCAAGTAGTGGGGTTCAAGTTTATGAAGAGTTAAATCTTTTACCCTACTCACTTTATGTTCCTGAAACAATTCTACCTGATATAACTTATAGATTACGATTAAAACTGTATGCTGATTTTATAAATAATTCTGATAACCCACAAAGTATGACAATTTATTTTTTAGGAACAACAATGAGTTATTTAAGCACAACTTTAACATATAATGAAGCAACAGGTGATATTGGACCCATGGGATCAATAGGATATACAGGAGCAAGGGGTAATACAGGACCAACAGGTAATACTGGTCCAACAGGTAGTGATGGGTCAGCAACACATACTGGTAATACAGGAAATACAGGTCCAACAGGTAATACTGGTCCAACAGGAAATATAGGACCTTCTACCCATACAGGTAATACTGGTCCTTTGGGACCAACAGGAGATAAGCCTACCATAAAGTCTATATTAGGAGGTTTTGGTAATACAAGTTTATCTTATAGTTATGATGGTTTAACATTTACACCTGTATCTGGTTCAAATAGTTTAATTACAAATGTTAAAGATGTTAAATGGAATGGTTTAATGTGGATTGCTATAGGTAGCACTGTTGTTTATAGTTATGATGGTATAGTATGGACTGAAATACCAGGTATTAGTTCTGATTATAGATACAGTTTTACAGTAAATCCTCCTGAAAATAAAAGGACGTATTCGAGTGGCTCTTATATTACTGGTTCTTCTATGTTAGATAATAGAAGTGGGGGATGGAATGGTGTATATATGACCATCGATTTAGATATTATTAGAAATGTATCAGGAACAGCTATGCAAGGTCATGCTCGTATTGATAGTTATGTTACTTCATATAAAGTTTCAGTTTCAATAGATAATAGTACTTATTTATATATAACAACAACAGGAACAACAGAAAATTCAAGCCATGCTCAACTTTTTCCAGGAGAATTTATTGGACGTTTTAACAACGCAAGAAAAGAAAATTTATTTAATTTTCAAATACAAGCAAGATATGTTAGATATTATCCAATAACATGGAATAAGTCAAGATATATGAGAACAGGTGTATTACTTAATCAAACACAGGCATCAGTAAATTGGTATTTTGATAGATGGCTTATTACAACAGATTCAAGCACTAATCCATTAATATATAGTTATAATGGTATCGATTGGTTGACTGGTACAAATATAATAAATATTGGAGGACAAATTATAAATTCTGTATTTTATAATGGAACTATTTGGTTAGCAGGATGTATAGTAAATGGTATAAATATAAGTTCTATTATTTATAGTTATGATGGTATAGAATGGTATGCTTCATCATCAGGTAATGAAGCAATTACAGGAAGTTGTAATAAATTTGATTATGGAGCATCATTAATTTATGCATGCGGACACACTTCAAATTCACTTGCTTATAGTTCAGATGGTATTACTTGGACTGGCTTATCTAATTCTTTAACTTTATTACATACGGGTAATGATATTATTTGGGATGGTTCGACTTGGGTATGTATAGGTATAAAAGGAACAAATAGTAATGCTACACCTATAGTTACAAGCACTGATGGTGGAACAACTTGGACAAATTTATTAACTGCTCCAACATCTTCTGAATGTAAAGCAATTACTTGGAATGGAAAATTATGGATATTAACTATAAATTCAACAACCTTTTATACAAGTTATGATTTAATTACATGGACTACTATTGTTCATGATCATACAGTATATGTAGGTAGGTCTAATTATATATTACCTCATAAAGGTCATAATTTATATAAATTTACAAATGATAATTTTAGAGATTATGATACAAGTTTATCAATATTTTCACCTATTACAATACCAATTACGTGTTATGGTGAAGTTTCAATTTCAGCAAATAGTAGTGTAACAATTACTAATTTACCATATAAAAGTATATCATCTTATATTGCTGTAGCCCAAACAACTGATTCTGTGTCAACATCAAATTTTACATATGGACAAGCAGAAATAATTTCAGCATCTTCTATTAGATTATATAATCAAGAAAATGCTACTCGAAGTGTGTCATGGTATACATTAGGTAAAACTATTAATAGATTAACAAAAATAACTAATTCAAATATAGGAACTGTTGTGTCTTTGTGGATTAGTGATAAAACATTAGCAGAATATGAATACGGACATATTTCAGATTGGGATGTAAGTAATGTAACTTCAATGTATAGAGTATTTTATAATAAAACAATTACAGATGATATATCAAGATGGGATGTAAGTAATGTAACTACTATGGAAGACATGTTTAGTAGTAGTGGTTTTAATCAACCTATTGGAAACTGGGATGTAAGTAAGGTTACAACTATGAAATTAATGTTTACCAGGTCATCTTTTGACCAAGATATTTCGGAATGGAATGTAAGTAATGTAACAACTATGTATGGAATGTTTTATAATTCTGGTGTAAGATTTAATAAACCCATCGGTAAATGGGATGTAAGTAATGTACAAAATATGGAAGGAATGTTCCGTGGAAATTATTATTTTAATCAAGATATTAGTGAATGGAATGTTAGTAGTTTATCTGGTGGTTCTGCGATAAATATATTTTATGGTTCTCGTTTTAATCAATCTCTTCGTAATTGGAATGTCAGTAATATAACAAGTTTTTATGCTTTTTTTTTAGATGCTGCAATATTTAATGAAGATATTTCAAATTGGGACGTAAGTAATGGAACAAATATTGTGTGGATGTTTCTTCGTGCTACTAATTTCAATCAACCAATTGGTAAATGGAATGTTAGTAACATGAATAACATGCATGGAGCGTTTAATTCCGCATCTAATTTCAATCAAGATATTAGTCAATGGAATGTTTCTAATGTGTCAAACTTTAAGGAAACATTTTGGAACTCATCTAAATTTAATCAAGATTTAAGTCATTGGGTATTAAAAAGCACTCTAACTGATATGTCTAGGTTTTTAACAGGCACCGCAACAGATAGTGTAAATTATACAAAAATGTTAATTGCCTGGGCAGCCCAGACAGATCCACCAATAAATGTTAGTTTTGGACCCCCATCAGTGCCGTATTATGATATTGCTACAGACGCCTATAATTATTTGAGGAATACTTTAAATTGGTCATTTACAAGTAGTTCAATACAAACACCTGATTTACTATTTCAATATAATGAAAAAACTCGTATATATACTATTAATGAAGCAATAATAACTTATACTCCAGTAGTTATTAGTATTTATAATACATTTAGCTTTAGTATTACACCATCTTTACCAACTGGTTTAAGTATTAATACAACTACAGGTTCTATTACTGGAACTCCAACTGTATTATCTTCACCAATAATATATTCTGTTATTTGTAGTAGTTATGATAGTTCTTCTGTGTTTACAAATTCAAAACTGGAAACGTTAGTTTTTTCAGTTGTTGAATAAATAAATTAATATATAAAAATAATAAAAATAATAAAATTAATATATAAAAATATTGTATTGTTTAATTTGTTTCTTTTTTAATAGTTTTTATTTTTTACATAGTTTAATAGTAAATTAAAATTAAATAAATTTAAATATTTTAATAGTAGATAAATAATAAATTTATAATAATTAAATTTAAATATAAAATATATAAACAATAATTAAATTTAAATATAAAATATTATAATTA
>Ga0209534_10006554_pt1 | contig 10059 bp, 5 predicted proteins | sample COG_07_FD_184751 | JGI IMG/M metagenome (GOLD analysis project Ga0209534, IMG submission 184751) | Pelagic Microbial community sample from North Sea - COGITO 998_met_07 (SPAdes) (version 2) | ecosystem: Environmental > Aquatic > Marine > Neritic zone/Coastal water | place: Helgoland, sampling... | reverse complement strand
AAGAAAAGATTTCAGCGGGAAGGTTTTAATCAACGGTCAAGACACCCGGGATATTCCCCATCAAAACTGGGAAAATGTAAGAAAGACATCCATCTCGATGGTTTTCCAAGACCTGCGCCTATTTCCTCACTTATCGGCAAGGGACAATATCCTTCTTATTCCCACTCAAAACGAAACAATACCTGCCATGGAGGAAATGGCGGACCGTTTAGGCATGAGCCCCTTCCTTGACCACAAAGTGTCCACCCTGTCTCATGGGCAGCGCCAGCGAATCGCGATTATTCGGGCCCTTTCCAAGCCTTTCCAGTTGCTTCTGCTTGATGAACCATTCAGTCATCTCGATGAAGCCAATCAATTACAAGCCTCGCTGTTAATTCAGGAAATCACAGAACGGAATGGTGCCTCCATGATTCTTTCTTCCCTTGGAACCACCCCTCCCCTCAACTTCGATCACCAATATTCACTCTAATGGCGGTTTTCCAAAAAAAGAGGCTTCAACGCTGCTTGCAAGTCGCAGGACCTCGCAAGGAGTTAACCATTGCCAGCCTGGGGTGCCTGCTTGGGAGCACCCTGCTCCTGCTTGCAGTTCAGTTGTACCAGGACATAAACCACTACCTAGAGCAAAATGAAGGGCCAAAAAATTATTTCACTATGAATAAAAAGGTGGAAGGTGGGGCCTTGGTAAATTTAGGCAAAAAAGATGAATCCTTTTCTCCTGAAGAGTTACAAGCTATTCAAGCCTTGGAGGGCGTAAAAAGAATTGGAGGTTTTAAACGCAATCAATTTCCGGTTACCGTTTATATCTGGCCTACGGGAAAAGTCGGGCTTGGTTCGGCCGCAAAGGCTGACTTATTTTTTGAATCCATCCCCGACGCATTCCTTGATTTTGTACCGAAAGAATGGAAATGGGAGGAAAATGCAACCCTGGTGCCCATCATGGTTCCGAAATTCTACCTGGATCTGTGGAATTTTGGCCTGGCTCCATCCCGGGTGGAGTATCCCTCGCTTTCCTCTGAAGCGGCAACAGGTATGCCTATTGAAATATTTATCGGCCGACAAAGAACGACTACCCTGGATGGTAGGTTTGTGGCTTTCAGTAAGCGGATAAACAGCGTACTTGTACCGGAAAGTTTTCTGGCCTGGGCAAATAAAAAATTTGCTGAACCAGCTAAGGATGACTTCTTTTTTCTTTGGAAAGACTCCGTCATTGATGGTCCTCCCCGCTCCCGCAGCCAGTTGCTTGAGATGGTTGACGAACCTGCGTTTTCATCCTGGGAAATCTCCCCCCTTGGTGATCCTGCAAAAAAAGTACCGGCTTCATCCCTTTTAAGTTCAAGCAAGAAGAAACCGCAACCGTCCCGGATCATTTTAGAAATTATGGATACTCCATCGGCGGCTCTTCTTCAATTTATCGAAGAAAATCACTATGAATTAAACCGTGAATTCCCCGAGCAGGATTTCCTAAAAAAAGCAATGAGTGGGCTTTTTTTAGGGATAGCTACTGTGGGAGGACTCCTATCAATTTTATCGATCGCCACTTTTGCATCGAGTTTTCGGTTGCTTGTCTCAAAAGCTTCAGTTCATTCCAGAAACTTGCTCCTTCTCGGATTCTCAGAGAAAGAGATTACATCGGTTTTCTTCTTCCGCTTCCTGCGTTTATTTACATGGAACCTCTCGCTTTCTGTTCTATTGGGTCTCTTTTGTAATTATGTTATGATGAATCAGGTGAAAGAATTTGGCATAGTGCTAAGCCCATGGCTTTATGCAAACAGCCTACTTTTTCTCGGCTTGTATTCCTTTTGCTTTCTCGCAGTAAATCGGCTGGTTATCAAAAATGCTGTGCAAGAACTTACGGCATAACTGACTGGGGATTAATTCCAACGGAAACTCACAACATGCTTTATGGTTGCCATTTAATCTAGTTAAAGAGCCGTCATTTAATTTTCATCGCCAGTTGATCGTCTTTGGCAGAAAAAGCAACTTCACTCCCCTCCTCTACCTCACCTGCGATCAACGCCCGGGCAAGTTGGGTCTCCACTTGTTTCTGCAAGAATCTCTTAAGGGGACGGGCTCCATAAGTTGGGTCATATCCCTTTTCCCCGATCCACTTTTTAGCGGCATCCGTAAAGACAACGGTTACTTTGCGATCCACAAGCCGCTTATTAAGACCGGCAAGCAAGAGATCCACAATATCTGTAATCTCTTCAAGGCTGAGAGGTTTAAAAAGAACCACATCATCAATTCGATTGAGGAATTCGGGACGAAAATGGTCTCTCAAGTCAGCCATCACCGATTCACGGGCAGACTCAGGGATCTCATTATCGATTAGGTTATCCTGCAAATATCGACTGCCCACATTGGAGGTCATGATGACCACAACATTCTTAAAGTCCACGGTGCGACCCTGAGAATCGGTGAGCCGCCCGTCGTCCATCAATTGAAGCAGGACATTGAACACATCGGGGTGTGCTTTCTCAATTTCGTCAAAAAGGATAACGGAGTAAGGCTTACGGCGCACCGCTTCAGTGAGCTGCCCCCCCTCTTCATAGCCAACATATCCGGGAGGAGCTCCAATGAGACGGGCAACGGAGTGCTTTTCCATATACTCGGACATATCAATCCGGATTACATTATTTTCACTATCGAATAGGCTCTCGGCCAAGGTTTTGGCTAGCTCAGTCTTGCCAACTCCGGTAGGGCCCAGGAAGAGGAAAGAGCCAATGGGACGATTGGGGTCCTTGATGCCAGCCCGTGCCCGCATGATCGCCTCGGCAACCGCATCCACTGCTTCTTCCTGTCCAATCACTCGTTCATGGAGAATACTTTGCAGGCGGAGGATTTTCTCCCGCTCCCCTTCGATTAATTTGGTTACAGGAACACCTGTCCACCTGGCCACAATGTCGGCAATTTCTTCGGCTGTTACTTCTTCCTTTAGAATGGCGTCATCCTGCTTGTCCGCTTTCTCCAAAGCTAGCAGCTCCGCTTCCAACGTGGGAAGCTTGCCATGCTTTAACTCGGCTACAAGATTAAGATCATAAGCCCGTTCCGCTCTTTCCATCTCTGCCCGGGTTGATTCTATCTGCTCCCGTAAGACTCGTACATCGTCGATACCCTTACGCTCATTTTCCCACTGCCGCTTGATCGTTTCCATCTTGTCCCGGGTATTACCCAATTCTTTACGAAGTACTTCCAGGCGATCTTTGCTGGCCGTATCTTTTTCCTGCTTTAAAGCAGTCTCCTCAATTTCAAGCTGGAGGACGCGACGGCTTATTTCATCTAACTCCGCAGGCATACTATCAAGCTCAGTCCGGATCATCGCACAGGCTTCATCCACTAAGTCAATGGCCTTGTCAGGCAGAAACCGATCGGAAACATAACGGTTAGAAAGGACGGCTGCATTCACCAAGGCCTCATCCCTGATATTAACCCCATGGTGGATTTCAAAGCGTTCTCTTAATCCCCGTAAAATTGATATGGTGTCTTCCACATTTGGCTGCTCAACCAACACCGTTTGGAAGCGGCGCTCCAGGGCGGCATCCTTCTCGATATATTGCCGGTACTCATTGAGTGTCGTTGCCCCAATACAATGAAGCTCGCCTCTCGCCAACATGGGTTTAAGCATATTTCCGGCATCTATGGCACCTTCTGCTTTCCCAGCCCCGACAATGGTGTGCATCTCATCAATAAAAAGAACGATTCTTCCATCCGCTTTACTGACTTCTGACAAAACCGCTTTTAGCCTCTCTTCAAATTCTCCCCGGAATTTTGCTCCAGCAAGCAGGGAGCCCATTTCGAGGGTGAAAATTGTTTTATCTTTAAGCCCTTCAGGTACATCTCCCCGAACAATGCGTTGGGCCAAGCCTTCCACTATGGCGGTCTTACCCACACCGGGTTCTCCAATGAGAACCGGGTTATTCTTTGTCTTACGGGAAAGGATACGTATGACGCGACGGATCTCTGAATCGCGACCGATGACGGGATCTAGTTTCCCCGCCTTTGCCTGCTCGACCAAATCAATTCCATATTTCTTAAGGGCCCTAAATGAATTTTCGGGTGTCTTGGTGGTCACTTTTTGCCCACCTCGAAGACTGGACAGTGTTACCTTGAGTTTCTTCTCTGAAAGCTCAAAGTTTTTAAGAAATTGCTTAAAGGTCGCCGGTTTTCCTACAGAAGCAAGACCAAGCAGGAGATGTTCGGTGCTAATGTAATCATCCTGCATATCCTTGGAAATCTCCTGCCCTTTTTCCACTGCCTCTGTTAAAGCAGCAGAGGCATAAGAACGAGCGGTATTCACATTCCCGGCAATCTTTGGCAAGTTTTTCAATTCCCGTTGAAGGGCAAGTTGCAAAGGAGCAGTTCCCACTCCAATTTCTTCAAGTAAAGAGGGAACAATTCCATTCTCCTGAGCCATTAAAGCAGACAGCAAATGCCAAACTTCAACTTCTTGCTGACCATTACGCTTTGCGACCTCCGCCATCTCACGGATAGCAGATAAGCCCAGTTCAGTAAATTTTTCAGGATCGATATTCATAATGTAACTTCTTTGCAGGTTGCGTTCCCAATCTTGGATTACACAAAAGCCCTTAAATCAAAGGTGTTTGTTGATAAAGAGCCGAATGTAAACCGAATGAACGGGACAAATCAAAACAGAAACGGGAGGGGTGTGTCAATCTGACACTACTAGACCCTTTGTCCCGAGAAAAAAGAAATGCATTTTACAAAATCACACAGCCCAGCATAGTTATACCTTATTGTTAGGTAAATAATCATGAAAATTAAGGAAAGAGTAAATTTTATAGATCAAAAACTCCAAGAACTCTACCCAAGCCCTGCGATTCCTCTGGATCACCAAGATCCGTATACTCTTTTGATTGCCGTTCTTTTATCCGCCCAATGCACTGATGCCCGGGTTAATAAAATCACACCCACCCTTTTTCAACTCGCATCTACTCCCGATAAAATGACGAAACAATCGGTAGAAAAAATTAATGATATTGTCAGACCCTGCGGTTTGGCTCCCCGCAAGGCGAATGCGATTCACACTCTATCTCAAATTCTGTTAGACGAACATCAAGGTATGGTACCGGAATCCTTAGAGGCACTTGAAAAACTGCCGGGAGTCGGTCACAAAACAGCATCCGTTGTGATGACGCAAGCTTTTGGAGTACCTGCTTTTCCCGTTGACACCCATATTCATCGATTGGCTCAACGGTGGAAATTATCCAACGGAAAAAGTGTTACTCAGACCGAAAAAGACCTCAAAAGACATTTCCCCAAAAACAGATGGAATAAACTTCACCTGCAAATTATATATTTCGCCCGGGAGCACTGCCCCGCTCATGCATGTCACGGACTTGCTTGTATTATATGTAAGACCTGTTTCCCTACTCGGGTGGGAAAAGTAATACACCGTAAAGCTTAACCGGCATTTACAAATACCTTGGGGCGTTCGGCTTTGAGTCGTTTGATCGCTTCTTCGCTAATTCCGGTCTTGTAAAGATAAACCTCCCGTAGGCTTTCCAGTTTGATCAGGCCATCTACAACCGAATCATCAAGACTTACATTAATCAGGTTTAAGTGTTCCAGCTTGCTCAAAGCTTGCAGTTGAGATGCCCCAGCTGAGGTAATGCCCACAGCTCCTTCCATATTTAGTTTCCGCAGATTTACCAGTTTCAAAATATGGGAAACTCCCTGGTCGGTAACTTTTGAATTCGTCAGGTCCAAGGAAACAACATGATTCGAAATTGGCAATAAACCGGATAACTCCTGATCCTCCATCGGAGGATCGGCCGGGGCAATAACCTGCAAACCTTTTCCATTTTCAATAGGTAAGATGCGTACCCCTAAATTTTCCACGGAACGGAAAGTTTCAGGATCCAAGGAAATTTCGTCTGGAGCCAAGGGTTCCGAGAGCTCCGCTTGCTGTGCGGTTGGAGCACCAACAGGACTAGAAGCTAAAAGATCATCCACGGGTAAGCCAAATTTCTTAAGCAACGGTCCCATGGTGGAAGGCATGGCAAAATAAGCACCGACAATGCCCCCAACCGCTAAAAGCATCATAAAGCTAAATACCATGACCGTGGAAAAAAGCTTGCCGATAAATCCTTTTTTCTGGGCCACATATACAGTTTTAACCTGGGCAGAGCCTTGTAGCTTTGCCTTCTTTTTGACCACCTTGGACTTAATCTTGGGGCTGGTATCTGCCTGAGCCAATCCAGCACTTTTGTCTTTTCCTTGCTGCCCAGCCATAGGTGCCACAACTCCGGGCGTAGGTTGGCTGACCGCAACAGGAGAAGCACTAAGGGCTGATAACAAATCAGATAAATTTTTCCACTCGGATGTTCCCTCAATTAAGGCATAATCAGAGGCTAGTAACTGCCCCGCCGCTAAGTACTGCTTAGCCTGTTCACTTGGGTAGGGTCCAAAAGTTTGGCCATTTCTGGAAACATATATATTCATCCATTCACCGTTCTAAAGATGAGTAATTAAATGTTCGATTAGCTGAAAAGCTCAATGCATAAATCTATATAACGCAAATTTAAACGCAAAAACTCATTAATTGAGCCTTATGAAGACTTTTTGTAGGTAAACTCGTTAGATCCTCACGGAAGTGCCGGCAGAGGAGGCAACCCTCCATCTCCATGCAACGGAGGCAAGTCACCACCTCCGGGCAATGGAGGAAGATCTCCATTTTCAGGTAATGGAGGCAACCCGCCACCTCCAGGCAATGGAGGCAATCCATCCAATGCATCATCAGACAATGGTGGCAGGTCAGCTGAACCTGCAGAAGGCTCTTCCATAAGTGGCGGCAACCCTTCAACTGGTGCTGCTTCCTCTGTAACTGGCATAGGGGGAAGGCCTTCACTCGAATCGGTGTCCGGCAATTCGGGTGCATCAGGTTCAGGTAGAGACTCCGCTGGGAAAGCAGGCAGATCATTACCATCGGACATCTCAACATCATCAGATGGTGAAAGGGGTGGTAACCCTAAGTCAGAATCTGGGCTACTTGCTTCAACGGACTCATCCAATGGCTCAAAGCTTGGTAGGGAATCTAGCATCTCAGGCTCAGTTGGTGAGCCAAGAGGTTCAAAACTTGAGGCAGGATCAACTGGGGCAAATGTGTTAGGTTCTGTATCAAATTCTGGTTCAGTTACACTTGTAGATTCAGGAATGGACACGCTCGGCAAATCATCAGATTGATTAGCCGTGTCTTGAAGAATAGATGGAGAAGTCCTAACTTCAGATGGCTCGGAAGAAGAGATTTCAATGGGGGTGCCATCGGACCTCCAGGTTGCTTCTTTACCATGCCTCTTACCTTCGGTGTAAGCACGAACATACATTTTTTGGCCATTGGGCCACCAACGGGTAACAGTACCATGCCACCTGCCCTCATTATAATGGCGTTCGTACATCTTTATACCGTTCGAAAACCAGCGGGTGCTAACGCCGTGTTTTTTTCCATCAAGCCACCCTTCATCCAAGGAAACAAAATCTCCCTGTTCGCCTTTATCAGTAGTCACAACCCTGCCGCTGAATGGCGTATCCGAAAATTTTTGGTATAGGAGACCGTAGCGATAAATAAAAAACTCATCAAATTCAGAAGCGGTTACTTGGTAAGCATCCTTGGATAGACCCTCAAGCTGAACCTGCTTGGATGAAGACTTTTTTACAGATGGTGATCCTTGCTGAGCAGGAGCGATCTGACCACGATTCCTATAACGATTTTCACAAGAGCAGAAGAAGAAACATAGGACAGCGACCAATGGACAAAAGAATGATAATCTCATGCTCTTATATCGTGTAAATTCTAAAACCAATTGCAAGGTAGAAGAAAAAAGGAAGACTTTCAGTATTCGCATATTGAATAAACCATATCCATTACCGCTCCTTTTTTTCCTACACTTTCGATCTTGCATTTTGCTCAAAATCGCTCAAAATCGATCTTTTCCGATCATCATTAATCGTTACTAACGAATCATTACAGCCCAACCATGAACCTAGAAAACCTCCTCTTATCACTGCCAGTCGCAGGAGTAGTTGCCCTACTCTTCACTTGGTGGAAAACGCAATCCATCAACGCTGCCCCTGAAGGCGACGAACGTATGTCTAAGATAGCTCGAAGCATCCAAGAAGGTGCCATGGCATTCTTACGGGCAGAATACCGAGTTCTCATCATTTTTGTGATCGCGGTGGCAGCGCTGCTTTATTGGAGTGGTGCTCAAAATGAACACAGTCACTCTCTGGTGGCAGTATCGTTTGCCGTTGGAGCTTTTTGCTCCGCCCTCGCTGGCTACCTCGGCATGAAAGTTGCCACCAAGGCAAATGTAAGAACTGCCAATGCAGCAAAAGACAGCCTGGGTAAGGCACTCGAAGTTGCCTTCTCAGGTGGTGCGGTTATGGGACTTGGGGTTGTAGGCCTTGGAATTCTAGGCTTGGGTGGCTTATTTTATATTTTTGGAAATCATTTTGGTGCCTTTGCTGAAGGCGGTACACTTGGAGTAACCCTATCAGTTCTTACCGGATTTTCATTTGGGGCTTCATCTATCGCCTTGTTTGCCCGTGTAGGTGGTGGTATCTACACCAAGGCAGCAGATGTTGGTGCGGATCTAGTGGGTAAAGTAGAAGCTGGTATTCCAGAAGATCACCCCCTGAACCCTGCTACGATTGCTGATAATGTAGGCGATAATGTAGGAGATGTTGCTGGAATGGGTGCTGATTTATTTGAGTCCTATGTTGGTTCTATAATTGGAACCATGGTGCTTGGAGCCGCAATGGTTGCCGGAGCAGCTAATTTTACGGATTTCCTCGGTGGTTTATCTCCCGTTGTGCTGCCACTTATCCTAGGTGCAGTTGGAATCTTTACATCTATCATTGGTACTTTTCTGGTAAAAGTTAAAGAAGGTGATGACCCACAAAAAGCCTTAAACACTGGTGAGTTTGCTTCCTCTGCAATCATGATCGGGGCGTCTTACTACATCATCAACAAGTTTCTTCCTGAAACATGGGTTTACAATGAGATTACCTACACCGCTATGGGTGTTTTTTGGGCCACGATTATTGGATTAATCGCTGGACTGGCCATAGGTTTCGTTACCGAATATTATACCGGCACTGGCAAAAAACCAGTCAAAGACATTGTGGATCAATCCATAACTGGATATGCCACCAACATCATTTCCGGTTTAGGGGTTGGCATGATATCCACAACCTTTCCCATCCTCATCCTTGCCGCCGCAGTTGTGGGTGCATATGAACTTGCCGGGCTTTACGGCATAGCCATTGCAGCTGTAGGTATGCTTTCCAACACCGGCATTCAACTTGCCGTGGACGCATACGGCCCGATTTCTGATAACGCGGGTGGTATTGCAGAGATGGCAGAACTGCCCCCCGAAGTTCGTCAACGCACCGATAAATTAGATGCGGTTGGAAACACAACAGCAGCCATCGGTAAAGGTTTTGCTATTGGCTCTGCTGCCCTGACTGCCCTCGCTTTATTTGCCGCGTTTAAAGAAACTGCTGGAATTGATGTCATTGATGTCTCAGCTCCTAAAGTCATGGCAGGTTTATTTATCGGCGCCATGCTGCCATTCCTCTTCAGTGCACTTGCCATGGGAGCGGTTGGAAGAGCGGCCATGTCAATGATTCAGGAAGTTCGTAGACAGTTTCGTGATATACCCGCACTCAAGAAAGCACTTGAGATTATGGGGCGCAATGAGGGTAAACCTTCAGACGAATGGACAGAAGACGAAAGAAAAAGTTTTGATGAAGCCATCGATTCCGCTGAATACGGAAAATGTGTTGAGATTTCCACTCAATCAGCGATTAAGGAAATGGTAGCTCCCGGTTTGGTGGCTATTCTTACACCAATCATCATTGGTATTGGGGGCAATTATCTTTTCCCCGGCAGTGGCGGAGTTATGCTTGGTGGCTTATTAGCTGGGGTGACTGCTTCGGGTGTTTTAATGGCCCTCTTTCAATCAAATGCAGGTGGCGCATGGGACAATGCCAAAAAGATGGTGGAAGAAGGGTATGAAATTGATGGCACTGTCCACGGGAAAG
>Ga0209534_10006552_pt1 | contig 10060 bp, 1 predicted proteins | sample COG_07_FD_184751 | JGI IMG/M metagenome (GOLD analysis project Ga0209534, IMG submission 184751) | Pelagic Microbial community sample from North Sea - COGITO 998_met_07 (SPAdes) (version 2) | ecosystem: Environmental > Aquatic > Marine > Neritic zone/Coastal water | place: Helgoland, sampling... | reverse complement strand
GGACATCTGAAGCGTTAAATGCCAATAAGAAAGCAGTAGCATTATCTCCTCAGGATGCCACAGCCCGCTACAACTTGGGTATCACGTTTACAGAACTGAATAGATTAGATGAGGCTGAAGCAAGCTACAAGAAAGCGATAACCTTAAAACCTAACTTTGTCGAAGCCCGCTACAACTTGGGTATCACGTTTACAGAACTGAATAGATTAGATGAGGCTGAAACAAGCTATAGGCAAGCGATAAACTTGAAACCTCACTATGTCGAAGCCCACAGTAACTTGGGTGTCACTCTAAGAGAACTGGGCAGATTAGATGAGGCTGAGGCAAGCTTTACACAAGCGATAGCTTTGAAACCAGACTATGCCATAGCCCATCATAATTTAATTGAGTTATTGACTAGTTATATCTCTAAAAATGAGTCTTCACAGCCGATAGTCAAGGTTGATCAAGAAATCAAGGAAATTAACTTAAAGGAGAAAATTTCAGGAGTTATTTCCAATGACAAAATCATCCATCTATTTCATAAATCTTCAAACATTATAAAAAAGCATGACTTGGATCTCGGAACCGAGTTATCCCAAACGTTTAGACGTAATTCAGTTGACTTGAATTGTAAGAGGCATATGAAGATTTTTAATAAATTCAATGTCATTCCTAAGTTTTGCTTCGGGTGTTACAAGGTTCAAGTCGAGCCTCGATCAGTACTTGAACTAATGAAGCTATTTGTGGTTTTCGATCAAATAAAACTTTCCGAAAATAATACACGAAAGTGCATGATCGAGATGAGATCGGAAATTTCTGGATTCTATAAAGGACTTATCTACTGCTCTAGCCTGGAAGAAGCTTACCAAATAGCTGATTATTTGGAGATGGTTGTAAAAGAAAAAATTGGATCAGGATTGCCTTTAGCGGTAAAAAGAGGATGTTCAGAATACCCAATTGCGTTTCCCGATTATAAGGAAATTAATAAGTCTGGGGCTCAGTTAATGAATTATAATGAAGATTGGAAACTAATTGAGGAAGATTACGATTCAAAAAACACAATAAAAAGCAAGAGGCTTAGAGCCCCAAGTCTTTCTTGTTTAAGCTTAAGTGACGTTTTGATTTTTCGGAACTGGATCGATTACGCAAAGGGCATTGGTGATTCAAGTGCACAGTTGCTAAATCAAAATGGAGTAGTTTCTCAGAGGGTGTATGAAGTAGCTTCAACTCGGGTAAAGACACACGTTTGGCGGGAGTCGATTTGAGTATTGTATAGATGCAGTAGTCTGCTTATGCAAGCTTTTGTATTTTGATTGATAGGGCGTTGGATTTTGAGCACCGAAGTTTAGTTGATCCGCAGCTCTGCAGTCTCCGCTGCAGAATTGCGTTTAAAAGTGGATGCAAGGTGGGCATCCACTTTCTACGTTACGATTGAAACATCGCACTGCGTTAGAATAAATGGTTCAACTATTTAGTAAGCCGCATAATCGGACATTTAATGAAACTAACGATTGAACAAGCATTGCGGCAGGGTGTGGGAGCGCATAGAGAGGGAAAGCTTCAAGACGCCGAACGTCTTTATCGGGCTATCTTGCAGTCCCAGCCAGCACACCCTGACGCTAACCATAACCTAGGCGTATTAGCAGTCTCTATTAATAAAGCTGATGTAGCATTGCCATTGTTCAAAGCTGCCCTCGAAGCTAATCCTAAAATAGAGAATTTTTGGCTCAGTTACATCGACGCTCTTATCAAAGAAAAACAGTTTGATAAGGCTACGCAAGTCCTTGAGGAGGGGAAGAAGGAAGGATTATCTGGAGATAAAGTTGATGCTTTAGAAGGCCAACTCAAACAAATAACCCATTCAGCACTGCCTAAATCATCTGAGAAAAAGAAAAGTCTTACACTTAAAGAGGAGCGTAAGAAGGTTGCTGAAAGTAAACAACAAAAGAAGCGGGCAAAAAGCAAAAACGCTAATCGTTTAAGTCCTTCACAATCAAAGTTAGATTATCTTTTAGAACACTATCAAAACGGAAGGTATGATGAAGCTGAGAAATTAGCTGTAACAATCACCCAAGAATTTCCCAAACATCAATTTGCTTGGAAAGTTCTTGGGCAATTGTTTGGACAAACTGGCAGGACATCTGAAGCGTTAAATGCCAATAAGAAAGCAGTAGCATTATCTCCTCAGGATGCCACAGCCCGCTACAACTTGGGTATCACGTTTACAGAACTGAATAGATTAGATGAGGCTGAAGCAAGCTATAAGAAAGCGATAACCTTAAAATCTAACTTTGTCGAAGCCCGCTATAATTTGGGTAACACACTCAAAGAACTGGGTAGATTAAATGAGGCTGAAGCAAGCTACACACAAGCGATAGCGTTCAAACCTAACTATGTCGAAGCCCACTACAATTTGGGTGTCATGCTAAAAGAACAGGGTAGATTCGGTGAGGCTGAAGCAAGGTACAGGCAGGCGATAGTGTTGAAGCCTGACTATGGCAAAGCTCACTGCAACTTGGGTGAAACTCTCCAAGTACTAGGAAAATTGAAGGAGGCTGTAGCACACTATAGGCAAGCGATAACGTTAAACCCTTATGACACTTTAGCCCACAAAAACCTTTCGTTAAGCAAAAAATTCGATGCGCAGGATGAACAGTATTTAAGAACGCTGCAGCTATATCTTGATCAGAATATTTCAGAAGAGCAGCGCTGCCATATTAACTTTGTCTTAGCCAAAGCTTGCGAAGATTTAGGAGATTTTGAGAAAGCGTTTCAGCACTACAGAGAGGGTAATGCGCTGCGTAAAAAGCTTCTGAACTACGATATTAGTCAAGATTTAGTACTGTTCAAGCAGATTAAATCTAGCTACCCGCGGATAGAACGAAATTCCCTGAAACCTGAAAATTTATCAATGCATTTAGTGCCAATATTTATTCTAGGTATGCCGCGCTCGGGAACAACCTTAGTTGAACAAATAATTTCCTCTCATTCGCAAGTTACAGGCGCAGGAGAACTACCTTTTGCGGCTCAATTTGGCGTGGCTATTGCCAGTGGTTTTTCTAAACCAAATAATGCAGCTTTGCTTGATTTTCGTAATAAATATTTGGATAAACTGAAGGGTGTTTCCAACGGAAATCTTATTGTTACCGACAAGATGCCACATAACTTCCGTTATATTGGGTTGCTTGCTGCGGCATTTCCAGAGGCCAAAATAGTTCACGTCAAGAGAAACCCTGCTGCAGTTTGCTGGGGAAATTATAAGGTGCACTTTACATCCAAGTCTATTGGTTACTGTTACGGACTCGATGACGTCGTAGCATATTACAAACTCTACCAAGATCTCATGGGGTTTTGGTCAGAAACGCTTGAGGAAAGATTTTATGATCTTGACTATGAGCTGCTTACTACTAATCAAAATGATGAAACAAAAAAACTTATCCAGTATCTTGGCTTAGATTGGGATGAAAAATGTCTATCGCCTCAAAAAAATACAAGACATGTAACTACAGCGTCTAACCTTCAGGCGAGAAAAGCAGTATACAGAGGTAGTTCGGAGAAGTGGAAAAACTATGAACGATTTCTGAATGGGGCGTTTGATGATCTGCTGACGCGGTATGTGTGAGGCGACTGTGTAAAAGGCCAAAACCAATCAATTAATTTCTGACGATTAGTAAATTCCGGAAAAGAAAAACCCAGTAGCTTATTTTAAGTGCTTGGCGTTGTTTCCTAAAGGTAAAAGCTTGAATGTCAACCGGCAGAAACATCGAAGCAAGGTTGGTATTATCTTCTTGAGTCACATCATAAATCAGATTGAATATTGCGACTCAAAACTTAAATTTACGCGTCATTCTAATCACAGAGTGCTCACAAAATCGTTGTTAAATTTAAGATTAACAATGGCGTGCTTCATATTCTCAATTGATAGAGCTGTATGTCATTGGAATTAGAAACCCATAGTTCGCTTCACTAGTATGTGGCTTTCAAACTATGAGTTCGCCTGCGTAAGTTTAACTTTTTGTTGTTACCGATTAATCCAAACACCCACAAAAATTGAAAAAAATTGTAGTCCAACCCCATCCCATCTAGCTTCAATTGAGTTTGGACAAGCTGGATAACGCTAACTAGCAATTAGGCTTAACCAATTCGAAAAATACTACGCATCCGAATTTTATAAAGACGCGGTTAAAAAAAAGCCAGCTCCGATAAGAGCTGGCTTTTTAGTTTAACTTAGTTCGCTGCCACTATCCGAAGCGGTCGCGAAAAGCCAGCTCCGTTAAGAGCTGGCGTTTCTAGTTTTGCTTACGAGCCGATATCCAAATCGGCTGCTGCAAGGTTGGTACCTGTGACTATGCCTAGAATCACGAGCTCACCGGCGGCAACAGTGGTGTCTCCGGCCGCGGACTGTGTCCAAGCATAGATACCAAAGGTTCCAGTTGTGTCACTTTCAACAGCAAACACCTCGACGTTTGCACCATCACCGCCCGCATCACCGAATACGAAAGCACCCGTTATTGCAGTCGCAATTTTCGTTAGATCAGTGAGGTCTGCGGCAACTAGCGTTCCGTTTTCATCCTCTGTGACATAACCGGTTGCGGCTGTTTCAATTGCATAGGTTGCACCGGTATTAGTATTTGCCGATACGTCACCAGCAACTTCGGTGGTATCTCCACTCAACGCGGTTTTCAAGGCCCCATTAATATCGAACGTATCTTGTGCCGAGACAAAACCTGTTACAGTATTCTTACCTGTAACTGCAGTAAGGGTAATTGTGTCTATTGCACTGTCGTCGGACGCGCCCAATGCAATCGTCTTATCACCCGCCGCCACAGATATCGTATCAGCCCCAGTACCACCGTTAATAGTAACGATACCCGTTGCAGTTGCGTTCGTAGAAACAACAATGTTGTTAATACCCGATACAAGCGTCAACGTTTGGAAGTTCGACAAGCGCGCGAAGTCAGCATCCACAATATTAATAGAAGCAGCTTCAAGCGTAATAACGTTGGTTCCAGCGCCACCATCATGAGTCGCAGTGGTCCCGCTGTTAGCTATCATCAGGGCCTCTGTAATGCTGAGAGTATCGTTTCCACCACCGAGCACAACAACGTCATTTCCTGCTGTGACAGTGTAGGTGTCAGCAAGTCCGCCAGTAGTTATCGTGTCATTGCCAGACGTACCCGTTACGGTGTACTGCAGAGCTGCCTCGAAGAGGGCCTCGGTCATAGTCGTAGTTGGGGACGAGAAGTTCAAAATAACGTCTCCTGCTGCAAACAATCCTCCTCCAGTCTCAGCGTTATCAAAGTCAATTAGACCAACATTGGTTCCAAAGTTAGCCGCAGTTGACCCGGCAGCCGTAGCAGTTCCAAGACCTAGATCAGTATCAGTGCCGTGAACAAACTCGTTCAAACCTACAACCGTAAGATGGATAGTGTCCGTACCAGTAGTGAATCCGGTGATTGTATCCTGACCGCGATCAATGAAACCGCTTTCAGCCTCATCAAAATCAGAGTCACTCGTATTCGCCTCTGAAGCAACTTCAACATCTGAGCTGTACTCTACAACGTCGGCTGCGGATACAGATTCAGTTAGGATAATTGAGTCGTTGCCAGCGCCACCAGCAACTGTATCGGCTCCATTGCCAACAGTTAGCGAGTCGTTACCATCGCCACCGAGCACAGTATCAGCCCCGTCGCCAGCGCTAACGATGTCGTTTCCATCGTTCGCCGTAATAGTGTCGCCACCAGCAAGGGTGGTGATTGTATCAGCACCTTCACTACCCGTTACCGTGTCGTTACCTGTACCTGTAGTTATTGACCAGGCTCCAAAATCACCTTCGGCGTCAGCGAGCGTATTAGAAGCATTTACTTCATGCTCGTCATCGCCTCGCAGGATCACGCTACCGCTGTAGTATTTGATAGCGCTTGCTTCACCCTCAGAGTCGCCCACTTGAACGTACTGTGTAGAGATGTTTAACAAGTCGGCGCTTGTAGTATCAACCTCAACATCACCATCCATATCTGCGATATCGATGTTTAGTGTTGAGATACCGACCACAGTGTCACTACCACCAGCAACGTCGATAAGCAGGACATCCGCCTCCGCGGCAAATGCGGACTCATCGCCAAGTGTCACGTCGAGTCTAGACATTACTCCAGCCACGTCCACATCGATGTCTCCATCAAATGTGCCGTTGTTAGCAACGGTGAACGCCATTGTTCCTAAGTCATCGTCAACCTCGATAGTCGAAGTGTCCGCTTCGAGGGTGGCTAACTCACCAACAGTGATTGTTAGCGAGTCAAGATCTACCGCTCCCAAATCAGAACCTGCGGCAGAGAGCACCGAACCGGATCCTTCAGCGTCCCAAGTGATGCTGGCTTCAGGCGAGGCTGTGATGCCGCCTTCATCTTGAGATAGATCTACGTCCAATGAAGAGTTAGCACCTGATGTTTCAAACGTCAGACTATCGAAACCGTAATTAGCTGCCGCTGTTCCTGCGTCCGAATCAACCGTAGCTCCGTTTGTAGCCGAATATTTGATCGTGGCGACATTATCACCGTCTGCAAAGAGTTCAGGCGCTTCAAGAACACTGCCTGTACCGTCAGCTGACAAGGTCATAGAAACTACGTCACCTTGAGTATTTATATCGCCTTCTTCTGCGTCAGCACCGTGGTTCATATCGATTGTGGCGCCATTAGATGCTGTAACCGTAATGGTGTCTAAGATAGCCAGATTGGCTGTGCCAGATTCATCTCCGGAATCACCAACAAGCCCAACCAGAGAGATACTTGAATTTAGTCCACTCGCAGTCGCTGTTAAGCTTGTGAGAGCAACAGCATCGGCAAGCGAATCAATTACCATGTCTGCTTCGATACCGCTTGCATCTATAGCCAGTGAAGCCAATGACTCCGATCCCGCTATAGTTGCTTCGATGCTTGTGTAATCAGAGCTTTCAATAGTCAGCGCTGTTGTCTCCTCATCGTCCAGTGTAACCGTCTCCATGTCTGAGGCGAGTAAGTTGCCAAATGAACCGCCAGAGGCCTTCAACGTGACAGTTGCTGCGTCAGTAATCGTAAGTGAAGCCAAGTCTGCCGCGGTTGCGATTGCAGCTTCCTGATTCGCGCCTAGGTCGACGGTTAGAGTTGCGTCGTCAGTGGTATCAATTGTCATTGCCTCGATATCACCGTCGCCCCCGCCTTCGACACTATCGTCAGATAGATTAACTGTCGCGTCTCCGATGTTCTTGAGACTTGTCGTGGCCGTTGAATCGTTAGCTGTCACGTTCAAAGTCGTGTAACCAGCAATGCCAGTTGCGTCTATAGTCGCTGAGCCCGTGTAAGTCGCTGTCACAGTTTCTGCGCCAGAGATCGCACCAGTCCATGTACCACGAGCTACTGAGAAGTCTACTTTGTCTGTACCCGTACCAGCGTCAACAGTGTCGTTGCCAGATCCAAGTGAGATCGTGTCGTTACCAGCACCAGCAGTGATGTCGTTGTTACCAGCCGTGATGTTAATATCGTCAGCGCCTGATCCTGTTATTACAGTAGAGTTACCTGCAGTTAGGTTAACAGTGTTAGTACCATTACCCAGCGTGATTGTGCTGTTACCTGCGGTATTGGTCACAATGTTATTGCCGGTTCCAGCCGTAATAGTGGCGTTACCTGCTGTGTTAGTGATCGTATTTGCACCACTTCCAGCAACAATTACGTCTGCGCCGTCACCACCGTCTATAGTGTTGTTACCGTTACCGGCTGTGATTGTGTCAACGGCTTCACCGCCGTCGATGTCGTTTTCGCCGTCAGTAACCGTGATAGTGTTAGCGCCGTCACCTGCAACGATTTCGTCATCGCCAGCGAAAGCAACAATTGTGTCAGCACCCTCGCCTGTAGTGATTTCGTCGTCACCGGCAGTACCCGTAATGTTGTTTACACCGTCACCCACAGTAACGCTTAGAGCTTCTGAGCCTGTAGTAACAGTCACACCAGAATCAGCTTCCACTGCAGTGATCGTAAGGCTGTCGCCTGTGAATCCTGACGCGTCTACCGTAGTCAATGGAATTGTACCCACAGCCGGTGTAGCTAATTGAGAGGCAGAATCATTGAGGGTCACAGAAAGAGTCTTGTTACCGATAACAGTGAGACTAGTCAGTGCATCAGCCTCAAAGTCTGTAATCGTGTTGCCGTCTTTACCAACAGAGTTGATAAGAGCAGTCTCGATTTCAACGGCATCCACTTTAACAGCTGTAGCATTAGTTTGAGCTGAGTCGAGGCCTACATGAATATTCAGTGAATCAGCTGCTCCGTCAGTTGCTAGTGTCAAATCAAGGCCTGCACCTGATATGTCGCTCGTACCAAAGGCAAAGTAGTCCGCGATGTCAGTTGCCTCAGTGGCGGTGAGCACGTAGCCCGTAGCCGGTACAGCGGCTGTGCCGCTCGATTGAAGAGTCACGATGCCGGTTAACGCTGCCATGTCTTGTGTAATCGCAGCAGTAGTAGCGCGCAACGTTTCGAATCCAGAAATGTTTACAGCGTCGTCGATTGCGGTCGGAGTAGCCTCGTCGTCGTAGGCTATAGCGGCACCAATCACTAGCGTATCAACACCGTCGCCGCCGGCAATTGAGTCATCTTCAGTCAGACCAGTCACTGTTACAGTGTCGTTGCCTGCACCACCATTGATGTCGTCTACGCCCGCAGAACCCATGGCAAGAGTATCGTCTCCGGCACCGCCTTTGATGACGTCATTGCCAGCTCCACCAGTGAGCCCGTCGTTGCCAGCGCCACCTGTTAGAACCGTACCTGTAGAAAGTGTTGCTGTGAAAGTAACACCACCTGTGTTTGCTGAGGCATCGAGGGTTTCGAGCACGTCATCGAATGTGCCGGCTGCCTCCATGTCGTAGCTACCGCTACCGCTTACAGTAGCCGATTTGACTGCAGAATTGCCGCCTGAATCGGTGATAGTAATAACACCACTATTTACACCAGTAACCGTGAACGCTGCTTTCTCGATATCCTGTGCGGTACTGCTTTTGTAAGTAATATCGCCAGTGTTTCCAGTCAGTGAAATTACAGCAGTATCGTCTGCGCCGGTTAGGCCTGCACCGAGTACTTCAACGCTGGTGAGGGAAGTATTAGCCATGGCGTTCAGGGTTGTGCCTGCTGCTACGCCAGTTACATAGACTTGCTTAGAGCTAGCTGAGTTTTCTACGCCAGTAAGTCCCATTAATGACGCATTTACTGAGATTGACTCGGCGTCATCAATGTTAGTAATCGAGAGCGTCTCAAAGTTTGTGATTCTGCTCGGCGTGTAGCTAACGTCCGCAGTATTGTCATTAAGAGTTAGGAAGAAGGTATCGTCACCGGCCCCACCGTCAACCTTATCGCTAACGTTGAACGTGTCTGAAGCGGCTGTTAGAGAGTCTGTAGCGAAAGCCTGATCGGCACCAGTACCCATAGTTTTGTTGTCTAGAGCTGTAGTGAGCGTATAAGTCTGGCCAGGTACAGTTACTACTGCTGCAGCTGAAGTATCAGCGGCTGTATTTGCAGCTGTAAGTGTCGCTGCATCGCTAGTTACAGAAGCGATTGCTGCTGCGAGCTCTGCGTCAGTTGACCCACCAAGTTCCTTGGTGATCGAGAAGTATTCTGCTGCGTCAGCGCGATTCTGGAATGCCTTAGAGATATCTCCAAGATCCGCGTTCGTGTTATTTGCGGTGTTAGATAGGTAGTCGATAACCGCTACAAAGCCTTGAGCTTTTGTTGTACCGGCTGTGAGCATACCCTCGAGAAGATCTACAACCGCTGTGTTAATTGCCGCGGTAATCGTTCCACCGGTCGTGAGCTTGGCGAACATTTCAGTAGCAAATTCTTTTGCAGTCTGGGTCGAAGGATACTCGGCAATGAATGCATCGGTAGTTGCGATGTAATCAGCGAGTTCTTGTATTGTTGAGCCGGCTGTCGATTTCTCGATCAGCGTGTTAAGCATTGTTGTGCTTGGTGCTTTGTTGAGCATACCCATCGCCAGTTCGACGATGTCACTTCTTGTTGCAGCTGTTATAAAAGCCATTGTGGTGTATCTCCTTGAGATC
>Ga0209534_10006548_pt1 | contig 10063 bp, 7 predicted proteins | sample COG_07_FD_184751 | JGI IMG/M metagenome (GOLD analysis project Ga0209534, IMG submission 184751) | Pelagic Microbial community sample from North Sea - COGITO 998_met_07 (SPAdes) (version 2) | ecosystem: Environmental > Aquatic > Marine > Neritic zone/Coastal water | place: Helgoland, sampling... | reverse complement strand
TGGTTCAGGGCAAGGGCCTACTTTAACTAAAATAGTATCAAATTCAGCCATTGGGATCCCACACTTATTTACTAATGTGTTTCCGTCATTACCTTTTTTACTATATAAGTAATAATCACCTTCTTGGCTAAACGGGAATAACATATTAACTACTACTGAATCTGTTTCTAAATTAACATCTAAAGCAGACCAAATTGATTGAATAGCTTCAGGTTGATTAGTCATAGTATTAGTCATCCTAAAATCAATATCATTAATAGATGTTCCATCTAAATTGATATGAAACTTTAAAGTAAAAGTACTATCAGCACAATCAACTTCTACATAAGGAAAACCAGTAACAGTATCAATAGGATAAGTAGATGAATCATATTGAACTCCACTCATAGCTGATGGGTTACAAAGTGCTGAGATTGAAATCATCATGTCTCGTGAAGCACTACCTACTTTAAACCAATACCCCCAAGTAGAATCGTATCTATATTCCTCTACTAAAACAGATAAAACATCAATTTCTTGGTTTGTTGGTAAAAAGGAAATTAAACCTGTATTTGGGTTTAAATTAAAGTAAGTTGAAGTTAAGGGTTGTTGGGCTGTCCACCCAGCATCAAATGGAATATCTGTTTGGTTAGGGTATGCGTTTTCTCTACAATTAATAAGTGAATATACAACTGAATCACCATCTGCTTCAATTGTGGTTTGTTTCCAATTAAAATGATTACCTACACAAAATGCTCTAACAGGTTCACTAACAAAAATCGGGGATGAGTTTTGTCCCTGTGAAGCATTATCTAATAAGGCATCAAAATAGAAACCATCTGCTCCATTTCCGTTTGATGTATTAATATTAGTAATTCCTGGGGGTCGGCAACAATTAGAATACCAAAATCTATAAGTAGAACAGTTACCTGGTAATATTACATACCCAATATATTGGTATACTTCTAACGTTTTGGTTGATGGGCCTGGGGTAACACAATCAAATAATGTAGGGGATACAACACCTGAGCCCGCGACTAATGTCATAGGGACATTTAGGTTAGAATAACAATTAGAACTTACTGTTACTGTTTCAGTAGCAGGCATTCCAATACCACTCACATCTCTATAAACACGTAAAATTACTTTATAGTGTCTTGCTGTTCCTGTTGAATCACCAATATAACGATATTGGATGTCACCCCCAGAGAGGTGACTTCCAAACATCGAAAATGTTGATAATAATAGGGCTATTAAAAAATACTTTCGTCCCATGTTAAATGACCTTTTGAATAATTAGTTACACGATTAGCAAAGAAATCAGTATGTTGTTTACCAGCAGATAAGTGGTCAAACCATTTCATACGTTCTACGGCTGTCATATCAATGTTACCAACAATTCCTTTATAACCTAAGTCTCCTAATTTAGCATTAACTCGGTTTTTAATAAAATGTTCTAGATCATATTGTGAACAACCTTCTAAATCACCTAACGAATAGCATTTTCTAATAAAATCTAATTCGAGTTGTAGTGATAATAACGCAGCCTCATTAATTGCTGCTTCTAGTTCTTTCGTTTTAAGTTCTGGGTTTTCTTCAATTAATGTTCTGAAGAGCCAGCAACCTGCTTCAGAGTGGAGAGATTCGTCTCTAATAGACCATTCAACAATTTGACCCACACCCTTAAGCTTGTTTCGCATCTTAAAAGATAAGAGAACGGCAAAGGAACTGAATAGGTTAACTCCCTCGGTAAATGCGGAGAATATGGCAAGGGATTTAGCAATTTCATGCAAATCTTTTTCGCCATTAAAACTATCCCTAACAGCAGTAAGGTTTTCAATTTTAGCCATCGTAGCCTCATCTTCCATAAATTCGGCGAAGTTTTCAAGTCCAAGTGTTTCATTTAATAGTGAATAAGCTTCAGCGTGGATTGTTTCAAATGCCCCAAATGTTGTAGCCATCATAATAACCTCGGGTTTTCTAAACCACTTAGTTACTAATCCTGACCAATAATCATTTACAACTGTTTCTGTTTGAGCAAATCCTTTAAGGATAGAACCAATAATATTTTTTTCAGTTTCATTTAAATTTGAATTCCAATCTGTTAAATCGGACATCATAGGAACTTCAGTGTGGAGCCAGTGAGCTTGTTGTTGCTTTAACCAGTAATCTGCAGCTTCTTGATACTCGAATGGTTTGTAGACAATACGTTCTTGCAAAAGATTTTTCTTTGCCATTAGTTTAATTAATTAAAATTAGGAATTCAATAAATGTTTGTTCATAGCAAGCTGGTTGCGTTCAGCCATGCTAAAATTGTCCTTGATAGGACTTGAATCAGTAGTAGATTCTTGTGGTCCCAAATCGGCTAGATTATTATACTCTTCATCGCTAATAATAGTATATTGACCTATAGCAATATTAATAGAAGCGTTAAAGGTTAATCCATCCATTCCGTATCGGTTTTTCATAATGTGGAGTTTACCAACCCCAGTTTGTTTATCTTTAGCACGACGACTAATTGATGCTGCAAAATCTGTAATCATCATTTTGTCATAAGAGCCCGCCGCTTTATGTCCTTCGATGACTTCATCTAAAGCGCCTTGTCTATTAACTTGTGACGCAGACCAAATCGGGATATCAAGCTCGCGGGCTAATCCTTTCGTGCTTGTATAAATATCATCAATTTCTTCCTTACGTTCCTTAGATGACTTTTTAGAGCGAAGAAGGTCAACATAATCAATAACTACTAAATCAATCTTAGTTCCTAAATCCCCACATTTTTGTATATGAGATTCAATAGTTGATATAGTAGCTTTACCGGGAGGAAAACCTTTAATAACGAGATTCCCAGGTAACTTAGTCATAGTTGCTTCAACCTTATCTTTATGCATCGTAATTTCATTAGCTGGGATTTGGGTAAAGTAAGCATCAAAACGACGACCTACATAATCTTCACCTAATTCAAGAGTATAATAAACTACGTTAAAACCTAGTTTAACAGCTTGACCTGCTAGAGCAACGAGCGACCAAGACTTTCCAGCTCCTGGGCCACCAAAAATAAGACCAAAATCGCCATTTCCAAGTCCACCCTGTAGTAATTCATTAAACTCACTCCAGGGAGTTGGGATAGTAATTCGGTGTTCTTCGCGATAACGTGTTTCAAAATCTTTAAGATATTCATGTCCAATATTTTTATCCATCCCTGCTTTAAGGGCACTATCAATTAAACCTCGAATTGAATCATAATCCTCAGCTTTGAGCAAATCAACACTATTAAGCAATGCTTTTTTTAGTTGTTGGTTTTTACAAAATGCTGAGAATTCGGATTCAATATATTCTGAGTCTGAAGAGGTGATTTTATATGCTTCTCTAAGTTGTTCGCGAATTGAGACTTTTAGAACATCATTAGTAACCTTTTCATATTCAGATTTTAACACCTCAGGAGTAGGTGTTGTATGGTAATTATCATAATATTTAAGAATATTATCAATAATCCACTTATGTGCTTGGTTATCAAAGAAACTAGATTCTAAGATATCGTGAATGTTTATTAGAAACTCTTTACGCTCTAAAAGAGAATGAATCACTTTTATTTGGAACGTGGGGCCATATTTATTTAAATCACTTAGAGTCATCTACAAAACTATTTAATGTTCGAAACTGATTGTTAACCCAGAACTCTGGGTTTTTGATTAGATGGCGCAAACCATCTTCTTGGTAGAATTTAAGAAACATTTTAGCATTTAGCACGGGAGCTTTTTCTTCAATTTGCTCTTCTATGTATTGCTTTTCTAAGTTATCCATCATGGGTTTATGTAAATCCATAATTTGATAATTTTTTCTTAGGTTACTTTCTTCAAATACTACTCTTGAATATATGACATTTTCCTTGTATTTCCCAGCACTAATTTCTAAAATGTCATCTAAGGTAAGAATACGTTCATTTAATTCAGGAAATAGTTTATGTAATTTTTTAATACCTAAACCTTTAATTCCAGGAATTTTATCTGAAGCATCCCCCATTAATACCTTATATAGGATAAAGTTTTCAGGTAATACACCAAATTTTTCTCTTACAGTATCAGGTGTATAATAATCCTTTTCAATAGGACGATATACACAAATTTTATTACTTGTTAATTGAATAAAATCTTTATCGCTTGATACAATAAACGCACGTGAGTTGTCATTGTTATTTGTGATAGTCGTTGCTAAATGCGCGATAATATCGTCGGCCTCTACCTTATCGAGCGCTATGGTTTTAACAGGAAGACACTTGAGATAATCGATTAATCTTACAATTTGATCTACTTTAGCATCGTGCTCATCTCCTACATCATCAAAAATTTCCCAGTTAGTAATACGAGACTGGTGACGGCCAGCTTTATATTCCGAGAGGACATTTTTACGATTCATTGATGAATTTTCTCCATCAAAAATCACATACATAGATGTAGGTTCAATAGCATTTATTAGAGTCCCCAACGAACGGACGAATCCACCTAACCCACCTACATGAACACCGTGCTCATTAACAATATTGAGCATTGCGAAGTTCCTGAAAAATAGATTTAGACCGTCAATTAGTAATACTCTCTCATGAGGTGAGGATACAGTGTCATTAACCTCATCCATACTGTTGAGGAGCTCTAATAAATCTTTATGTGCCATAATGTTATTCTGGTTCTTGCTCGTAAGTAGAAGTTATATCTACGGAATCGGTTTCTTCAATAATATCAAAGTTACCTCCACCTAAAATAGCCTTCCATTCTTCTGCGTGAGCGTCTTTATACCCTTTCAAATCTTTATCACTATCTTCAATAAAACCATGAGGTGTCATAATAATTTTACCTCGTGTAGTAATACCATTGATGTGATTTTTATCAATCTGAAGGTTAGTGCGTTTAGCAAATTCTACTTGTTTACCATCTTTAATCGCTTTGATCTTAGAGGTTCCAGCATTAGCAATATTACCAAATGTAATTACAAATGTAGCATCAAACCACATAGCAAAACCACCCTTGTTCATCAACTTAGGTTGACCCATTGGGTTATCTGGTTTAGCCGTCCAAACCTTATTAACACAAACCAATGTATTGGTATATTTAGAAGATTCTTTACGAGACAATGTAATTAACTGATTTACGCTGTTACCAAATTGAGTTGACATAGCACCGGCGTTCCATTCGTTGTTATTCTTGTTAGATTTAACAGACATTTCACAAGGTACAGAACCGATTGAATCCCAGAAGAAACACAAATCATATGGTAGATTGCCTTTTTTCTGCTCATCGAGCAAATCTAAAACAAATGCTGCTACATCTTCAATTGTGTGGATGGTTTCACGGTCAGCATAAATAAAGAAACCTTTATAGTCAATCAATTCACCAGTTTCTTCATCCCAAACTTCCTCAATTTGAAGACCCATTTGAGTAGCGTGCTCCCAGTTCCATTTCATTTCAGTAACGATGAATACTGGTAGGACACCTGCTTTTTGACAAGCTACAGCCGCTTCAATAAGTGCTGTTGTTTTACCTGTATCCGAGTGACCTCTCAGCAAACAAATGTGACCGGCTGGAATACCAGGCACAGATGTTACTGATTGGAAAGCAGGTGATAGTGGGATCCATTGTTGGGGTTTAAATTTAACAGAGCCGGTTAGACCCTTTTTATTTTTAAAACTCCCTAGATCAAAATTATTTTTAATCTCAGCTGATACAGCTGCGGTTAAAGATTTACTTGCTTTTCTAGCCATAATTAGAATGGCAAATCATCATCATCACCATCAAACAAACTATCAAACTTATCAAGTTTAGTAGCTTTTACGTTTTGGGTAGATGTGTTAAGTGAATAGTTAGTTTTTGGGGCTTCCTCAACTTCCTTTTCATCATCAATAATATCGCCTTCTTGAGCTACATCTTCAGGAGTTAACCAAGATTCAAGAGCTTCTTTCATTTCTTCGTAAGAAATTTTCTTAAATACTTCACTAGGATTAACTTGGTTTTCTAACCACAACTCAATTTGAGAAGCATCTTCAGAAGCAGGAGTAACTTTCATAGAAGGGCCTGCTGTAGTGCGGTTATACTTAGTTCCTGTCATTTCAGGACCTTCAGTAGTCAATTTAATATCACGACCTTGGTTTACGTCCGTGTAGTCACCAACTTCTTCGTCCATAGCTAGCTGGAGGAATGTAGAATACAATTCTTTACCGAACTGCCAAATTTTAACGCCTTCATCTTCCATACCACGAACGATAACAGGAGCGAAATAACGAACTTTTGGTTCAAGTTTCTTAGCCAACTTCCAGTTCTCAGGGTTGTCAGTTTGACGAAGTTTTTTAGCAAATTCAACCAATGGATCTTTTTCACCCCAGTTAATAGGAGAGATCATTACAGGTTTACCAATACCATAGTGGAAATACAATTCACTAAATGGAGTGGTTTTGTTAAACTTCGAAGGCATGATTCGAATAGATTCCTTACCAATAGTAGGTTTCCAGAACAATGATTTACCATTGTTATTGTTGTTGTTAGAGGCAGGTTTTTGCAGGGCCTCTAAACGCTGCTTGATTACGTCTAAATCCATAATATAACTAATTTTTATTTGAAACTAAATATACAAAACAGCTTTGGGGTCTCCAAGCTTACTTAAAATACATTTTATCATTTATTACTAAAACATCCACATCTGATTGCTCAAATAGTCTCATAGCATCTTCAGGAGTTTCAACAATTGGTTCTCCTTTAACATTTAATGAAGTATTCATTACAACAGGAACACCTGTTCTAAATTTAAATTTTTCAATTAAATCATAAAGTAATGTATTATCTTCTCTTCTCAAAGTTTGAACTCGAGATGAGTTATCAATGTGTGCTACTGAAGGAATTTCTTGGGGGCGCTTACAAGGAACTGTGTGTAACATAAAGGGTGATTCAAAATCCATATTAAACCATTCTTCTTTATGCTCATTTAAAACAATTGGGGCAAACGGGCGATACCATTCTCTAAATTTAACTCGTGAATTTAAAATATCCTTCATTTTAGGATTACGAGGATCTGTAATAAATGAGCGATTACCTAGAGCACGTGGACCAAATTCACTTCGACCTTGATACCAACAAACAATTTGAGATTTAGATAAAGCATTTGCTATTCGATCTAAATCGAGGTTATAGGATTGGTATTTACTTTGGGGTTGGTGGTTATAAGAAAATCCTAAATATGCTAAATCTGAATTAGTGTATTCTACTCGCGGAAAATGGAGAATGTGGTGTAGCACATATAAGGCTGATCCCGCAGAAACTCCATCATCACCACAAGCTGGGAACAGGTGCATTCTTTCGAATCCAGTTTCTGTAAGAATCTTATGATTGGCATTACAGTTTAAGAAAATACCCCCAGCAGAACATAAATTATGACCATTAAAAGGTTCAGATTCTTCGAATAATTGTTGCGAATACTCAACTAATGATCTTTCAGTAATAAACTGCACATCTGCGGCATAGTCCATAACTTCTTGAGTAGTAGATTCTTCTTTAGTAAATACGGTTTGCCATTCTTTAGTATAATGTTCAGATCCAGGTTCATTATTTTTAATTTCGGATCTAAGAGCTCCTATGTAGGGAAATCTACCTGTAATTTGGGCAAATAACCACTCAACATAAAAATGGTCTTCTTCTGGGGTATTGCGATGCCAAATAGGACAAGTCCATTTTTTCCAATTATCTTGGGCTTTTTTACTTACTTTACCATATGATGATAATCCCATTAAAGTGCCTGCTTTTAAAGTCCCAGGACCTAAACCTAACCATTCTGTAGCAGCATCATAAAAATTACCCATCATATAACCTGGGGCACGGAAAGGTTGGAGTTTATTACCTCTACCTATAAAATACCCACTACAATTTGAATGATCATGCATTGAAGCATCTGCTGTAAAAATTGCAGATTTTTCAAAGGGGGATGTAAAGAAAGTTGAGGCAGCATGAGCCGTTTGGTGGTTAACATAAAACCCGGGAATTAAACGATCATAACCTTCAATCTCAACATTCATTTCTAAATGAGATCTAAAAGTTTGATGCCAATCAGCAAAAGGATAGTTCATTCTATCTATGGTATCGGGCATAGTATAACCTTTACCTTTGATAAGTTCTGGACGTGCTGTTCCCTCTATATGGTTTAATATACGAGAGGATTGATTGTATGTCCCAAATGTATTAAAAGGGTAAAATTTATCTTCTGGGGAATATAATGAGATAAAATCACAGGTTCCTTTATTCCAGAACCCCATTGTAATAGCCCCAATATCATCTAAAGTAATCCCTAAACATTTTAGAGTCTCAACAAAAAATTCCTTAGTAAGGGAAAAATCTTTTTTAACTTTTGTATGTCGTTCTACAGAACTAGCATAAATAAGTTTTCCATCTTTAACTACGGAAAGGGAAGCATCATGCCCCGAGTGAATTCCAACTATAACCATTTACCTAAAAATTAAAGTTCAATAATAGTGTGAATCTTTGTTTTAAGTTCTTTTAATTCGTTTTGTTGTGTAAGTAGAATTGTATTACGATAATGTTGCCAATCAATTCTAAAACGAGGATCAACTACACCACCATTAAGTGATTTAATTAATTCATTTAAGGCATTAATCGTATAAAGAGTATTACTATCTTTTTTACGATGCACTAAAATAGTGTTTTCTGGGATAGATGATAAATTACCCTGTTCTACATTATAAGTAACAACATATTCGTTATTGCTTTTTACTTGCAATACAAACATCTTGTTATACATAATCGTATAACGGGAAGTTAAATCAGCCACTAAATTATCTAGTTCATCCAACGTAGTGAATGTACAAAAAAGCTTATTGTTCAAATCAAGGGATTGTTTTGAATGTTCAAAATCGTATCCCCCATACATATGATTGAATGTGTCCAAAATACCATCAGATAACCCCGAATGAGATGTGGTACTTTGGCCCCTGTTAAAAATCGTAGTTGCTTCCATGTTTTTCTTTTATTTGTAACTTTAATTTACTAAAAACCTCTTTAATCTGCGTCATAACCTCCATTTCATCCTCGTCAAAATCGAACAAGAATGAATCATAAGTATATAAAACTAACTTAGTTTTTCGTCCTTTTAATAGCTTAAATATACGAAATAATATCTCGATATTCACGCTTGTCTCCATGTTTTGTAAAACATAGTTAAATAACTTTTGTGGGTTCATGTTTTCTAATTCCCACTTGCAAAATTGATAACCGGAGATAGGTGCTTCTATCCAACCTTGCTCTTGGTAATCTGCCCACAATTTGTCCGTATATACTTGGATTTTCCTAAAGTACTCCAGGTCTTTATATTGTTCAAATACTCCTCCGTATAGTTGTTTAAACGTTAATTCCTTAGCTTTTTGGTAATCCACGCCATACATCTTGGCGAAACTCTCATGTATATCTCCCTCATCAAAAACATAATCAACAAGCATAGCACTAAGGGTAGGGTGATAAGCAGAAATGTCCAATTCCACAAATTTTCTATTATTGGGGATAAAGCTTCTCCTACACCCATTCTCCTTATTGAGGGCCGCATAGTTGACTCCATTAAATTTATTTGATGGGCGCGTTGTAAGCGTTTTGAAATTGTATTGCGTGTAGACAAATTCGTCTTCGGTCTGGTGGAAGTGCGTTTTGAATTCATTTTTATCAATTTTTATACCATTACGTTCTATTGCATTAAATACTAGCGTAGCCTTGTCATTATAGAACGGGTTTACCACGGTATTAACGCGGTGCTCTAAGTCATCATATATTTGCTCGCAAACCTCATAATGCTTGGTAATTGGCACGAGTTGGTTTATGGTTAATAAATCGGGGAATCTATTATATAAAATTGTGTGCGCTGTTGTTTGGGGAGGTATATACGGAGGAGATCCTAATGTTATATCTACAAGCTGCTTTAAAATTGTATAGTGTAGGAATTCTTTCTTGTCTCTAACGTAAATCTTATCTAACCCTTTTAAATACAAATAAACCTCGTCTTCATATAATTTACTACATTCGCTATGAGTAAAAGGTAAAATATA
>Ga0209534_10006542_pt1 | contig 10072 bp, 8 predicted proteins | sample COG_07_FD_184751 | JGI IMG/M metagenome (GOLD analysis project Ga0209534, IMG submission 184751) | Pelagic Microbial community sample from North Sea - COGITO 998_met_07 (SPAdes) (version 2) | ecosystem: Environmental > Aquatic > Marine > Neritic zone/Coastal water | place: Helgoland, sampling... | reverse complement strand
TCCCCCTGGAACACATCTATCATGAGGAGAGCCATTAACTATGGCTTCAGCATATTGCTTGCACCCAGGCGTGTCACATCTTCCACACTGTATCTGTGGTAACTCTTTATGTATTAAATCAATTAGTTCCAATTTATTTTTTTAATACGCCAAGTTTTTCTTGGAGTTTTGAGTTAGATGTTGTGTAACCAAAAGGAACTCTTTCACCAGGATAAATCCTCTTATATGCTTTTTGAACAGCCAAAGTTGTTTCATGAAAACCAGATAGAATTAAATCAAGCTTTCCAGGATAGTCATTTATATCTCCTACAGCAAAAATTCCTTCCCTTGAGGTTTCAAAATTTTCAGTATTAACATTAATTTTTTTATTGTTAAGTTCTAATTCCCAATCAAGAATAGGGCCAAGCTTTTTATTTAATCCAAACAAAAATATTAATTCATCTGCTTTATGAGTGATAATTTCTTTTGTATCAAAGTTTTTTAAAGAAACTTCACTAACTTTTTCTTCACCATGAATATCTTCTATCACATATGGAGTTAAGAGATTAATTTTTTTATCTTTTACAAGGTCTCTCATTAGTTCTTCAGTATGAGGAGCCCCTCTAAAAGCATCTCTTCGATGAACCAATGAAAGACTCTTTGATTCTTTTGCTAGTTCTACAGACCAATCTAATGCTGAGTCACCGCCACCAAAAATAAATATGTCTTTGTCCTTATATTTTTCTTTTGATCTAACTGCATAATTAACTCCATGATTAAGAAACTTATCAGGATCTTCTATATTTGGCGGTCTGCGTGCTTCAAATGAGCCAGCACCAGCTGCTATAAATATATTTTTTGAAATAAATGAATTATTTTCGTTTGTAGTTACTTTCCAGAACATATCATCTGCTTGGTTTGTCTCTTCTATAGTTTCAACTCTTTGATTTAAATATAAGTCATAATCAAAAGGTTTAATCTGCATAAGAAGTGCATCAACATGCTCTTGCGCAGTCTGAAAAGCTACTCCTGGTATGTCGTATATAGGTTTTTCTGGATAAAGCTCAGCACATTGCCCACCAGGTTTATCAAGGTTGTCTATAAGAACACAATTAAGACCCAATAAACCAGCTTCAAATACAGTGAATAAACCAACCGGCCCTGCACCAATAACGATAATATCTGTTTCTTTAATCATTACTTAACTCTCAAACCTGGCTTTGCTCCACTATCTGGTGATATTAGATATATACCTTCATCATCACTTGAGGCTAGAACCATACCCTCAGATAATCCAAATTTCATTTGCCTTGGTTCAAGATTGCTGACTAATATGACTAACTTGTTTGTTAAATCTTCTGGATTGTAAGCTTTTTTAATACCAGCAAAAACCTGTCTATCACCTAATTCACCAACATTAAGATTTAACTTAAGTAATTTATCAGCACCTTCAACAAGTGACGCTTCTACAATTTGCGCAACCCTAAGGTCAACATCAGCAAATTGTTTTATATCAATAAAATTATTATCATTCATAGGTTCATCCTTCTTTAAATTAATTGGTTCTAGCCTGTTTAACAATGGCACATAGTTATTTATTGGCTTTTTAAGCATTTTATCTAAATCTTCAAAACTATTTTCAGTACTGTTAAGAAATTCAAACGCATTTTTTGTAATATTAGGAATTATTGGTTGTAAATAGATGCTAACTAATCTGAATGCATATAAAGCTGAAGATGATATATCTATCGCTTCATTTAGTTCTTTTTTCCACGGAGTGCTGTCATTAATATATTTATTTATATCATCTGCCATTTCCATGATTAGCCTAACAGCCTTGGAGTAATTTCTTGAATTATAATGACTAGTTACTAAAGGTTTTTTTGATTTAATGCTTTCAATTAATTCATTATTAATATTATCTGATAATTTATTGTCATTTTTTTTGATAAATGATGAGCAACGGCTGGCAATATTACAGTATTTACCAACTAAGTCAGAATTAATTCTTGTTACATAATCTTCAAGGTTCAAGTCAATATCTTCAACTTTATCATTGAGTTTTGCTGCAAAATAATAGCGCAATGTTTCAGGATCACATACCTCTGCAAATTCTCTTGCTAAGATGCCAGTACCCTTTGATTTTGACATTTTTTCGCCATTTATAGTTAAAAAACCATGTACATATATTCCATCTGGCAATTTTAAGTTAGCTGAATCTAACAATGCAGGCCAAAATAAACCATGAAAATATGCAATATCTTTTCCAATGAAATGATAGATCTCATAGTTAGAATCTTTAGACCATAATTCTTCCATTTTTTTATCATTTGAGGCTGCCCAGTTTTCAATGGCTGCTAAATAGCCAATAGGAGCGTCAAGCCAAACATAAAAATATTTATCAATCTCTCCAGGAATACTAAAACCAAAGTAGGGGGCATCTCTTGATATGTCCCATTGCTGAAGATCATCGTTTACCCATTCACTTAATTTATTAACAATAGGTTTTTGAAGATCACTCTTTTGAAGAAAGTCTTTTAAAACGTTGATTTGTTTAGGTAAATTAAAAAATATATGCTCACTATCCTTATGAATTGGCGTAGTACCAGAAAGAGCAGATATCGGGTTTTTAATTTCACTTACGTCGTATGTTGCCCCACATTTACTGCAACCATCTCCATACTGGTTCTCTTCGTTGCACTTTGGACATGCGCCTTTTACGAACCGATCTGATAAAAACATAGATTCTTGTTCATCAAATAGCTGTTTAATAGTTTTTCTTGTTATTAAATCTTTATTTTTTGCTTCGTTATAAATAAATTCTGAGTACTTTTTATTTTCATCCGAATGAGTGGTGTGAAAATTTGTAAAATCGATGTCATATAATTTATATGTTTCTATATGATCTAATTGCACATCCTTGATAAGTTGCTCTGGTTCAACGCCCAATTCTTTTGCTTTAAGCATTACTGGAGTTCCATGAGTGTCATCAGCACAAAAGAATAAGCACTCGTTACCAATCAAGTTATTAAATCTCACCCATATATCAGTCTGTACCGCTTCTAAAATATGACCTAGATGCAGGGACGAATTAGCATAAGGAAGTGCTTGAGTAACAAGTATTTTTCTTTTTTTTGTATTAGCAACGTCCATAACAACTGTATTATATGTGAAAATACATTTTATATGAGTATTAAAAAAATAATATCTGTAGCCTCTGCCAAGGGCGGGGTAGGGAAAAGTACTATCACCGCATTGCTTGCAATGAATTTTGCAAAAAATTTTAAAGTAGGCATTTTAGATGCAGATATATATGGACCAAACCAACACATTCTATTTAACGTAGAAAATAAAAAACCTAACTATATTAAGGATAAAGATAAAACATTAATGGAGCCTATCGAGTCTATGGGCGTTAAATTAAATTCTATGGGTTTTATTTTAGATGATGATAGGGCTGCTATATGGAGAGGCCCAATGTTAAGTGGGGCTATTAAGCAATTAATGAGCTTAACAATTTGGGGTGAATTAGATTATTTGTTTATTGATATGCCTCCAGGGACGGGTGATGCATACTTAACAGTTGCGTCTGAAGTAAAACCTGATCACAGTCTTTTGGTAACAACTCCAAATAAATTAGCAATTCACGATACTTTAAAATCAGTATCTTTTTTTAATAAATTAGATATAAATCTAATAGGGTTTATTGAAAATAATACCTCAAATCAGCTATTTGAAGCTGACTATGAATCTTTACTATCAAAAGATCAGCCCTGTATAGGTAAAATATTGTATAACGAAGATATATATAATTTAAATTTAAATAAGTCCTCAAACTTGGTTTCAGATATATCAAGCGCAATTCAAACCCTTGTATAATAAAGTTATGAGATCATTTGTTTTCACAATTTTTGTTTGTTCTTCATTTCTAATTGCTGAAGATATAAATGATCCCTTTGAAGATTTAAATAGATTGTCATTTGAATTTAATGAATCTTTGGATGCAAATTTTCTTAAACCCATTGCCGAAACGTATTCAAAATCCCCCAGACTATTAAAAAAAGGCGTCACGAATTTTTTTGATAACCTTGAAGAGGTAGATACTACTGTAAACCAGCTATTACAAGGAAAAATTGGATATGCAGTCAATGATCTTACAAGATTTGTTTTAAATTCTACTATTGGTCTTGGTGGTGTTCTAGATGTTGCAACTCCCTTGGGACTCAAAAGACATGAAGAAGATTTTAGTCAAACTCTTGCATTATGGGGGGTTCCTTCTGGACCATACATAATGTTGCCACTTTTAGGCCCATCTAGTGTCAGGGATATCTTTAGCAGGCCTGTATCATCGCTTTTATCAGTCACCTTCCATATGACAGAGAGTGATGTAAATATTGCTCTTAAAGCTGTTGATGCGCTTGAAACAAGAGAAAGATTGCTGGAGATTGAATCATTAATATATGGAGATAGGTATGATTTTGTAAAAGATTCTTATGTCCAGTATATGATTTATGAAGTTAGTGATGGCGAAAATGTTGTTGATGAATTTGTAGATGATATGGATGATTTTTTAATAGAATAAAAGATCTTCTAAATCTTTTCGTTGAGACTTTATCTCACCCAGTCTAATAATCTCCAAAATTTTTAAACGAAATGTTTTTGCAAATTTATCACCCCTTGATAACCCAAATAAATGCTTCATCATTCTTGAGATTTCATGACCTTCTGTAATTTTTTCTTCAACGTAATCTAAATATTGATTTAAGATAATTTTTTTTGATTTTTTGATATATTCAAGACCATATATCTCAGAATCTATATCTTTAATTAAAAAAGGGTTCTCATAAGCAGCTCTTCCAATCATAACCCCATCAACATGCTCAAGATGTTGCTTTGTTTCGTCAATTGATTTAATCCCACCATTAATAATAATATTAAGGTTCGGGAAATCTTTTTTTAAGTTATACACATAGTCATATTTTAATGGAGGTATATGCCTATTTTGTCTTGGACTTAAGCCTTTCAAAATTCCATTTCTTGCATGTATAACAAAATTATTAATACCTGATTCTCGTATTATGTTTACAAAATTATATAAGAACTCATAGTCAACATGATCATCTACGCCTAACCTACATTTAATTGATACTGGAATAGATACATTATCTTGCATCGAGCTCAAACAATCAGCTACATGATTAGGCTCAAGCATCAGACATGCTCCAAATCTACCTTTTTGAACTCTATCTGAAGGACAACCAACATTTAAATTAATCTCATCATAACCATAGTCTTCAGATATTTTTGCGCATTCAACTAAGTCTTTAATATCAGAGCCTCCTAGCTGAACAGCTACAGGGTGTTCTTGAGGGTTATATTCTAATTGATGAAAGCATTTCCCAAATAGAATGGCTCCTGTGGTGACCATCTCGGTATATAAATAAACTTTTTTTGAAATCAACCTCAAGAGATACCTATCATGCATATCTGTGTACTGCATCATTGGGGCAATACAAACCTTGTGCTCTTTGGCAAAAGACATATCTAAAGCAGAAATACTATTGATATAAAACCAACTATTGAGAGAACTATAGTATAAGGCAAGGCCATCATTACCATTCTTAGGTAGGATAAGTTAATTAAAGGTGCTAATGACGATGTAAGTAGAAATAAAAATGCAGCTTGTCCATTTGGGGTTGCAACACTTGGTATATTTGTACCTGTATTGATTGCAACAGCTAAATTGTCAAACTCCTGTCTTGTAATTAACCCGTTATCAAGTGCGGCCTTAACTTCATTAATATATATTGTTGCCACAAAAACATTATCACTAATAGCAGACAACACTCCATTTGCTACAAAAAATAGAGGAGGTTGGGTATCAGCGCTTTGTGCTAGAACAAAGTTAATTACAGGAGAAAATAGATGTTGATCATGGATAACACTAACAATTGCAAAAAAGACTGCTAACAAAGCTGTAAATGGAAGAGCTTCATGGAAAGCTTCTCCTAAATCATGCTCTTGAGTAATACCTTTAAAAGATGTTAAAAGAATGATGACTGCTAAACCAATCAGACCAACAGCAGCCACATGAAGTGCAAGTGCTACAACTAGGAAGATAGCAACTAATCCCTCTACTAATAGCTCAGCTTTATGTGTTGCAGTTGTATTTTGTTTTTCATACTCATCAAAATCATTAAAGATTTTTCTAATATTTTCTGGCAATTGATTACCAAAACCTGCTATTGAAAATCTTTCAACAAAAACACATGTTATTAAACCTGCTACAAATACAGGCATTGTAATAGGCGCCATTCTCATAAAGAATTCTATAAACTCCCAACCAGCAATTTTAGCTATTAATAAGTTTTGTGGTTCCCCAACAATTGTACAAACACCACCAAGAGCTGTTCCAATTGCACCATGCATGACCAAGTCTCTTAGAAACCCTTTGAATTTTTCCATATCTTCATGACCAGCACCATCAAGTAATGAGTTATCAAGATAATCATGCCCATGATCACTGAAAACTTTTCCTGAAGATACTGTATGAAATACTCTATAAAATCCTATAGTTACTCCAATCAAAACAGCTGTAACAGTAAGCGCATCTAAGAATGCTGATAATACCGCTGCTGAAATACAGAAAAGAAGTGAAAGTAAGGTTTTAGATTCTATCTTAAGAAGAAGTTTAGTAAAAATTGTTAACATTAAATTCTTCATAAAGAATATTCCGGCAACCATAAATACTAGTAAAAGTATAACTTCAAGATTATTTTCAATTTCATGCAGAATGTTATCAGTGGTTGTAAGACCTAAAACTATGGCTTCAATTGCAAGAAGACCTCCTGGTTGGAGGGGATAGCACTTTAAAGCTAATGCCAATGTAAAAATAAACTCTAATAGAAACATCCAACCAACAATAAATTCACCATTGTAATTAAGTGAATTTAAAACTATTAAGGCTATTGGATTAATTATTAGAAACACTACAATGGTAGACTTGTACCAACTTGGTGAATTGCCTAAAAACATTTTTTGTATTGTATTTATCATAGGTATAAGTAATTAAATAAATTTATAAGTTATATATGTATTTTAAAAGATTTTTCGAGTTTAAACCTAATAATAATAATATTTTTATTATGTATAAGGATGGCAAAGTCATTTATGACCTAGATCAAAAAACTTTCATGCTTGAGGAATCCTTCTTAAATTATGAGGTTGAGTGCACAAAAATAGGTATTGCTATCAATGGTAAATCCAATATCTATGCAGTAGATGTCACTTATTCTAACTTCCAATTGAATGAGCAGGGATATACATCACTAGTTGAATATGACTTACGTCAAATGATGTCTATGCTTAATGAAGATGATTTAAATCTTGTTGGTAGAGCTAACCAATTGTTGCATTGGCTAAAAAGCAATAAACATTGTGGATATTGTGGAGCTGTTAAAAATGAGGATAAAAAAGAAGGAGCTTTATTTTGTTCTTGTAATAATATTATGACTTATCCGACCATATCACCATGTGTGCTTTGTTTAATTAAGAAAGATAATCAAATTCTTTTGGCTAGAAATGCTATGTTTCCAGAAGGACTCTTTAGTGTCTTAGCTGGATTTATAGAAACTTCTGAGACTGCCGAGCAAACTCTTGAAAGAGAAGTTGAAGAAGAGGTTGGTCTTAAAGTTAAAAATATTAAGTATTTTGGAAGCCAATCGTGGCCATTTCCAAGCCAGTTAATGATTGGTTACGAGTGTGAATACGCATCTGGTGAAATTAATGTAGATGGAATAGAAATAGTTGAAGCAAAATGGTTTGGTATCAACAACTTACCAAAGACGCCACCTAACTCTACCTTATCTGGAAGACTAATTAACTCTTATATCGCGGATCGTTCGAAGCTCTAGTTGGAATTTTTACCTTTGCTTTTGGCTCTTTAACAATCTCTCTAATAGCAGGTTCTTTTTTTACTTGTTTTTTAGGCTCTTGTACAATTTTTTTATCAACCTTTGGTTTGGTATTTACAGGATTTTTATTAGTAGTTTTCTCCGAAGGTTTACTCTGAGTGGCATTGTTTTCAGCAACTTTTTTTGGCTCAACTGGCTTATCAATCTTGACATTAGCTTTTTTTACAGAAGACTCATTCGAATTCTTAGTATTTTGATTCCTTGTATTTTTTTGATTAGGGCTTGGCTTCTGATTCGGGTTTGATCTCTGATTAGGATTCCTTTGTGTATTTTTTTGAGCTGCTCCTTTGTTGTTTGTTCTTGGCTTAGAATTTTGTCTAGGTTTTTTGTTCCTATTTTGATTAGTTGATCTGGTTGTTTTCTTTTTAGGTTTTTCTTCTTTATCTATACCCGCAATACTTTTTATCCAGCCTACGAGGCCTTCTTTTTTCTTCTTGGGCATTTTTGGTGGTTTAATTCCATCAACTAATGGCTTCATGGCCTTAGATTGATTTTTATCATCTCTCCAGTCTGTACTAGGCTCAGGGCTATTAGGAGTTAGTTTATAAGAATCAATATTTTTTATATCCGAGGCTTTAATTCTAACCACCTTATAGTAAGGTCGAGATTTATAAGGGTCAGCAATAACCATTACTCTAATATTATTGGTTTTTTCAATGTTTATAATGTCTTGTCTTTTTTCATTTAACAGATAACTAGCTACGTCAGCTGGAACATAAACCTGTATTTCTCCAGTATTATCTTTAGCTGAATCCTCTCCTATTATTCTTAAGATTGATAAGCCTAGCGATCTAGGCCCTCTAACCAAAACATGTTCTATATCATAGGATTCATTAAGTGATGGTCTAAGTCTTTGTCTTGATACTTCTAATAATCCAAACTTAGATATTCCTGATATTTGGACTCTAGCTCTATCTGAGTAAACTGCTTTTCTAAAAGCTGACTCAACCTTTTCCTGGTGAGCTGTATCAAGCATGTCTATAAAATCTATAACAACCAATCCACCAACATCTCTAAGTCTTAGTTGTCTTGCTACTTCTTTTGCAGCTTCAAGATTTGTCTTATAAGCTGTATCTTCAATGTCTTTACCTTTGGTTGATCTTGCAGAGTTTACATCTACTGCTGTCATTGCTTCAGTTGGGTCTATGACAATAGATCCACCGGATGTTAAGGATATTTCTCTTTGAAAAGCTAATTCAATTTGTGATTCAATTTGATAGCGATTAAATAATGGGATTTCCTCATCATATAACTTTACTTTATCAGCATGATCTGGAATTACAGATTCGATGAACTCTTTTGCTTCAATATATGTATCTTTATCATCAATTAAAATTTCTTCAATATCATCTTTGAAATAATCTTTTACAACTCTTACTATCAACTTATCATCTCTGTATATAAGTGCAGGAGAGGGTGCCTCAGGTATAGTTTTATTAATCTCTTCCCATAAGGCTAGCAGGTATGCAAGATCAAGACTTAATTCTTCAGAGCTTCTTCCAAGTCCATTAGTTCTAACTATAGCGCTCATATTATCTGGAATATTGATTGAATCTAACGCTTGCTTGATTTGATCTCTCTCTTCTCCACTTATTCTTCTTGATATACCACCAGATCTTGATGAGTTTGGAATAAGTACAATAAACCTTCCGGCCAATCCTATTTGAGTTGTAAGAGCTGCGCCTTTAGTTCCTCTTTCCTCTTTTGTTACTTGAACAATTATTTCCTGACCTTCTTTCAAAGTACATTCTTTTCTACCTTCCGAGTTCTTTTTAAAGAAATCATTAGATAAATCTTTTAATGGAAGAAAGCCATGCCTTTCTGAACCAAAGTTAACAAAAGCAGCATCAAGGCTTGACTCTACTCTTGAGACAGTTGCTTTAAATATACTACCCTTTAGAAGGACCTTATCAGGTGACTCAGTATCAAAATCATATAGCTTAGCCCCATCAACTAAAGCCACGCGAAGCTCATCACCATATGATGAGTTTATTAAAATTCTTTTCATTTTATTCTCCCTATGTATAGGAAGATAAGTCAGCAGTGTGCTTATTTTAAAGCTTCTATCATCAAGTCTTACGTTATATTGCTTGGATGATTAACTCTTTAAGAGAGTTGTA
>Ga0209534_10006532_pt1 | contig 10082 bp, 11 predicted proteins | sample COG_07_FD_184751 | JGI IMG/M metagenome (GOLD analysis project Ga0209534, IMG submission 184751) | Pelagic Microbial community sample from North Sea - COGITO 998_met_07 (SPAdes) (version 2) | ecosystem: Environmental > Aquatic > Marine > Neritic zone/Coastal water | place: Helgoland, sampling... | reverse complement strand
GAAGAAGCATTCATCCGCAGGGGTCGCGCGTTGTCAGAAAGCGGGATTATGTTTGGGTGCTGAGGTCAAACGCCTCAGAGAATCCACAACACATTGGCCCCTGCCATCCCCGCGTCTGCGAGGCCCACAATCTCAACTACCTCTTCGTCGCTACCAAGGTGCAGGTAAGCGCCTTCGTCCAGAGGTATCCAACCCATGGACTCAGTCTCGATCTCTGCAAGCTCGCGCAGAAAGTCGAGGTCAATGTTGGTTGAGTCCATCTGGATTACTCACGTGAGAGGGTAGCTACTCACTTATCCTCAGGCAGGGCGGCTTTCAGAGCATTTGCATAAGCAATACGAGCCGTTTGCAGCGCAGCAGCTTGGCTTTGCAGGCGCTGTAACTCAGCATCCACGAACTGAAGGCTCGCCAGCTGCGCTTGGGCCTCGTCTGAGAAGGTGGCGATATCGTACTCTTTGTCGTCAATGGTGATGTTCAACATGTCTATTTCCTTTAATTGATTAAAAAATCCGCTGTTTTGTGGGCGGTAGGGTCTATTAGGTCGCCATTTGGCGGTTACAACGTAGCTAACAGCGATGCTGCTGAAACCGATCAACCGCCGGGCAATAATAGCCGTCTTCGATTAGTTTTACTTTCTGTGTACATCAAACGCCAATACTATACGGGCTTCTTCTGAGTCAAATGGGATCGTATAGTGCATTAAAGAGGACGGGAAAAGAACCAAGTTTCCTGTAAGTACATCAACGCCTTCACCTGGATTTAGTGTGCTGTCAACCGGTCCCTCGTCTATACATAAAACAAGATTGCCGCTATCAGCTTCTTTTTTTGACGGTACGTTTATGTAAATGCTGCCTGAAATCCAGCCTTTTTCATGTATGTGAGGGCGCAGTGCTCCTCCATTTTTCATCTGAACAAGCCACCCCTTTAGATCATAAGAGCTTGGCCATTTTTGTATAAGCCCTTCGTCGCTGCCGTCAAAATTAGTGCGATATTCCGCTATTTCTGCCCTAATGATGCTCTCAATTTTTTTTATTGGTTGGGAATCAAGCATAAATAAATCACCCGCAGTCTGCTCGCCATTAACTAACAGCCCTTGAACTCTGGATGAAAGCAATTCATTCGATAAAATATGCTGGATAGCTTGCCTAAAATCTATTTCGAAATCGTATTTTTTGGCCAAGTCGGTTTTTTTGACGTAATTAAATGGGGCGCCGCAATATGGATTTCTTATGTGAGTTCCATAGTTCAGCGCTGAACGTAAACATAACGAGCCAATGAGAGAATTATTTTCTCCCAAATCTATCGCGTGTTCCAGCTGCTCATTAAATATGACAAGCTCACCTTGCTTGTATAGACATAGCAATAAATAAGCTCTACTGTCTTGAACATTTAAATCTATTAATTGCTCAGCTGCGCGCTTGAATTCACGGAATCCGTATAGCAGTACTCCTAAGTGATAACGTGCTTCCCGATTGTCTTGTTCTAGAGCAACTGCTTGTTTGTAGCTTGCCACTGCCTCTTCAAACCGGCCAAGTTCTTGCAGTACCTTGCCCAAGTTGGTGTGAGCGGCTGCGAAATCTGGTTTAAGCGCAGTGGCTTGTCTGTAGCCTGTCACAGCTTCTTCAAACCGGCCAACGCGTCCTAGTACTGTTGCCAGGTTACTGTGAGCTTCTGCGTAATCTGGGTTGATCGTTATCGCTTGCCTACAACTTGCCTCAGCTTCTTCAAATTGGCCAAGGTCCCTGAGTATGCCGCCCAAATTGCTGTTAGCTTCTGCGTAGTCTGGTTTGAGGCTTATTGCCTGTCTGTAGCTTGCTTGCGCCTCTTCCAGTCGCCCAAGGTCCCTGAGTGTGACGCCCAGGTTGCTGTGAGCTTCTGCGTAGCCTGGTTTGATCGCTATAGCTTGTCTGCAGCTTGCCTCAGCTTCTTCTAGCCGGCCAAGTTCTTGTAATGTGATGCCCAAATTGTAATGGACGTTTGCGAGGCCTGGATTGAGGACGATGGCCTTTCGGTAGCTGGCTTCAGCCTCTTCTCGTCGCCCAAGTTCGTTTAAAACTGCACCTAGGTTACTGTGGGCCTCTGCATCATTTGGCTCGAGAGCTATTGCTTTTTGATTGGCCGCCTCCGCGCTGTGCAGCCTTCCTGACGTCCGAAACAACACTGCGAGCATCTTCCAAGCGGATTGATAACCTGCGTACTCTTTAGTCATCGCTACTGCCAGTTTTTCGGCCTCTGCGTACTTCCCGCTTAGGTAAAGTGAATGTAGGACCTTAATCTGAGCATCAGAGGGACTTTGTACCTCCAGCGGACGCTTTGGGGACGTGGATGCGCTTTTCTTCTTCTCTTTTTTTGCTGAGAACTTCTTGCGTTGTTGCGTAAATGTCTGCCTTTGAGTCTTGGCCGAGTAAGGCTCACCACTTTGTGGCCCGAGTTGCTTGCTCAGTGCTTCTACTTGCTCACCGGCCAGTCCTCGTGCTTTACCTTGCTCTAGGACAATCCTGGCCGTTTCAAGCTGCTGATTTTTAATCAGTGCGTCGATGTAGCTGATCCAGTACTGTCCCTGCTGCGGGTTGCCTTCAAGTGCAGCTTTTAGCAGCTTTAGTCCCTCCGCTGGCTTATTTGCCGATACAGCAAGCACTCCTAAGTTGTGATTTGCATCGGGGTGCTGTGGCTGATCTTTCAAAATGGCCCGGTACAGCGCGTCCGCTTCGCTCAACTTGCCAACTTTATGCGCAGCTAAAGCTTGTTCGATGGTTGGTTTCACAACATTAAACCGTTTCTAAATAACGATATCACTAGAGCACACCAAACAAACCAGCATCAGCATTACCGCAGCCGCTGCTCGGCCAAACTCCATTCCTTGTTCAAGTAACTCACTGTTCCGTCTCACAGTATCAACAATGTCAGAAGAAGCGTGTATTTCATGAGCACGTGGGCTAGCTCAGAATGTGTATTCCTTTTTTTAAATACAAAACCCCGCCCCCTTGTGAGGGACGGGGTTTTCTATATCTCACTAACGAATATGGCACCGCCTCACTTTCACCTACACCAATGTGCGCGATAAAGGTGAGGCAATTTACCCTTACAAGAAGTTGGCAAAGTCGGCTGTAGTGATAGCGTTGTAAGACGCTTGTGTCATATCAACGGTGCCAATCAGACGAACCACGTCAGCTGTTTCTAACGTCGTGTCAGCTGTCGCTGCCTCAAGGAAGACCGCCTTTGAGTTAGTCACATCGTATAACGACACGAGATAAGTACCAGCGGTCAAGTTAGTAACCGTTCCTGAACCAATTGCGGCATTGAAAGTGCCTTGCACGTCGGTACTGAAAGCGGCACCCACGGTACCACCTATACCGGTCAACTTGATGAGCTCGTTAGTAGTACTACCAGCTGAGTCGGTAGCTACGTTGATTGCTGCAGTCAGTACTCCCACCGAACCTGATGCGCCAGCCGCGGTACCATCCACGGACAAACCAGCTGCGTAGCTACCGTTAGCGGAGTCAAAGCGCAACAGGTCAGTGCCTTTGACGAAGTCAGTTACTGATGCCACAGTCGTGTAACCTGTGGCAGTCCCTGCAACGCTTCCGATTAACGTGAACGTATCCGCACCAGCACCACCAGTCAAAGTGTCGGCTCCACCCGTTGCACCACCAGACGCTGTGTTGAGAATAATGTCGTCACCAGCGCCACCCACAAGCACGTCGGCTACAGCGCCGCCCGTTATCGTGTCAATACCAGTGCCACCCGTAATCGTGTTAGCTGCAGCAGCTGAACCGGTCAAGGCATTGGTACCCCCTGCCACGGTCATAGTTACTTTACCGAGCGCAGATCCGAAATCAAGTGTGTCAGCGCCTAGTACGGAGCCCTTGACTACTACATCGGTCGTCAATGCACCAGCTGTGTACGTAACTGCACCCTTGGTGAGGCCACTCGCATCGAAATTATTCAAAGCTACGCCAGCGTGAATCAATGCAATGCCGTTATTGCCAGATATAGTTATATCCTGCGCTTGCGCATCAATCAGCGTCATAGTTGCCAATCTGGCTACATGGGTCGCGGCGGTGTCAGCCACCTCCAGATTGACGTTTTCCATGCCAGTGAACGTGACAGTGTCACCGATTACACGAACGCCGCCACTCAAATCACCACCAAGCTTCAGGGTAATTGTGTCGTTAGCACCGGTCAAAGTGTTTACTGCCAAGCCTGAACCGCCGGTTCCTGCGTTGATGGCCCAGATATTCTCGATCGTGAAACCACTGGTAACCCCACTAAAAATTTGGGCAACGTCAGCGCTCGTATATTTGACGGTATCAAAAGCGGCCAGTCGAGCAACGTTAACAGTCGACGCCGCCGCCGCGGTGATGTCAAGGGTCTCAAATCCCGTTACTGCAGCTGCAAATGCTGTCGTGACAGCGTTTGCACCTGAAAGGGTGACAGCATCCGCGTTGCTAAGCTTCAACACATCAGTGCCGTCGCCGCCTGTAATAGAGCCACCAGTACCCAGTGCCGTCACTGACACGACTGCGGTATCATTTCCAGCGCCCAATGCAACAGCTTTCGTTGTTGCACCTACTGTAATAACCTCTTGGCCAGCACCGCCAGTTAGAGCTGTAGCAGTTCCGATTGTCAGTGTATTGGCGCCAGTCAAAACGCCACTTGCTGGTGCAGCAGCAGTAGAACCCGTTGTGTCGACAGATGTCAGAGCAGTAATCGGGGTCAAGTCGGCTGCAACACCACCTGCACCTGTAATAACAACTTCTGTGGCTGCCACAGTGGCCGCATTAACCGTGAGGGTGTTTAAGTTTGTACCACCCAAATTCAATTTTGTAGCTGCAGCAGCTGAAAGGCTCGTAGCAGCAGCAGCGTTTGTATTGATCGTAACTTCGGTCGCCTTAGCAACAGTCACGAGACCTAAGGTTTGAGCACCGGTGACATTCACAGTCGCTGAAGTCGCTTGCGCGTCGGTCACGGTACCTTGGGTCGTTGTACCTGAAGCATTTACAGTCAAGTCGCGTGTTCCAGCGGCAGACGTAATAGTGGTTGCTCCGGCTACAGCGTTAATGTTCACGGTTTCAATACCGTTGCCATTGAACGCACCGGACGCAGCTTTGGTCAACGTTACCGTTTTCAGGGTGCTGCCTTGAGTTGCGGTAGAAGTTGCATCTGTATCAGTAAGTGTTACCGCACCAAGTGCGGTCGCAGTACTGGTAACTGAGATGTCAGTGGCACTGGCCAAGGTTACAGCGTGCACACCAGCCCCGTTGTTGCCAGCGTCAACCAAAGTTAACTTTTGGACGCCAGTACCAAAAGTTGTATCTGTAATAGCAGCCGTATTTGTGGCGACACCTGAACGGGTAAGGTTGACGTTCTCTATGCCAGAAAAAGTAATCGATGTTGGTATGGTCAGCGCTGCTGTTGCATCTGAAACGGCCAAGTTAAGCGTATCTGTACCACCGGCACCCAAGATCTTGTCGAAAGAGTTCAGTGTTCCAGTGTTTGCTGCAACGACGGTTCCGTTAAATGTATCGTCGCCTGAAGAACCAACGGAGTCCTGCACACTTGTAGTGAGTGGACAAGTTATCTTGTAAGATAAGTATTTGATTTTTAAAGACTTTTAAATAGTCTTATACGATATTATTTATATCGCCTATGCAATGCCCCTGCCGCACTTATCAATTGCTCGGGTAGTGGTGCTTTTTCAGAGTGAGTGACCTATACGTCTGCCTACGGCGTGCCTACCTGATCAGCCTTTATGGCGAGTGAATACCATAGTGAATCCTTCCACTTGATTCCACTCAAATTTAACACCGGCCTTCTCAATGGCATCTATTAAACGGCTGACTGTCTCTAGCTTGGGGCTACCACTGGATGTCTCCAGACGAGCCACAGTTGGCAAAGATACACCCGACTTCTCAGCCAACTCCTGTTGCGACCAACTGAGCGCACCCCTGCCTGCACGAATCGCAGCAGCAAGTACCTGAAAATTTGACAGTATCAGCATGTTCGATATTTTACATTATGGAAATAAAATCTTTAATTGCATACTTTCACTATTATATGATATGATATTGATCATGTAAGGAGGTTTATATGCCAATGATACAGCTTTCCAGCGGTTTTCTGGACAAAGTCCTGTGCCCAACAGGCAAGGCCAAGGTTGACTACTTTGACTTGTCTTGCCGAGGCTTGATGGTTGAAGTCAGGCCAACGGGTCGAAAAGTCTTTTACTTTCGCTACACGGATTTTCGTGGAGTTCAGCGGCAAATCAAGCTGGCAAACACTGATGATTTATCTCTTGATCAAGCCAGAAAGAAAGTCGCATCCATCAGAAATCAGATCGCACTAGGGCAAGACCCTTTTGCCCTGAAGACAGAGGCCAAAAAGGTCCCCACCTTCGCCGATTTCATTGCTGATCAGTACATGCCTTACGTCAAGAGCTACAAAAGGTCGTGGGATACGGACGTGAGCCTGCTCAAGAACCACCTTCTGCCACGCTTCGGTAAGCGTTACATGGATGAAATCACCCGGCAGGACATCGTGAAGATGCACGCCGACCGCAAAGCTTCTGGTGCTGCGGCAGGCTCGGCCAACAGGCTTCTGATCATGATGCGGTACATCTTCAATCTGGCCCTCAAGTGGGAGGTGCCGGGCATCAAGGCCAATCCCTGCAAGGGCGTGCCCCTCATGGAAGAGAACAACAAAATGGAGCGGTACTTGTCCGTGGAGGAGGCTCAGCGCCTGTACGAGGCTGTCTGTAAGAGCGAGAACACCATGCTCAAGTTCATCGTGCCCATGCTGATCCTCACAGGGGCTAGAAAGCGCGAAGTGCTGGACGCCCGGTGGGAAGACTTTGATCTGGGGCGCAAGGCTTGGCGTATCCCCATCAGCAAATCAGGCAAAGCCCGGCATGTTCCCCTCTCAGACGGTGCGCTGGCCCTTCTAGCCACCATGCCTAGGACAATGGACTGCAAGTGGGCGTTTGCTAACCCTGAGACTGGCAAGCCCTATGTTTCGATTTTCTACGCTTGGAACACAGCTCGGAAGAAGGCTGGGCTGGCTGATGTACGGATGCACGATCTCAGGCATTCATTTGCCAGTCTGCTGATCAACTCTGGACGAACCCTTTACGAGGTTCAGCACATCCTTGGCCACACGCAGGTCAAGACCACCCAACGCTACGCCCACCTCAGTCAGGACACCCTGTTGGCAGCGGCCAACGCAGCCACTGTGGCTGTAGGGGCAGTGATGCTGCCTAAGCTGGAACCAGCGAGGTTGGTGGCTTGAATGTATCTCAATTGAGATGCATAATAGCGCCATAGGAGATCAAACCATGTCCCAATCTGCCATGTTGCACATAAGAGTTGAAGATGAAATCAAGGTCCAAGCCAGTGAGGCATTGGCGGCCATGGGCTTGTCTATGTCTGATGCCGTGCGTATCTTGCTTAAGCGCGTCGTCAATGATCAGGCCTTTCCGCTGGAGTTGAAAGTTCCCAATGCGGCTACCCGGTCGGCCATGAAAGAGTCTCGCACCAAGATGAAGTCACGGAAGGCTCGTTTTGACACTGCTGCTGACTTGCTCAATGACCTCGAAAAAACCAGCAAGCAGTAAACGAGCACCTCTGCCACGGCGTTCGGACTTCACCAAAGCGTTCGCTAAGGACTGGGAACGACTCTCACGCTCCGGTCGATACGACCTGAACCGACTTAAAGAGGTCATGTTGCTGCTGATTGCCAATGACGCCCCACTCCCCCCAGAGTGGCGAGACCATGCTCTGAAAGGCAACTGGGCCGACTATCGGGAGTGTCATGTTGGTGGAGATTTCCTGCTGATCTATCAATGCGACACAAGCATGGTGGTGTTTGTCAGAGCAGGCACACACTCCGACCTCTTTGAAGAGTAGTCCATGGAGCTGTGATGAGATGTGTGTTGCAAAGCGATCCGTCACATTGAACCTTGAGGCCTAGCGTCGCCGGGCACTGGCACCTGAATACGACCCAGTTCGGCGGGATTTCGACTTGGATTTGGCTTAAGAGATAGCGCAGAAAGCCCAATCACTGTTGATGCCCTCTGAAAGCCTCCAAACGGGCCTAGGTGGCGAGATCATCCCCCCAGTGGAGCTTGGTCAACCCGGACTCGAATCCGCCCTCAAACAGCCAGACTTACTCAACCTTGAAGCGAATGGTCAACGTTCAAGTTTTAGCGACTTGATGGGCTGAAACACCGAACCGCAGACCTGTTGCTTTGAGCACAGCACTCAAAGTCTTGATGGTCGGATTGCCGCGCGTGGAGAGTGTGCGGTACAGCGTCTCACGTGACAGGTGAGACTTTTCTGCAATGGATGCCATGCCGCCACGTGCCTCCACGACCTTTCTGAGCGCCGTCAGGTATGTCTTTGGATCGTCATCTTCGCTTGCTGCATTGAGATACTCCGCTGCGAACTCGGCATCCTTTAGTTGTTCAAGAAGCCACTCGTCATGTTTCACGGTTGCGATCATTTCTTGCTCCTTTGCTGCCATTCATTCCATCGCTCAATAGCACGAACGATATCTGCATCTTGACTACGCTTGTCCCCGCCATCACACAGCAAGACCACACGCTTGCCCTCGATCGCGTAATAAACCCGGTATCCCGGCCCCCAATCAACCCGCAGTTCCCAGACACCAGCGCCAACAGGTTTACAGTCCTCGAAATTGCCGTTGGTCAAACGCGTCATCCTTGCGGCAATCCGGGCTTGAGCCTGTCGATGCCTTAACCCATCGAGCCATCGAGCCATCGACCAAACAGGTCTTGCCCCTTCGCGGTGGTGTAGTGCCGCAATTTATATGTGGCTAGATTGTGGCCTAAGAGCTACAAAATAGTAATGTCACATTCTTCCCTACCGCCAGCATTGCTAGCAGCAACCCTACAATTACGCCGGAGGGGCGTGTACGCTGTAAGGCATGTTGACCGTCAACACTCTGAACACTGCAGGAGTTAATGTCTGTGGCCAATGGTGAATCAGCGAATCTGCCAACACTGCAACTATGCGGTGACGAACTTGACCGCCACCGTGTCATGGCTTGGATGCTTTTTCCGGCAACTCCGGAATACAGGGATACCTACATCGCTCGATGTGATGTGGAGCAAAAAGCGTCTGTACCCAATGAGGCTATCTTTTGGCAAATATTTAACGGCCCTAGCAGGCTCGAAATACAGCGCGGTGCTACCGAGGCGACAAAGCGGGGCAGTCTAGCTGGCGATTTACTTGGACTCATTTATGAGCGTCATAAGCTAGGCCTTGACGAGCCAAGTCTTAACAAGGCAATCGCCTCTTACATGGAGTTTGCACTGACGTCTGGAAAAAGGTTTGGTGACCGAAAGCCACTTTTGCGATCTGAGAGTCAAATTAGGGAATCTTTCGATAGTTTTCGCCCCGTAGCGCACCTTTGGGCAGCCTACAGATTGATGAAAGATGATGCGACCACTCCCCTGAGTACCGCTGCGGTATACCCGTTGTTGTCACTCGCTCAGGAAATCGGCTCCTTTGCCACCAGCTTTATCCCTAAGCGTACAAGGCCACCAAAGCCCATCATCGCACCAGAGAGACTTTTACAGATTATTGGTCTTGGTTGAAAACCACACAAAGCCCTCTGTTCGTTGATCAAAATACACTTTTGCACCTTTGATCGACTGGTCTGATTTGCATCGGAGTAGTTTGCATACGCATCGCAAATTGATCAAATCACCTCTATTACAGCGCAAGGGGCGTTGTGAAGGAGAAGACCATGATTAATTTGTATGCAGCTTTGGTTCTCGGGCGCCATAGGTCGTCCCAAGCTCGTGCTGTTTTCACCCCACCCACGCCGACTTGCCGTAGGGCAGGGAAATATATTCCGTTTCGCATCGTGGGCGGACAAGCCCTAACCCAAGGAGCAGCGCAATGACCATCTTTCCCGACTCTATTCCTGAGCAATTACGGCAAATGCCAAACTGGCTGGTGTGGAGGCTTGAGGGTACTGAAAAAGTGCCGTATGACCCCAAATCTAAGAGGCGGTTGAATTTCACCAAACCCCGGGCTGGTCAGCCTTTTGAAGTGGCTCTT
>Ga0209534_10006524_pt1 | contig 10094 bp, 9 predicted proteins | sample COG_07_FD_184751 | JGI IMG/M metagenome (GOLD analysis project Ga0209534, IMG submission 184751) | Pelagic Microbial community sample from North Sea - COGITO 998_met_07 (SPAdes) (version 2) | ecosystem: Environmental > Aquatic > Marine > Neritic zone/Coastal water | place: Helgoland, sampling... | reverse complement strand
CGTGCCGTCGTCAGTGTACCAGTTCTTGTATTCACCAGTCGATTTCGGTGCAACTTTCTTAATCTCGAGATCGTTTGGATCCTTCGACGTTTTGAACTTAGCGACACTTGACTTAGTATATTTGTCGGATGCGGCAGCAGTCTTGTACAGTTTTTCACTCTCGTTCATACGCGTGAGATAGCTCTTACCTGCAAACGCAAGAGACGAGCCGTGGCTAGCGCCTGTTACACGTGCGCCTACATACAGAACCGCCATGCGTTTGAGTTCAGTCGCGTCGAACATGTCTCCGAAGAAACTTTTAAGTGAGCCAAACGCTTTGCCAAGAGTTGAAGGGTCTTCAGCTATAGCCTTTTCACCAGCTGTTGTCATCGCGCCGGTAGAGCTTGCGCTGATAACCTCTTCACCTTTACCAGCCTCCTCAACTTTGGTCTTGACCTCTGCTATTGGTGTGGCGTTGTTTGTGTCTGCAGCAATCACTGAGTCATCAGGCACCATATCAAAAGAGTCAAGCCCATTTGCGGGAGGTGGAGGCGCAAGCGTGCCAGCTTCGTGGCGCTCTACAAGATCGTCACGTGCCTTGATTAAGGCGTTTCTACCCTCATCAGTCGTCGCATTTTCGATGGCGTTGTCTAAGCCCATCACTTCCAGTTGGATCTGAGTGTTGAGTCGATTGCTTTCCTCGTTTGCGTTTATTTCTCTATTGTTTACTATCTCCTGAGCCTTGTCCTTAGCTGTTGTCAACGCTGCGTGAGCCGCTGCGAGAGTTGCTTCACTCTCAGCGACACCCTCGTAGTCGCCGTTGCTAGCCGCTGTTTCAATGTTCGCTACTGCGTCACCAACCGCGGTTTCAGCGTTGTTGATTTCGTTGTGAACATCGAGCACATGCGTTCCAGGTGTTTCTGCTCTTGGGTACAGAGAGCCTGAGTTCTCTTCAGAGCGTCCAAGCAACGTCAAAGCCTTTTCACGCTGGCTCGTCCAATGATCGTATCCCTGAGTGCCGACTGGCGCAACTAGTAGGTTACGATCTGCCTCCTCAAGCATCTGTTGTGCTTGATACTGAGCTTCATCAAGCTCGAAGCCTTGATCTACGTACGCTTGCATCTCCCAACCGGGTTCTTTTGGCACGTCATACTCGTTGCTAGCACCTATTTCTACTGGAATGTCTTTTGCGATGAAAGGATCTACACCTGGCACGTTGAAGCCAGCGTCTAAACCGATAGTCGATGCGTCAGATAACTCCATAGGCGATCCATCGCTGCCATGCGCAGGCCCTAAGTTATACTCCTCAGGCGATGCAGCAAATCCGCTGTTGGCGCCGACAGTGTTCAGAACGTCTATCTCATCCTTATTTGTGAAGATAGCTGGTTCAGCGCCTACTCGTCTCAGATGCTGCTCTTGCACTGCAGGATCTAAAGAATCCCAATAGCCTTGAACACCTAACCCAGAGCGATCAGACATCATTGCGTACGCAGGGTCTGAGAAGACTGCGTCTAACGGATTCGCTACCTCAACTAGTGGGGGCGAAGCCATCTCAGGAACCGTGGCAACTCTCGGCATAGCGGGTTGTGTGTCAAACACTGTTCCATTTTTTCCGTGTTGCTGTGCTATCTCAGTTTGAAAGGGGTCATACTTTATAGGATCTAAGGGGTCGTAAGGATCAATTGTAGTTGGTGATTGGTACTGTGCCGTTTCCTGAGGAACCCCACCAGAGCTGACTGAGTTCGGACCCATGTTTAATGAGTTATTTTGGAATAGGTCTCCCATATAATGTCTATATGCAGGAGAATACTCTCCGTGTAGTTGGTCAAATCTGCCAGTAAATAAATCTTCCTCGCTCGGTTCAAAATTCAAGGTTTGATTGTATGGGATGCCCTGCTGTGGAACCATAGGCATTCCGCCTGGTAATGTGGGTCTTCGATCACTATAAGGTAGAGGCATTGACATGTCTGGTTGATACGGATGGATTTGAATCTGGTTAGATATGTCTGGAACTTGGTTAGGCATTTCATTTATTAAAGAAGGATTGTTGTTATACTGTTCGATTGCAGTAGTCTCACCACGATTCGCGTTAAAAGCTGCTAAGTATCTTTCACGCATCCTCGCTTTTTCATCTTCAGACGGTTCAACCGCGCCTCCTCCTCTGAAATAACGTGCATCGTTTGGATTTCTAGTATTAGATTGATTTGTTCTTGCGTCAGTCGGTACAAACACAGGAACTGTTGGCGCAAACGATGCTTGGTGCGGAGCAGATGATCCGAACGATAGATCGAGCCAATCGCTATCTGCTTCGACATTTGGAACGCCGTCTGGAACAGGCACACCGAACTCTAGCATTTGATCTGTTTCTGCAGGCGTGCGGCCTAAGCCCTCAACTGAAGGTTTCCAAGAAGGATCACCTTGAATTTTACCAATTGTGTTTGAGTACTTTAATCCAGAGGTTCCCCAACCGTCCACTCCTGCTTGACCAGTACGCAGATATTCATTTGCGCCTCCGGCGCCTTGATTATGAGCGTAGCCGAGTACACGTTGTTGAGCCGCCGGATCCATGTTGCGATACTTTTCAGATCTGCTTAACAACGAAGCGTGGTTCGCTTGCGTAAAAGCGTTGAATAATCTTTCTTGCATTGCAGGATCTTTGCGTACTTGCTCGCGAGACGGAACGGTTTCCATTTTCAAGAACCTAGCGGCGTCCCCAATTGCATCACTTCCAAGCTGGTACTTACCGACGTAATGTTTATTGAAACCACCCATAATCGAGTACGGATCGTCGTGGCCGGCGGACTCTATTGAAGCAACAGCTGACCTGTAAAGATCCCAGTTATTGCCTGAGAACATATCTGATTGAGCAACGGATCCACCTTCAGCGAAGTACTGAGCATTTGACGCGTGTGGTGGAACTTCTGCTTGCTGTTGCACCGCACGTCCGTGATTGTTCATTGCTTCAATTTGAGGACCATACATTTCTGTGGCCTCTGCGTTAACTACAAATTCGTTTGGAGCCAACCACGCAGGCACTCTGTCTTCGCCTACTGGAACTCCTGGATGTGTGTTTGGATCACCTTGAAGATAATCTCCGCTTACAGGTCTGTTAGTCATATAAGTCTCCTACGGAGCAGACAAAGGCGTTCTAAAACCAGCTGCATCTCTGAGTTTAATTTCCTCTTGCATCATTTTCATCTGATGCGATTGGTTCTTACGCCTTTCATCCGCATCGAACGCTTGTTTATTGAGTGACAACGATTGTTGTTGCTCTAACTGTTTAAATGAAAGAGGTGGGTGTGATCGTTGCATCATCTGAGAAGGTGCAGGTTGTTGAGCCATCTGTGGTGACGCATGCATCTGCATGTTTTGAGGGGATCTCTGAGGCATTGGATAAGGCGACCGCTGAGTCATGTGTTGTGGCGACTGTTGAGTCATGTATTGAGGCGACTGTTGCGCCGTATGCTGAGGCGACTGTTGGGTCATGTATTGAGGCGGCTGTTGAGCCATATGTTGAGGCGACTGTTGAGTCATACGCTGAGGCGACTGTTGCGCACTGGGCATAGCTGTCATTGTCTCTGAAGGCACGCGCCCTCCATCATTGAACAAACCAAACGCTTTTCCTGCAAGCGCGCCAGCAGCGAGCGGTAACACTATAGGTGCGGCTGCAGCCATGAGGCCTGCTCCGCCTGCCAATGCGCCACCTGCTAGACCTGCTCCCGCAGCTCCTGCTGCTCCTGTGGTTGCGGCTCCTGCTAGACCTGCTCCCGCAGCTCCTGCTGCTCCTGTGGTTGCGGCTCCTGTTGCGGCGGCAGGCGCTGCACCAAATAGAGATGTGAGACCTGTGGGTAGTAACCCTGCTAGACCACTAGGTGCTGCAGCTGTTCCGCCGGCCGCAGGCGCAACCGCACCTGGGAATAAAGCTTCACCCGCTTTGGATAGAGCTTTGCTTGCTCCTGTACTGAGTACTTTCTGTTTGATCTCCTCAGTCGGAGACGGGCTGAATTGAGCGTGTGGCGCGTATTGTGCGGGGTTCAGTTGTGGTGGTGCGAGTGGTGTTGCGGCCATATCATTTGCCTCCAGATGAAGTTGTTTCAGACGTAGAACCGACTGTGTTTGTGTTTATCAGTCCAAACATACGTTGAATGCCTTGGTACTGAGCGTCCAGTTCTGCTTGTTGCTGGTTCTGCCTGTCTTGACCGACCGCCCCTAATTGTTGAGCGGCTTGAGATCGTGCTTGAAACACGTTACCTTGATGCCCTACAGCAGTATTCATATTGTTAAACGCTTCGCCTTGCGAGTTGAAAGCGTTTGTCTGCAACCCGTGCCCCGCAACACGCTGCGAGAACTGTGTGTTGGCGGTGTCGACGCCTGAGCCTGCACCTGTGAACGCGTTTGCCCGTTGGGCTGCGACTTCAGCGGCAGACATGTCAGACGAGATCTGACCAGCTGCCATTCCTGCTGCAGCTTGTGCTCGAGCGCCGCCAAGATTACCTGACTGCGAGAACTGACCGGACTGTTGTCCGAGAGCTCTAGTCACTTGATTATCGATCTGTGGTTGAAGCTGACCTGCTACAGTGCCGTAATGACCAGCACCAAAGATACCGCTCTGTTCGCTTGCATCTCGGTACACGCGTTGAGCCTGCGCAAACGCTGGATCCTTTCCCGCGTCTCTTGCGATGATGTCTGCTGCACGAGCAAGACGATTTGCGTTAGCGTTACGTGTGTTCGCTGCTGAGGTCAATCTATCAGCGTGTCGGCCGTACGAGCTTGCGTGCCCTGATAAGTCACGAGTGAGTTGAGCCGCTCTTAGTTGATCACTGTTGTAACCGGCTACTCGACTGAGAGCTCCAGCGTCGTATAGGTTCTGCGCGTCGTCCGCAGCTTTCATTACGTAAGGTCGCGCCCACTTGGGCGTTCCTGATGATGTTTTCGATTTCTTCGATCCGCCTCCGCCCATTTCTAAGCACCTCCTAGATCTTTTGTTAAAGTTATATATGGTTCATAATAGCCTCTAGGCGCAAGCACCCGCAGCCAACCACGTCTTCCATACACATTCATTTTATGACAACCTTCGCTGCGCCCGAACTCTTCAAGTCGCTCTAAAGTTTCATGACCTCCAGCAAACCAGTCTGGGTGGCTAGCGGCTATGACCGCAATGATTCGCGTGCCTTCCTGATCTTCAAATCTTGTTATAACGGCACCTCTCACATCTCCGTACTCGTCTTCGTCTATCCAACATTGAGCAACGGTTGCAAGACACTCAATAAATAGTCCGTATGAAGTCACTGATCCAGAGCCATGAAGTAACGCAGCGTCGATCAGTGGCACAATCTCAGACCATCGCCGAACGAGAGCGTCACCATATATTCTTTCAACGCCCCACTTAGCGGTAGTTTCATTGTCTGCGCTATCAATGTCCATTCGCTTTAATCTCTTTTTAGAGCGTTCACATCGGCCTTCAGCTTCTGCGCATCGTCTTGGATTTGGCTAACATCATCTTTAACAGTCTGGACCTTATCGCGATAGTCATCAAAGTCAACTCTGTCATCGATAGGCGAAGTCTCATCATCTTTATCAGACTCTCCTAGGTAAGCTAATCCTTCTTGCTGCGAGATGCTTCTCTCTACAGTCCATATGACTTTATAGTTGCTATCAACTCGCCACACATTAACGGGTGAAGTTGGGTACACACTATCTCGGAACAGTACTTGCTCGGCTGTTCGACGCGGTATGATTTCCGAAGGACTACTCCAGTTCATGATCTGCGCAGCTGCTGTTTTGTGGTCGCCTTTATTAAGTGTCTTGACCCACGTAGCAGACGTGATTGCACCAGTGTTGTAATGAAAGCTTACGGCAGCGTCAAACTCTTCTTGACTGATCGGCACTGTTATCGCTTTATCAACTGTAGCCGCATACTTCTCTACATCTCTTTTGAATATATCGAGAATGCGTACAAGCTCTTCATCTAAATTATTAGGCATACCTTTCGGTAGCTTAGCAGGGTCCGGATCACCAGCAGATTTTGTGTGGCCAATTCCGTACGTCAAAACTCCAACCGAATCCTTATACGGACCAGGAACTATTCCTTCGTGGGAAGCTAAAGCTATTAACCCTTTGTTTGATATTTGCATCGTCAGTTTCTCCGAGAGTTATATATGTATATGCATTCTAAGTGATTGTATCAATAATAACGTTAAGCTCTGTAACAGTCACATAATTAGTAGAAGAAGAATTATTGGCTATCCATATTTCTATGTAGTCGCCCTCTGTAAGAGCCACGACCGCTTGTGTTGTGAAGCTCTCGGCTCTGCTGCTATCGTTTGTCGTTGTGAGACTAAAACTCTCTGGTAGCACCACTCCGTTCTTTGCAACATAAGCCGCAAGAACGTGAGAGTTCCCCGAGTTCGCTGATAGTACAGCGCTCACTTTGAAGTTGTTTGAGATCACGCCATTGTATGTTGCACGGTTGTTTGTGTTTGTAAACTTCTGTGTGCTCGGTGCAGAGATCGTTGCTCCAGCAATCTTAGTTGGTGTAGATTTAACCATAAGCGCAGAAGCCGTAGTGTTATTCTTCATGTAGTATGACGACGTAACCGCACCGTTCATGATACCGCGGCAGTTGAACCATCTGGATCTTGCATCAAGGTAAGTGATACCAGCGATATGAGTCGAGTCACCTAGAAAATCTGACGAAGATAATACAAAGCCTTGATTTGGGATTATAGCGCTGCTGAAAAACGTAACGCCAGTTGAAAGTCCTGATGCTACAATTGTAGAATCTGAAATCGCAAATTCGTTTCCTATCACAGCTGTGGAAGTGACCGTGATCAATGACGCGTTCGATCCATCTCCTTCAAACCGGCAATTCGTAAGTCTGACGTCTCTAACGTTGCCAGTGAATTGTAAGCCTTGAGAATTATTGAAGGTGCCACTATCATACAGAAAAGTATCGACAGTTTTCATTGTGCCTACAGCCGTGACGTTTTCGAAGTTGACATTGAACCATTCGATGTCAGCTGTTCCATTGGTGCTCAACGGTGCATCTATTAAAAACCCTGTGCCAACATCTTTTATTGTTATTGACTGCATAGGTAGATTGTTGCTTGACTGTATCAGCGGAGTCGAAGCTGACAGACCTGTGCTAGTGATTGAAGCTGTCTCAACCGACGTTCCAAGTATACACGAGATACCATTGGTCTTGAGTCTTGCTCCATTCAGATCAACATGCGTAGCGAACACGTATGCCACACCAGATTTTAAAGTTATTATAGAGTTGGATGGAGCGGGTAAGTCTGCCACTGAATTTACAAACACTATGTTCGTGCCAATTGCGTCAAACTGTGTCCAATCAAAGCTCTTTATAGGAGTTGAACCGGTGGTAGTCGTTGTCACAAATGGGGCCACAGAGTCTGAGAATATAAGTTTAGAACTGTAGAGACTCTCGGGAAGAGTTGGATCTACTGTTGGAGCTGTCTGTGACCAACCCGACGTAATGCTTGATAGTGCGCCTGTACTCCAAGTGATCGTGGCAGTAGGTGCTGCAGGAGTTGCCCCGGCAAGCGGATCAGTGAATAGAGTTACCTCTGCGTAGTGAGGAGCCGGCGCGCCAGCGGGACCTGGGGGTCCAACTGATCCTGCGCCTGTCCCACCCGCATCTCTGGGTCTACCTTTGCCAAAGCCTTGATTTGTATTGATATGCTGTGTTATCTGGTTTCGCCAACTATCAAGATCTTGCACACCAGATATTGGTGGTCTGACAACTGCCATTAGCGCCGACCTCCCTGATTGATTCCAAGTTGCATGTTGACTAGAGCAAAGCCCTTATCATCGATCAAATCTGGAATGTGTGTCACGCGATAGTTTAGAAAACGACCTTGCGCTCTCAAGTCCTGTTTATAATCTGATTCAATATTGAAATCAACAGTAGTGATCTGTCTATGCGCATCAACAGTTGGATCTCGGTTCTCGCCTGGAGCGTTACTACCAACTATTTGTGTCTTCAATTTTCCGTTGCCTTCGATGATGAACGCTACGGTAGCAATTGTGTCCGTCTCAAAGTCTGATGGTATACTCAATCCGCGTCTCTCAATGTAAGAAACATCAGAGTAGCCCGTGTCCACAGTCTTTACAGATGTTGAATCAGTGATTAGCAAATCTCCGACAACGTCTGTCAGTGATATAGGAGCAGTTCCTGAGCGCTTCGACCATATGTCTGTTCTATAATTGTAAACATACATCAAAGAAACGTTTGGTGACCAGAACCACAGCTCATCCCACTTATTGTATCGCTGAACTTTAATGCCTGGAGTGGATCTAAAATAGTCACGCACTCTGCCAGACGCGATGGAGGTAATGCTACCGGGGTGTCCGCCAAATACGTACACATCATCGTAACTGATTGCAATGTGCTTTCCGTCTACTTCTACGACAGTATCAATTCCATGCGCCCCATAGTCAGCTGTAACAGCAGAGACCTGAAACGGTATTGTTATGTCACCTGTTTGCTGTATGACATGGATAGATGAATCGGTGTACACGTACAGTGAGCCTTGAAGCTCTGCCATGTCTTTAATGATGCCTGTGGAAGACAAGATAAATTCATCTGCTGTGTTAGCACCAAGATAGAATGGATTCCAGTTCTTTGGAATGTTTCCCGGAGCAGCGACGTTAGATGTTCTGATAGTTCCTGTGAGTGTGCGGGCTCCATTCTCAATTAAATTACCTGCAACAAGAAGATTGCCAAACGCACGAATGACTCCACACGTCACGTCAGACGTTGGGTCAGATACAGTGCTAAGAACAAATGTGTTACCGCCTGAGCCTGCTATTGGTGTGAAGTCGTAGCCTGCTGCTGTGACGTTACTTATCTCGCCAATGCCAGCTAGCGTTGGGCTTGGGTAGACCATATACGTAGATCCATTAGTCACCGAGACTGTAACAACTTCAGTTTGAACGGCTACGCTACTGTCTCTTGAAATGTTTGATACCTGTATAGTGAAGCCATCTTCAATCGCGGCCTCCACTGACACTGTGTTTCGAGCCCCATCTTCAATGTATGTGAGCTCCTGCGTATACACAGCGTATGAGTCCCATCCAGGGAGAGGCGCCATGTCAGCCATGTTGTCTTGTAGAAACCTAGGCGTTGTTACTCCATTGTTTAAAATGAAATGAAATCCGCCATTAAATTCTGTATGCTGCCATTCAGCGATTGCTGAGTTAGGCATGCTGCCCGACGCAACGATTGCATCACGCTCTGCGTTATAAACATCTACAACCGCCGTCGTATCGTCTCCGTGGACAACTACGTATCGCAGACCTGATGGAGAGTTCCACGACGCTACGTACATTAGATCACTCACTGCTGGACTGAAGACCAACGCAGACGATTCGCCAGGAAACTTACGGACTGCTCCGTCTAGAAACCGCACGTTGAGAACGTCGCTGAATGCGTTTGGTGGTAGAGCAACGCTTGGTATATCTTCGACTAGCCCAATTGTTGCTAGCTCTCCGATAGGGATTACTTCAGTAGCCATTTCTTGCTCCTCAATGTCAGTTGCGATTTGAATGTGGATGGTGAGCTAGATTGACAAAACAACTTTGCTCACCACTTCGTTCCCCTATAAGGGCCGGATACTTTTAATGGTTATTTTTACTTTCTAGTCTTTCATAAGATTAAAAGCTAGCAGGATCATAACCATGACAACCTAAGCAAATGCCGCAAGGTGGTCCGCTTTGAATCCAACAGTACAAACTATCACTCCTCGATTTCTACTAGTTCAGGAATATGTGGAGAATCATCTAGCCAGTAAGCCACTCCCCAAAGAATAGATGTTGCGCACACAGCTCCAAGCATCAAGCCGACCCAGTGATCGTTACAAAAATTAAGCATTTGAAGATTCCTCTATTGTTAAAGTATTAGCCTCAGTCTGTCGTAAGATTTCTTTGTAATGCCTGTTGAGAGGGTCCATCGGGACTGACATTTCTTTACCATCAATCACTGCTTGAATGGATGTTGGTTGTTCATCAGGCATCATTGTCTTTGCAAATGTAGCTGATGTGATGTTCATTGTTTCATTTTCCATGCTTATAACTCCGCGTCAAACATTATCTTT
>Ga0209534_10006514_pt1 | contig 10104 bp, 19 predicted proteins | sample COG_07_FD_184751 | JGI IMG/M metagenome (GOLD analysis project Ga0209534, IMG submission 184751) | Pelagic Microbial community sample from North Sea - COGITO 998_met_07 (SPAdes) (version 2) | ecosystem: Environmental > Aquatic > Marine > Neritic zone/Coastal water | place: Helgoland, sampling... | reverse complement strand
CCCAAACATACCAACAAGGAATTAGAAATGCAAACAGCAAATATCGGCGCAAGCATCATAGAAGCGCAGCACGTTAAAAGAATGACTACAGTTGAGCTAGCAAACAAGCTCAGAGAATCGCGTCAGGCGGTTTACTACACGCGCAGACAGAAGTCGGCATCAATCCACAAGGTTCAACAACTGGCAGAAATTTTTGGCTACACGGTAGACGAATTTATCGCCCTTGGAATCAGCGATGCGTAGCACTAAAGACCAAGAAAAAGAAGAACTGCGCCAACAGCTAGAGCGTGACACCAAACGCTACTTAGAGATTGGCGGTAAAATCAAAGTAATGCGAGGTCAGACTTTCTCCGATACCGTAGACCCAGAATGGGGTAGACAGAGTGAGTTTAGAAGCCGCATGGGTGAAAATGGTACTAAAAAATGAGCGATAACCGTTTCCATATCAACTCAAGCCAAAGCCTAGAAGAGTTTACGCAGCTAATCATTGAAGAGTGGAAGCGCGACAAGTTCATAACCGTGCAGTGGAAAAAGGGTAAGAGGCGCACCAATGCCCAGAATAACGCCTTAGCGGTCTACTGCCGTCATTTAGCAGAAGCCCTTAACGATGCGGGCTATGATATGAAACGCACCCTGAAGCAAGAAATAGACATCCCTTGGACAGAAGACAAAGTAAGACAGTTTCTGTGGAAGCCTATTCAGCTAATAGTAATTAACAAAGAGTCCACGACCGAAGCCAATACGAACGAGTATTCCAAGGTCTACGATGTTCTAAACAGACAGATAGCCACCAAGTTTGGCGTTAGCGTACCGTTCCCATCAAGAGAAACCTATGAAACTGAAAATTGAGATAGACGAAAGCGAAGCCGAAGAAATTATGGAACTGGCGCGAGAGTTAGCCTACTGCGTTGAATCGCTTAAAAAGCAAATCAAAGAATTAAAAAGGCTCTGCGATGAACAGAAAAATTTGTCTTGAGACCATACAGCTATTGTCTCGTATCTCAGCGGCAGACGATAACGGCTATGTTCAGTGCGTATCTTGCGGAGTCATTAAGCATTACAGAGATGGAATGCAGGGCGGTCACTATATCCCCAAAGGTAGCAGTTCTTATTGGGCGCTAGAAATTGAGAATGTCCATCCGCAATGCGTTGGCTGCAATATCTTCGGAATGAAAAGTGGCGCAGCAGCGCAGGAGTACACTCTTTGGATGGAAGATATGTATGGGCGCGACTTCGTGCAAGAAATGCTAGAGAAACGTAGAAACCCAATCAAACTTTACAAAAAAGACTACGAAGAAATGTATAAGGAGTGGTCTAAGTTAATTAAATACCATCAAAACCGAATAGGAGAATGTTGATGCGCCCAACCCATGCTGTAGTAAATGGAAAGACAGTAGAGCTATTAACCAGTGTTGAGCTAGAAGAATGGAGCTATAAATTAAAAGAATTTGATGGTGATGACTATCGTGGTCTTTTAACGCTGATGATTTTCTACAATCTCTTCGATGATTTTTTAGACTCAGATGAACAGATTTGGGAAAAGTACAAAGTTTTTATGAACACAACAAATGAAATCAGCAGAGAAAGCCAAACTACACACTAGGAGAAAGTAATGGACGATTTAATGCAACCAATGAGCCAAGCAGAATTACAGGCTTGGATATTAACTGGCGCAAATGAATTAGAAAAAGACTCGGCAGAGTTACGCGCAGTTGGTACTTTAATCAAAATGATAAACGAGTCAGCAGAATTTTTTGCAGCGCACCCAGAATGCGCCGAAAAGTATTCGATTTATTTTGAATCTAAAAATAAGGAGTTTAACCATGGATGAGTTAATTAATAAGTGTACGCAGTGGAGTTTGGACAGAGGCATTATTCAATACGGTGCTGCCGAATCGCAGTGCCTAAAGCTAGTCTCAGAAGTTGGCGAGTTATCTGACAACATCGCCAAGGGCAGGGATGTTTACGATGATATAGGCGACTGTCTAGTAGTTCTAAATAACTTAGCGGTTATGCACGGAACAAGCCTAGAAGAGTGCCTAGCGTTTGCTTACGAAGACATTAAAGACCGTAAGGGAATGATGCAGCCCAATGGCATTTTTATTAAGGAGACGGATATATGAGCAACAAAGATATACAAATCGGCGGCAGTCATTATAAGGACATGAAGATACAACCTATAGACTATATAGTTGAGAATGAAATACCGTACAGGGAAGCAAATATTATTAAGTATGTTTCTAGGCACAAAGCCAAAAACGGTATAGAAGACTTACGCAAAGCTCGGCACTATTTAGATATGCTTATAGAATCTATGGTTGATTAGAAATAGTATTCGCCGCTTTCTATCATGTCGCATAATTCAACTGCGCGGCTACCTACTTGCTCAGACCAACGAGAGTCCATAAATTCAAGAGCAGCCTTAGAGTAATCTTCATTAGCCATTGCTGCTAAGGCTTTCTTGAATGTAAGCAGTCTGGTTATCCCTAGATTGAAACAGATGTCTATTATCGCGTCTCTGCGGGCATTATCTAAGTCAGAAAACCAATCAAAGTTGCGTTCTAGCTCAGTAATTACCCGCTCTAGGTCATTCATGAGTAAAAAATCTATTTCTTTACTCGTTAAACCCATGCTTTCTAGGTTGCGACCAACACCGATAGTTTTTATTCCAAGCGAATCTTCGTAGACATATTTTTTGACGCCTTCGTGCCGCTTAATCATTTCTATCAGTTTAGCCATTTTATTTCTTTTTGAATAAGCCTGTAGCATTGAACAGAGTAACAACCGCTCTAACTATATCGTGAGCAACTGGCTGTAGCTTCTCAAATTCTTCGTCTATGTCATCTGCTTTTTCAATAGCAGCTTTTAGCAGTAAATCAAAAGCAGCTAACTTTTCTTTACCTGCACCATCGTCAGGGATTGTTTGTTCAATCAATTTGACAATATCAACCACCATTGTCCAAAGTTTTTTTACCCAACCAAGATAAGCTAATAAGCCCATTTTCTAATCCTCGTACTCTTCATCTACTAACAAATTGTAAGTTAATGCCGATTTATAGGTTTCTAATAACCCTATAAGCACCATTGCACTTACGCCAATTTCTAATTTCTCTTCTGCCCACTGCGCTAATTCATCCATAGCGGTTTCGGCTAAACGGTCAGAGCGTGTATCGGGGAAAGGTATAGTATCCATTAGCCTAAATACCTGAATGCAGCGCCAATACCTGCCGCTATTATTACCCAAACGAAACGCTCAGTTGAGCGCGTTTTTATAACATTTTCGGAAAGCCTGTCCACTTTATCTTCTAAGCTAGTCACTTTTGCCTCGATTGAAGACTGGCGGTTAAATACCGTAACAAGTCTTTCTTCAACTCTAGCTAACGAGATTATTGCTTCTTGCAAGCTATCTATCTTGGCTTCAACTCTGCTTAGTCGGTCTTCCATCTTCATACCTATAGCGTTAAATCAGGTGACTTTGCGCTGTCTCTGATTTGATAAACATGGCGTATTGCTTCACCGCCGTCACGATGGAATACAATTTGGTGCATCGCGCTTGCCGCTGAGTACCCTGCCCCTGCGTGCCAAGAATCTGGTGGAGCGAGAGTAGAAAAGGCTTCACAAATAACCCCATTATCTGTCTCGATAACATTCTGGTGATGCACGTGACCCAGTAACCACTTGCGGTAGTTAGTGCTAGCCCACTGCTCAGGTAGCATTCTGGGGAGTATAGCACCCAACTTTGCCGCTTTCACCTTGTCACCGTGATGTACAGCCAAAAGGTTTTTTCCAAACTGCACAGTATGAAAGAATCCATGAGGGTCTAAGATGGTAACTCGTGGCTCTTTCGAGTAATAAAACTTTAAGATTAACGCGAGGGCGATTGCAGTATCTGAGTCGTGGTTACCTCTAGCCATAACCACAACGCAACTCTTATGTTTCGTAAGCAACTTATCTATTGCAAATAAAAACGTCTGAGCGGCTGTTTCTAGCACTACCTCGATGCGCGTATCGACATCTAGTTTTGTACCCGCAAAAGTTGTACCGCCTGACCCATTAGCGTGGATAAAATCACCAACATTAACTAATAAACATTGTTCACTAGCAGGCGCAGCTTCTGCCAAGTAATCAATCGCATCTAGCATATCTGTGGACGCAATCTTAGTGTCGTAATCTCTAGCCTTTGTTTCTCTAGCATCTGCCCTCATACCAAAATGCGCGTCACCAATTATTATTGTTGGCAATAAGTCAGTAGAAAATTTCTTTTGCTTTGGCTTTGCCTTTGGCTTGTATTGAGGCAAATCTTTGGTAAGACCTTCAACAAACGCTTTTATTGCTTCATCGCGTTTTGCTTCAGTCATTGTGCGCTTAGTCTTTAGCCAAGCCTTATTACCCTCATCGTCAGCCGTGTAAATAGACCGACCAATAACAATTTCGCCTTCAGGGACGTGTCTTCGAGCATCCCAGTTACTTGAGTAACCCGCACTGGCGGCGTAGTTTTTAACCGCACCAATGTGGTCGCGTACTGTAGACGGAGAAATACCTAAGACACCCGCCGCTTTAGCAATTACTTCACCGCAGTCTTCCCACGCTTTAACTGCTTCGCGTTGTCTATCTGTTTTAGCGTAATCAATAAGACTCATAATTTACTTTTCTCTTTGGACGCCTTTGATTTTCTCAGCAGTTCTCATGCCGCCTAAGCCAAGCATTCCGAATAGCACTGGCATCATCGTTTGCATATCAATCAAATCTAGCTTCAAATCTAAACCGCCAAACTCTAGCCCTAAGTTAATAAATGGAATGAGGATAAAGTTAAGAAGCATAGCTAGAGAACACACCCAACCAATACTAGGGCGCCAACCTGCTACGAAAAGCGATGTATGAGCAGCCTCTACGGCGTTTAACTGTATCTGTGCCTTAGCTTGCTCGTTGGCTTGCTTGTCTGCAAGAGTCGCTATTTCATGCGCCAATGCTGCCTTCTGGTCTTTATCTTGGATTACTTTATCTAGTAAGCCAGAAACAGGAGCAATTAAACTTTGCGCGATTTGTAACATCATAGTGAAACCCTCAATATTGCCATTACACAAGCAAACAAAACTAAACCTATAAAGCCGAAACCAATACCGTCAATAATCATTCTTTTTCTTGCAGCTCTAGCACGAGCAATGTCTAACCTTTGTTTTCTTATATGTGAGCGAGTCCGCATCATGTCTATCCAGACATCTTCGCCAACGGTATAAACCATAATTTCTCTAAGGTGGCGTTCCATCTGCAAAGTCTTTTGCTTTGCCATAGTTATTTCTAGCGCAGCTGACTCCACAGAGCCTTTATCGAATAGCTTAGAAATAGTAGATGCGTTTTGAATACTAGCTTCGAGTTCTGAAACTTTATCCTTAGCATCAAAGAACGCGCTAAACTTATGCACGAGGTCTTGAACTTCGTGTCCTTTGTTAACAGCGGCATTGATATAATTAAATGCCTTACTCGCAGCAGAAACCGCCGCAATAATTTCTATCACGAGTAAACTTTAATCTTAGAAGGGTCGACAAGTTTAGGAACACAATACGCAGCGACTTTAGTTGTATTATGTTGTACGCCTCTAGCCTCACGCTTCCCCGATACAATCTGCGCAGCGAAATAGTTGCAGCGATTTATATTGAAGAAGTACATGGGTTCGCGGTTTGATATTATCTCCCCGTTCACCACAATCATAAGCATAAAGGCGTGAATCATTCATATTACTCTGGAGCGGCTTCGCTTGGCTCGACCCAATCGGAACTAACTTCCCACGCCTTAATTGCTTTGCGTTGGCGCTCTGTCTTGGCGTAATCAAGCAAGCTCATAAATACACCTAGCGACTAGCGATGAGATGAGATTGAGCATCATGGCTCAGTAGGCCAGTCTATTTCGTTCGGGAATCGAGTCTGCTCTGTTATATCGCGCAGAGCTTGCCTATAATCTATCCAATCTTGACTCATAGCAACACCAGTTTCGGTCGCACGAATAACTCGCCAATCAGACTCAGCGATCAAAGCATCTCGCTTTTTTCTCACTGCTTCGTATCGTATTGGGTCAATCTCAACTTCTGGATAATCGCCTACCCAAGTCGAAATAATGCCTTCTCCGATTACCGCTATTGGGAAAATAGCAGAATCAATAATATAAGCATCGCCAACTCTTTCGATGGATTTATGAGGTCCGATAACTTTATCTTCTATCGTTAGTTTAAGCATTACAAACCTTCCTCAATAATAGCTTTATGTTGTAAGTGTTTGGCGAATCAGTGTCCTGATTAGCGTATACGTCCCAACCTTCTGCTAAGTTATTTGCACCAGTAGACCAATTTACTTGATAAAAATCGTAATTTAGCGAGCCAAGTCTTTTTGAGTCAAATGGCACAATATGATTGTTTTCTTTGTCCCAGAATCCAGTAACAAGACCGCTGTCGTTGATAAAACCAATTTGCTGGTATCTATTACTGGCCTGCATATAATTTCCGACTTCTGGTATATCGCCATTTCCCATGTTTTTGAGCCAGTTGTTTCCTGAATTTGGAATCCAGAAACTTTGAGTCTTTACTCCAAAATATTGAAACTGTGGCGCAGAATTTGTTCCTTCAAACCAGTCTGCCAACTCTCTATCTGGCTCGTTTGAGCCGTTTATAAAATATCTATAAAGTTGAAATTCGTCTTGCTGAAAATCATTAGAAACAAAATAAAATCCATCATCGTATGTTCCTGCTTGGAACCCGTCATAATTAGAAACCCAGTATTTCTTTTCTATTGTTGGTGTTCCGTTGGTATCTGTTACAGCGTGAACCGTAACTTTGTCGCTAGTAGATGAGAGCCACATAACTTTGTTACCGACAACTTTCCAAGAAAGAATATATGGGTAATTATTTCCAAAAATTCCACCTGATACACTGTTAGCCGTAAAAGTTCCGTTAGCGTTTATCTTTAACAAAATGGCAGAATTATAGTCGCCCGAAGCGTTTACGTATCTTATAAACCTGTTTCCATTTGAATTTTCTGGGAAAACATAATGCTGAATTCCCGAATTATTACTTGAGATGGCTGTCGGACCAGCCAAAGTTGTCAGAGTTGTGCCAGAAACATCTAGCGTTGCTATTTTTATATTATCTCCTGCACCTTCCCAGTAAATACAACTAAATCGCCCATTAACGGCAGAAACAGGGTAAATCCCGCCATACATATTCGCAAGCGCACCTTCAGCAAAAGCAGTTATAGTGCCAAGCGTAATATTATTTGAACCATCAATAGTTATGGCTTGAAGCTGCATTTGATAGTTGCCAGGAATAACTCCAATTATATTGTCTTGAATCTTATATAGTTGAGGACCATAAATTTGGTTTATCTGATTAACCTGTTGAGTCTGCGAGTCAACTAGCGTTATCGTGGTTCCTGAAATTGTCAAAGACCTGTAGAAGATGAAATTTTGACTAGCACCCTGAGATATCATCATTAATGCTTTGTCTGTTCCTGTCTCTACAACCGATAAACCTTTACTTGAACCCAGCGTATCTATTGCAGTCAACGAGCCGAATGATAAAGTCGCCTCATCATAAACAATTCCATATTGTGTAGTGCTGTGCTGTATCAAAATTAACCACTTGTCGTTAGACATTTTGGTATAAGTAAAACTCGTAATGCTAGTTGTGGCTATTGATGGGATTTGCGTTTGCGCCAGTAATCCTAAAATCTTTTTGCTAGAAAATTCCCATTTGCCATCAGCGGTAGAATTATCCATCAATGAGCAAATCACATAATCTGACGCATAGATAAAGTTTATTATCTCTCCGCTATTATTTTTTATTGAAATGTCATATTTAGAATTATTTTTAAAAGCAAAAACTGTCACGCCTTTTGATAGCGTGGTGGCATCTGGTAACGTAACAGCCTGACCCCAATTAGTTGAAGTTAAAGAATGGGCAGCAACACTTGCCGAAGTTAAAGTAGCAGGTACGGCTGTCGTGGCTCCACCGCCGCCGAGAACTGCTAGAGTTTCCCAACTAGCTAAACTTCCATCAGTTGATAAAAATTTTCCAGAATTTCCTGTTTGGTCTGGAAGTGCTTCAACGTCACCCCAGCTTTCAACTGTTCCATTCGTGGTGAGATATTTTCCATTATTGCCAGTTTGACTCGGCAATGAGTAGCCCAATAAAGTCCAGTTTGCATCCGCGCTTGGGTCAGTTGTTCCGCTAGTAGTTGTTTCTGCTCGATACGTTTGGAAGTCAATACCAGAAACAGCCGCATCTCCTGCGTCATAACTTTGACCGCTTACCCAGAGACTTGCTCCGGCAGTTAATCCCGCCGCTGTTGCACTAGCAGCAGATTCCGTTGCGCTTGTAGCAGAATCCGAAGCGTAACTTTTGGCGCTATATTCGCCGTCTGCTACTACCACTCCTGTTGCTGTAGTTGCCCATGCCTTTGCGGAGCCAGTCGGCGAAGCACCCGATGCGTTCGCGAATGCAGACCAATCTGTACCAGAAACCGCCGCATCGTTTTTAATTGCCCACTGACTAGCGAGCGTCACATTTGCATTAACTCCTGCGATGTCCGTATTCATCGCGCCGATGCTAGTATTCATTTCGCCTTGGAAAGTTACTATGGCAGCAAGAAAAGCGTCAGCACGAGTTACAAAGGTCGCAGGTGGGTCAGTTCTAGCGGGTGCAACTGGTAGCGTGGTAAGCGTTGGAATAGTCATTAGGTCAAGCCCTCTATAGATAAGGTACACATAGACACTACTGGTCCTGTGAGTAATACATCAAATTCACGATAGTATCCGTAGATAATTGTACCTTCGGTATTATCTTCTGCAATCCAAACGCTTGGTGTGGTTCGCAAGTCTGTTAGAATCTTTTTAACTTCTGCAAATCGTCCAGTTTCAATAACAACATCAATGTCAGCCTCGTCAGAATAAGTACCTGTGGTAACTGTAGTTCTACCCTGAGCGTCAACTGACTTAGTGGAATAGTCAATAATACCAAACGAAGCACCGTATTGTGAATCGCCGATATTTGCGGAAGTCCCTAAAACTAATGCGCCCACTTTAGCCGTTTCGCCAGAATCATTAAATGTGACATCAATGACGGCTGCTGAGTAAGGCGGTAAGCCTAAAACACTTAACTCTTTTTTACGGTCAATAGCTGTAAAGAAATAATCGTACCAGTTTGTTATTCCTGAATACGATGTCATTGGAAAAGTTTGGTTGTAAACTTCTCCCTCTAAAGGGTCTGTAACTACGACCGTAATACTCGCACAGTCAACATTGATAGCAGCGAGAGCAGTAGTAACCGCCGCAGGAGTTATGCTTACATCAATAATGTCAGCTTGCGTTGTTTGTTCTTGTACAACATCGTTAAACATCTTGTATCTGTTGGTACTAGATACTTCCGTCCAGTTAGTACCATCGTCAATAGTTGGGTCATTACCTGATTGACTGTGTACAGATACATAAATTTTATGCGTAGCAGTCGCAGCACCATTTGCTGTAGTAGTAACCATAGCTTGGTCACCGACATGATAGTTAGTGCTAGTAACCCACTCAAGAGCGTCATTCTCTGGAACATCAGTAGTCGTTAAAGTGGTAGGCGTAACCGTCTGCGACTTAATAACTTTCATTTTATGCCCTCACTGGCGGCAAGCCATTCTTGTCCCAACGGTCTTCGATACGAGCAGTTTTGGTTACTGCTTTAGCAACGACTAGCATTAGTTCGTTCAAATTATTGCGCAATCCTACCATTTCACCGGACATTCTGTCAGTAGCCGCTACTTGCGCCCTAGTTTGTACTCTTTCACCTGCGTGTAGTTCTGCAATGTAGCCATCGTAAGGCACAGAACCTAATCCGCTTTGATGTCTGCCATCAACACTTAGCGTTGTAGTAGAGTTATCAGTACCAGTATTAAAAGTGTCATTATCTACTGGCATACGAGTAGAATTGGCTAAGACATCTTCAAAAGTTCCGCTGCCTTGAATATCTCTAATGACTTGTGCGCTTAGACCGTTTCTTACTCCTACAGCGTGCACCCATTCAGTAGCGTATCTATCCATCTGTTGTTCAATTGGTGTTCCTTTGACTTTACCTTC
>Ga0209534_10006485_pt1 | contig 10127 bp, 6 predicted proteins | sample COG_07_FD_184751 | JGI IMG/M metagenome (GOLD analysis project Ga0209534, IMG submission 184751) | Pelagic Microbial community sample from North Sea - COGITO 998_met_07 (SPAdes) (version 2) | ecosystem: Environmental > Aquatic > Marine > Neritic zone/Coastal water | place: Helgoland, sampling... | reverse complement strand
CCGGAAGCTCTGTTGAAGCCAAATAACTCCAATATCGCACCAAACAAAATCAGACCAGAGCCTTGTACAAATTCATTGTAAACAAATACCGATTTACCCTCCTCTTGTGCTCTGAGAATGTTACGAATGGATGCTGCGTACTTGCCACTAAAACGCTCTATATTCTCCAACATCTTTTTGTGATCTCCATCGGTATTCTTAGTAATAGCATTGCGTAGCTCTGACTGTATAGTATAATTGTACATTTTCTTTTTCTTACCATCGTCGCCGATAACGGCGTTAGCTTTGGATATCTTTTGAATGTAATTGTTATATCCTGCTTCTCCGTAACTACCGTCGGGATAAACAAAAAGAGACGCTTGACGAGATTGAGAGTAAACTCCTTTCCTTTCGGCGCGATCAGATTTGTAAGCTTCTTTGTACGATTGTGTCTGGAACTTACTCATGTAATCATGCACTACGTGGAAATGCTGTAGATTTCCATGATGATCTCCTTCAAAGACCTTTTTGACCTCTGATTGCATTGCTTTCAGATAAGAAACACGACCCTTGAACAATTCCTTCAGATCTTTGATCTTGCCTGGTTTTACAGTGTAGTATTCATCTGAACCGTCAAAATATTCTTTGATGAATAGATCTCCTGTCGGAAGGTACGGATTAACTCCACGGAGCGGTAAAATGAGGTTCATTACAGAAGCCAACTCATCCACACTATCTTTCATAGGCGTACCGGACATAAGAAGAATCTTACAATTCTGTACTATATGCAGAAAGCGTAGAAACTGTTTGTAGATGTTCAATCCCTTTTCCTTAGCTTGTATACGCAAGTTATGTACCTCGTCTACAATGATAATATGATTATTGTATTTCTTCTGCAACTCGGTATCAGTAGTTCTACGGATCTCTTTAGCAAAAGTCTCAAATGTATTTAATTTGTAATATTCACGGATTACCTTCTTGGTACGATGTACTTTTTCAAGCTCAGTGAGTTCGTCATAATTCTCTGGAATATAACGCCCATCTGTACATTTGAAGACAAGTTCGTTAATAAAGTTGTTTATTAAAGCATCACCTTTCGCCAGATACAAAGCTCCACGAAATCCTCCTTCGCCACGTATTTGCTCTATAGCTCCTATCGCAGAACAGGTCTTACCCGTTCCCATTTCATGAACAAGCATAAGCTCGTCATACAAAGTATGAGAACCGAAAAATCGTGCGATAAGTTTCTGATGCTTCATCAAAGTACCTACATTATTTGGGAAATCCTCGGTCTCTTCCAATCGCTCATCGTAAAACTCCTTTTTCTTGTAGATAACTTGATAAAAGTCTTCTTCATATGGATTGAATACTTCTCCCTTCAATTTCTTAATATTGGGATACTTGGGAAGAAAATTAATAATATCTCGCTCCATTTTCTTTTATGTCAATATTTATTCTAATAAGTAAGTTATTATACTATTTAGTATTACAACTTTATTCGTCATCCTGATCGGAAGAGGAATTACAATAAGAATCATCGTCCTCCGGATCGGAAGAATCATACACGGACATATTACGATCTTCATCTTCACTCTCGTCGGTATCAGTAAATCGGTGTGGAGAAGGAGAACTGTTTTGGTACTCTCTTGGAAGATAAGGAACAAGTTCAGGATATTTCTCATGAACTTCTTCTGGTTTAACCAATAAATTGTACATTTTCTGAATCAACGGATCGTCATGCGAAAATTCACGCTGGATCCGATTACCGGGTAATAGACGCCCCACAATCTCGTAATGGTTTCCACCAATCCAAAGCACGATAATCGATTTGCGACCAGTCAGATTCTCTGTGGTGGAAGAGTTGTTGTAGGGCATACGGTTCTTACCGTCCAGAAAGTAAATATCACGCTTGAATCGGTCAGAGATCAAACCGATAGTGTACGTATCCACTTCCTTAGCCACATTTTTCAGACCTTTAACGTAATCGTTGTACGCAACCTCTTCAGATTCTTTCAGAACTTCTGTCAGCAACTTACGTACAATACAACGAATATACTCTGCCTTCTCTTCTGGTATTCTCTTAATCTCCTCTTTCGCATCCAAATAGGCAATACTCTCCTCGATGATTGCGTCACAGCAGTCGGCGATCTTTCCGTCTTCCGATTTTCTGTAAGCCCGAGGAAGAATAGTTTGTTCAAATCCTTCTTGTTTAGGAATCAATTCTGCCACTAGTCGATACATCTCGAGCTCATTGGCATTATTTCCTACTAGCTTTTTGATTACATTCTTAGTATCACGTCCACGAGCACGGCTGTCATTATCCAAAAAGCGATAAAAGTTAACTAGAATGTAATTAACTTTCTCTTGGAAGGGAATTTTGGCAATAAGTCCTCCACCCATACCTTCCCAGTTCTCTCGGTCAACTTTCCCGGACATACTAGCCCGTAGACGACGAACAAACTTCATGCGTTCACGCTTGTCCATTGAGACATATTCCTTTGAATATGCATACAGGAGAGAATGGAAGAAACAAGAGCCCTCGGCAATGGTTCCGGTACGAATAAGTACATCATCTCCTTCGATAGGTGACCAAAAAACTACCGTCTTGTTGACGGGTAGCATTTTTAATTTACCAAATTGTTTTGCCATTGCTAATTTTTCTTTAGCATAGACTGATTCTTTTTTAAATGTCCTTAATGTATCCAAAACAATGCTTTTTTCCAAGGGTTCGTTGATATATTCCCATGCTTGACGAGCAAACTTACTCGTACTAGTTTCATTCTGGTAGGACCGCATATAAGGCATAAAACCGTCACTTTGCCAGCGAAACTCAAATATTGTATTATTCAACGGTCCAATGAATTCTCTATCATCTTGGGACAACGGAATGTCCGGTCGGAATGGTAAGCTATCCGTTCCGACAAAAGGATCGTTGTTTACACCGGACAGAATGACAAATGTATTGAAACCACATTTACTACGTTCTTGCAGGGTAAATTTGATACCTACATTCTCCACTTCTTGATACAGAAATACTCTGTCGTTCATATAATTTGCACGCACAGGGGTAAAAATCACCCCTTCATACTCTTCTAACAGCTTTTCCATATTTTCAGCCAAATGTTGTCGGTAACATCGAACCATCTCGCAGAACGGAAAACGAATAGAGACCACGCGCAATGACTTCAGACGCTGTAAAAAGGACTTGCTTCGAATATCTTTACCGGAGAATATCGCTATGTCATAACCCACAAAAGACTTTTCATACCATTCTCCCATTACAATGGTTCCATGCAATGAGGTGGGGACAGAACGACCCACACGAAGAGTACTCCGTTTGGAAACTAGAAATGCACCTTTTTCGGACAAATATAGCATATACTTGGCTCCTCGACGCATGGGCATAAGCACATAATCTGACAACACCCCCAATAGATTCTCGCTGAGGAATTTTAATCCCTGTGGTACCATCCATGGCGTATCCTGCTTTTGTTCGAACATACTGTTATAGGACTCGATTACTTCTTTTGTATCGTCTAATTCCTCTACTGGGGACTGAAACAATCCATACAGAAATTTTACCGGTTCAAATAACTGCTTCATGTTAAACGGCTTGTGTGTAAGCTCAATCTCAATCTGATATTCATGTTGAGAACATAACAGTATAATATCACACGTTTTGATGTGAAAAACTGTTACGGTGATCTCGTCCCCCGCGTGTTCTTCTACGGAAGCCAGAAGAACTCTGCGGTCTGTGACAAAGCCAATATCACATAACTTTTTGTATTGACGCCTTCCTACACGGGTTTTGGTTGTCGAGTACTTACCACTAAGGGCGTCTTTCACACACTGGTAGTCGAACCGATTGAGATAAGGTAGAAAACCTGTTCTCTTTGTCTTTCCAAAGAGAAAACGGTACTTTCCAGTATATTCCTGTTTGAGCAAGGACTTGAGTGTTGCAATAATATCTGTTCGTATTGTCAGCTTCATTTTCACAAAACTAGAAGAATCTTGACTCGGGATATCATTTTTATTCTTAGTTATAGATAAATGGAAAGTTCAGATATACCAAAGCCAAGGCTATATAAACATAAATGGTTGATCTGGACCGATACCGTGTTCGAATTCCTTAATATCTCAGACTGTAACGATACTATTAATGGAATCTGTCTATCAGGTAAAACTGTAGAGCAGTGTATCGATGAATGTCATTCAGGATCTTCAGCCGGTTATCATATACAATTTCAAGATGGGAGTAGTATATGCGTTCCAATTATTACAGACATGCACCCAACGTTAAATCCAGTCTATCGTCTACGTAACCAAAGTATCTACAGTCCTGCTCTCGATCACGTAAAAGTGACAACGTTTGTGGACACCGACGTTTTTCCGTTTCCACCAGAAGAAGCAAACGTAGTGTTTTACGGTGATATTCTTGTTCTCAAAGACATTGAAAATGGATATACAATAGGTACCAAATATGCGGAGATCAAGGGGCAAGGTAGAATATACATGGGAAAAGAAAAAGATGACAATATACAGATTTTACCCGCACAGAAATATGCTCCACAACTTCTAAAATACCAACCAGTACTTTACGGAGATACGATACATTTTTCCGTTCCTGGAACTTCTTTGATCGCCGGAGATTCTATGACTATTGAAAATGCGTTAATTTGGGAACTAAGTACAGGAGTATTCCACGGAGACGATATGGCGTTTCGTATTTTACCGATTTCAGGGAAGAAAAGGATCGGGAACGTTATTACTTACGATGACACTTTCATTGTTCAATACACAGATAGTTCTATAGTAGCAGTGAACCCTCAATATAATTATTTACAGTTAATGTACAATATTTCACCAGATTATCATCACGAGTTCCAATTTATTTCTAAAATGACAGGATATTACTGTGATGGAACAAAATGCAAGTCCGTGCCTATTAAAGATATCAAGACAATTGGAGAAGCAGGACGATACAAAGGTGTAACAGTTGGAAGGAACAAAAAATGTTGGGGTACTTGCAACTATCGAATACCTGGTACTAATAGTATTTATACTTATAGCACTTATAAACATCGTTATCAATTGAGACATAATATCGTATATGTAATACTTGGTATGTCCTTTTTAGTCATACTGAGTATAATTATGGTACGTATATTCATACGAAAGAAGTGATCTACGGTATCTTCGGACGTTTCGATTGCTCTTCCATATTTTGAATGTGCATGTTCACAAACTTGTACAAAATATGACGTAGCTTGATAGGAAAATCAGTCAGAGACCATGTCAAGTTGTCTTTTACTTTGGAAGCTTCTTCTCTACTTCCACCGTATGGAAGATCGTCGGACCGCTCTTCTTCACAGTTCTTAATATTATAGAACTGAATTAACGCGTATACAAGGTCACGACCATTCTGGTCGATCTTCTTGACTTTTTCAATAAATTCTTCTTTCTTGGCAACGGACAGATCTTTTTTGGGAAGATCTCTGGTCAAACTATCGTAAAGTGGAAAGCTCATCTTTGTTTTTAAAACTCTAATTCTTTTTAAAACTCAAATTCTTTTTTTCTTTTTCGAGTCGGCAGAGACATTTCCACTGAGTTTTCTCACATACCGGATGGATTATCCGGGTCATCCAGTATATTCTTGGCGACCTGTAATACCCATACCAGCTTGCGAAGGAAGATGTTGGCGTGGTCTAGAACTTTTAGACCCTGTATTCTCTTGTCCGTACGCATCATCAAAATCTAGATAAGAAACCTTATCGTCCGGTCCCTGTCCAATCAAGGGGTGTCCTATCGTGTAGGCCGGAATACCACGATGATCTTCTTTGATTCTCTTATCGTCTTTAGCAAAGCTTTGATTAGCCTGAACCTTCTGGGATACCTCCACAATAAACCTACCGATCTCTCGAGGATCTTGGGGTCCGCGATAGCGCATATAAGGCTTACCATTGACATAAAGCACGATATATGGTACTTCCTTAATTGGTGCAATGGTCTGACGAGACTTTAAAATACACTGTTTGTTGTGACTCACATTGATCATACCAAATTGACAACCTCCTACAGATCCAGGAAGACGCTTGAAGATCGGAATCAAAGACTGACAATAACTACATTGTGTAGAGTAGAACAAGACAAGTGAAAATCCCTGTATATTTGTGCATAAGATAGGACCTTTAGAACCGCGTTGGATACCAAAGTCATCTGAAGTAAGGAAAAGTAGCCCGCTCATGTTTATTGTGGTCCCGCAATATATTTAAACCAAATTAAGAAAAACATTGCTCATAAAGAAAATGGTTAAAGTTATTAAGATATTCGACCCAAAAGAGAAACCTTTTGGTTGGCTAAGTAATAATTACAGACACTTTATGCGAATTGACGGTAAAGAGTGGCAGTATGTTACTAGTTATATTTATGCTAATATACTTAAGATTCCCATGTCTGTACAAATTATTCGTTTGACTAGAAATGTCAAGGATATTAAGAATGAATTTACACGTCTATACCAAGATGAAGTCGATAGTGTTACCAAGAAAGCTATGGAAACATCACTTAAGGTCAAATTCGAGAATAAGAAGCTATCTGAAATGCTAGTGTCTACTGGAGACGCTCCTATCTTTTATGTTAGTAATAATAAGCTTTTGGGTGTAGGTCCTAACAACGACGGACAAAATGTTTATGGTAAATACCTCATGCAAACTCGCCACCTTCTACGCGTTGCTTTCAAGTACAAGAAAGAGGAGATTGCCAAAGCGGAAAAAGATCAGCTTATTTTCGATGTATATCTGGCTCAAAAAGGTCTGGTTGAACAAATACGTGAAGGAAAGGACATTAAACAATTCTTGAATAAGACACCAGCGGAAATTGTAGATAATCTAGGTCGTGAAAAGCTCATGAATATCGCTCCGGAACGTGACTTTATTCTAGAAAACGTACACAAAGGTTACTTCAAGGATATACTTCTTGCAATTGAATACCCAGAAAGTTTGGTGATAGAAATTAGGAGAAAGCATATGAGGGGATTGCGCATTGTCAAGCTAAAAGAGCGCAAGGGTATTCTTTTTGATATGTACGCAGATTACTTGTTGGAAAAACATTATCCAGATCTTGACGCTGATAAGTACTCCACTGCAAAGGAGCAACAATTCAAGAACATGGGATGGCAACAAAAGAATGATTTGGAGGATCGTCTGTACGAGCTTTTTCACGAAGGAATGCTTTCTAGCCGTTTGTCTGATGCGTTTGAGAATCGTATGGCAGACTTTCACATTCCTAGCGAGGAGGAAGTTATCGAAGCTGAAAATGTAGCTGTTAAGTATACTGATAAACCTGTCGTAGTGGAAGCACCGTATGTTCCAGCTAAAGGAGCTCCTATTCTGGTGTTTCCAGCAGATTCCTCTCAAGTGGAAGATAAGTTCAAACCTTATTTACAATTTTCACCTATTTCTTTTACTGGTATGCTTACCATTGAGGGACGTTCTTATCCTACCGTTACACATTTCATCATTGCTAGTCTCATGGCTTATATACCTGGTATCGGAGGATTGCACAGAGCGTATCCGTATTTACTAGCAGATCCGAAGGCTCCAGTGGTGGGTCCTGATAGTTTTCTTCACATGGATGTTGTACAATTAAAATACAATCAAATGCGTGATCGCAGTTACCACGATCAGCTTCGTAAGAACGCCATAACAGCTCTTAATACGAAGTTTGAAAATCGTGTTCTACAAGATATTCTGTTGATGACTGGAGATGAGAAATTGGTCTGGAATGACTCTTATGATCCTATTCTTGGCGTAGGACAGAAAGAATTCAAAGGAGGAAAGAACTTTGTCGGTGAATATCTAATGAAATTACGTACAAAGTTCACTGAAGAACGCAAGGGAGAAACAATGGAAAAGTTACATACCGGGCATATTACTCTCATTCTTAACGAAGACCCCTTTATGTATGAGTGGCTTTATATGCGTGTAGCTGATATGTGCAAAGTCCTGAGAATCATGAAAAATTATTTGTGGACTAAGAAGAATATCGACAGCAAATATAACCCTGAGTTTATTACTGCAGTGATAGATAAGGTATATCAACCATGTTCTCATATTTTTGGCTCTGTGAATAAGATTACCGCCGAAGTACCGCGGTATTTCCGTTATATGGTACAAAAACAGTCTGGATTTTCTCAGATTGGTCACGAGTCCGTTGAGGTTATGTGGAAACGTGTGGCTGTTATGATGTATTATCTAATCAAACATATAGAACAATCGACTATTCAAAACCTACGAGCTGTGTTGGGACGTATAGAGCTTATGGTAACGAAAGGGGCACAATGTATTGATATAATACCGAATAATAGATACGATAACTGTATTGTCTCGGCATTGATTAATCTACTCAAGGGTATTGTGGAGTTCAATAAACAGACCGCTTATAACACAGAGATTACAGAAATAGATGTCAATACAGCCGTTTCGATCATCTTGAATACCAATATATCCGAAGAAGTCAAACCAGTAGAACCAGTAGAACAAGTAGTGTCAGATCAAGATGGAGTTCTTATACCGGAAGGAGGCGGTGAAGAAGATAATTTTATCTTTCCTGATGATGAAGAATATGGAGAAATAGATTATGGAGATATTACAGAAGATAGAGATGATGTATTCTCACCACGACGCAATATGCTTGTATCCGTTCTTAGTGAGATGGATGAGGTTAAAGACACAAAGAAAATTGCTCTCTATATTGAGAGTGCTATCGAAACCGTCAAGACGTATCCTATATCTAAACAGGTTAAGCGAAATCGCATTAACTTTTTCGCTACACAGCGCTAATTTTAATTACCATTCAGTAATTAAAACATTACTTTTTACGTCGTTTGTCAGATCCCTTCTCCTGTGTATTTAGGAGTATGTAGCAGTATTTAGCAGTATGTAGGAGTATGTAGGAGTATTTAGGAGTATTTAGCAGTATTTAGGAGTATGTAGGAGTATGTAGGAGTATGTAGGAGTATGTAGGAGTATTTAGGATAATTCTACCCTACTGATCAATAAGGAGTAAAAAACAAATTGAGATTTAAGAAATAATCGGCTGGGATAAAATCAAAAATGTCATTAAGCGAAACTGTAACTAAGGCCGTGGGTGAAGTTATTCATACTTTTATCCAACAGATTGCAAACAAGTATGATTTAGATTCGAACGAACTTCTTGTTTTATGGGAAGGCGGAGGACTCGAAAAGAAAGTGGATATGAAATCCAGTTCGAAGAAGTCTTCAGTAACGGATATTCCAAATGTTGATGTTGATAATGATATTGATCCAGATGACCTATTGAAGTACAAGAAGCCCGAACTACAGGCACTTTGTCGTCAGAAGGGTATGAAGTGTACTGGAACTAAGGCACAGCTTGTCGGTTACCTTTTAGGTAAGGAACCAACTTCCGCTACATCGAAAAAAGCCACTCCGGAGCCAACGGCTAATAAAAAGACTTTGTCGAAGAAGACAGCTGATACTCCTGTACTTAAGAAGCTGACCTCCAAGATTCCATCTGTTATTATTCGCCGTAACCAGTTTGGAAATCACGAGCACCCCGAGACTAGCTTGGTATTTGACAAGAATGCTAAGAAAGTAATCGGTAAGCAGAATGACGACGGATCAGTTGAAGAATTGATTTCTGAGGACATTGATATTTGTAACCAATACAAGTTTGAATATATTCTTCCAGATAACTTGGACAAGAAGACAAAGCTAGACGACGTGCCGGTTGATGAACTTGACGAAGAGCTGGACGAAGAGCTGAAGGATGAGGAGGAGTTCCTTGCTTCAGAGGAGGAAGATGTATCAGAAGAAGAGATACTCTTGGACGAGGAAGAGCTTATAGAGGACGATGACTTTGAAGACGATGAACAATTCGAGGAGGAGATCGATGAAGATGAATAAATAGTTGTAATTCTAAATAAGAATAAAAATTAAAATATTTAAACACCGATTGTGTTTAAATAAATTGTGCAATTAAATTAGTTGGATTACGGCTTAATCCAATCATCCATTTTATAATCGTCTTCTAACTTGCTTAAATATGTTTTTAATTTTATTCTGTAAAAACATATTTTAAAAAACTGTATACGACCACGCGTGGTCGCG